>OJOV01000975.1_pt1 | contig 26874 bp, 19 predicted proteins | sample 1598281 | NCBI WGS metagenome assembly OJOV01 (sample SAMN03922469, study PRJEB24848) | human gut metagenome | isolation source: stool sample | host: Homo sapiens | place: Germany | collected 2010-11
CGTCCGGCTGGTACTTGACGAGGATCTCGCCGACCACGCCGACGCGCACCTTGCGTGGGATGTCACGCAGCGGCAGATTGTCGAAGGACTTCACGATCTCCTTGGCCAGCACGTTGTACGGCAGGTACCCCTTCCTGATGCCCGGCGTCTTGGCGGCGGTCTTGGAATAGCCGTGGTGTTCGATGGTTTCGCGCACGATGGTGTCCCACAGCTCGTACAGCTTGTTGGCCGAGCCCTTCTCCACTTCGTACGGGCGCACGCGGTAGAGGCACTTCATGAGCAGGTCGCCCAGAATCAGCGCCTTGATGGCACGGTGCAGCAGGGGCAGGGTGGCCTTGAAGCCGGGGTTGTCTTCGAGGCCTTGGGTAGAAATGGCGATGACCGGAATCTGCGGGTAGCCGGCATCGACCAAAGCCTTGCGGATCAGGCCGAAGTAGTTGGTCGCACGGCACATACCACCGGTCTGGGTGATGGCGAGCGCCACCTTGTCCGGATCGTACTTGCCTTCCTGAATCGCGCCGATGAGCTGGCCGATGACCATGATTGCCGGGTAACAGGCGTCGTTGTTCACGTATTTGAGGCCGGTTTCCACGTCGCCGCGGCTCGCGTGCTTCAGGATGTCGAACTTGTAGCCGCCGGAGCGGATGACCGCCTCGACCAAGGACATGTGGATCGGGCTCATCTGAGGGCCGACAATCGTATAGTTCTTCTTCATGTCCTTGACGAACTTCTCACGATGCGCGTATCGGGACATGGTGGCGTTGTTGTGGCCGGACTTCTTGGCGTTCTTGGCGTTCGTCACACCAGTAGTGCCGTCCGAAGTGCCGTTCTTGCTGGCGACTGCGGCCTGCAGGTCGCGTTCGGCGGCGCGCTTGGAGGCGGCGCGCATGGCCTTGGTGAGCTTCGGGTTGGCGGCCATGGTGCTGTCAAGCAGAATCTGGCGGCCGGGGGTTGGCGCGGTGGAGCCGGTCTTGCGGAATCCGGTGGACTTGGGGCCTTGCACGGCCTTCGTCGCGGCGGCCTGGGATGCCTTGGCCGCGGCGGCTTCGCGGGCCTTGTTGGCTTCGCGTTCCTCGACGGCGGCCTTGAGCGAGCGCAGTCGAATCTTGGCGGCACCCAGGTTGGAGACCTCGTCAATCTTCAGCAGCGTGTACACGTCCGCCTTGTCGGCCAGGATCTCGGCCACCTGATCGGTGGTGATGGCGTCGAGACCGCAGCCGAAGGAGTTGAGCTGCACGAGTTCGAGGCCCGGATAGGAGGCCACGAAATGCGCGGCCGCGTACAGACGGGAGTGATAGGCCCACTGGTTGGTGACGCGCAACGGCATCTTGGTGACTGTGCGGTCGCCTACGTGGCGGAATCCGGCGGCGTTCTTGGAGCGCGGGTCGGCTTCGCCTTCCGAAAGGAATTCGGTGAGGTTGAGCTTCTCCCCCGGCTGCAGTTCGCAGATGGAATCCTCGGAGAGCACCACCATGCCCAGCGAGCAGATGGTTTCGGGGATGCCGTGGTTGATTTCGGGGTCGATGTGGTAGGGGCGGCCGGCGAGCACGATGCCGCGGCAGTTGTGCTCCTTCATGTAGGCGAGCGCGGTCAGGCCCTCCTGCTGCACGTCGTGCTTGAAGACCTTGTCTTCGGCGTACGCGGCCTTGACTGCGGTTTCGACTTCCTCACGGGTCACGTTGGCCCAGGCGAACTCTTCGAGAATGCGGTCGACCATGAGCTCGTGGTTGGCGAGATTGAAGTACGGGTGCATGTAGCGCACGCCGTCCTCGCGCAGTTCGGGCATGTTGGCGCCGACGACGAGCGGATAGTTGGCCACGACCGGGCAGTTGTAGTGGTTGTCCGTGTTGGGCACGAGGTTCTCCTCGTAGCTCACGCACGGGTAGAAGATGGTCTTGACGCCCTTGTCGAGCAGCCACTTGATATGGCCGTGCACCAGCTTGGCCGGATAGCAGATGTTTTCGGAGGCGATGGATTCGATGCCGGTCTCGAACAGCTCGTGGGAGCTGCGGCCGGAGATCATCACCTTGAAGCCCAGCGTGGTGAGCAGCGTGAACCAGAACGGGTAGTTCTCGTACATGTTGAGGGCGCGCGGGATGCCGATTTCGCCACGGGTGGCGGCCTTGTCGGTAAGCCTGCGGTAGGCGAAGCAACGCTTGTACTTGTAGTCGTACAGGTTCGGGCGGTCGGAGCGCTTCTTCTTGGCGTCGCCGCCGCGTTCGCAGCGGTTGCCGGTCACGAAGCGCGAGCCGTCGGAGAACGTGGTGATGGTGAGCTTGCAGTGGTTCTGGCACAGCTTGCACACGTCACGCTCGGTGGTCATGCTCATGTTGTCGAGCGCTTCGCCGGTCAGGACGGAGCTGGCGGTGTGGGCCACGCCGTCCACGACAACGACATGGACCTCAGGCTTGGCCGGCTCGGTCTTCTTGAAGGCTGCGGCCTTGGGCCCGGACTTGGGTGCGGGCTCAGCCTCGGACTGTTCCTCGGACCCATCGGCCTTAACCACCACATCCAAGTGGTCGGCCTCATCCTGATAGTGCATGCGGGCGGTCAGGGCGGCGCCGAACGCGCCCATAAGGCCGGCGATGTTCGGGCGGGTGACCTGACGTTCGGTGAGCAGTTCGAACGCGCGCAGCACGGCGTCGTTGAGGAACGTACCGCCCTGGACCACCACAGTGTCGCCGAGTTCGCCGGAATCGCGCAGCTTGATGACCTTGTACAGGGCGTTGCGCACCACGGAGTAGCACAGGCCGGCAGCGATGTCCTCGATGGAGGCGCCTTCCTTCTGCGCCTGCTTGACCGAGGAGTTCATGAACACGGTGCAACGCGAACCGAGGTCCACCGGATGGGTGGATGCCAAAGCCTTTTGCGTGAATTCCTGAATCGTCAGGCCCATGGACATGGCGAAGGTCTGCAGGAACGAACCACAGCCGGACGAGCAGGCCTCGTTGACGGCGATTGAATCGATAACGCCATCGGTGATGGCCAAGTACTTCATATCCTGGCCGCCGATGTCGATGACGGCGGTGACGCCGGGGCTGACCATTTCGGCGCCACGATAGTGGGCCATGGTCTCCACCACGCCCTCGTCCAAGTGCAGTCCGGTGGTGATGAGGCCTTCGCCGTATCCGGTGGCGCAGGAGCGTGCGATCCACGCGCCTTCGGGCAGCTCAGACTGAATCTTCTTGACGATGTTGATGGCGGCGGTCAGCGGGCTGCCTTCGTTGTTGGCGTAGCTGGACCAGACGATTTCACGGTCGTCGTTGACGAGCGTGGCCTTGATGGTGGTGGAACCAGCGTCGATGCCCAGGAAGTGCGGGCCGTGCGCGCCTTCAAGGGTGCCGATGTGGATGTGTTCCTTGTGGTGGCGCTTGTTGAAGTCCTCGCGATCGGCCTCGGTGGGGAACAGCGGCGGCATGGTGGGCGTGTTGGAGGGCAGGTTCTTCAGCTCGTCCAAACGCTTCAGGATTTCGTCGCAGGTGTAGGCCTCGAAATGGTGGCCCTGATCGTCGGAATCCGTGTCGGCCTGCAATGCCGAACCGTAGGCCACATACAGGTGGGCGTCGGTCGGCACGATGAACTCGTCGACCTTGCCCTCAAGCGCGCGCTGGAATGCGGCGCGCAGCTCGGACATGAAGAACAACGGGCCGCCGAGGAAGATGACGGTGCCGTGAATCGGGCGTCCGGAAGCCAGGCCGGCGATGGTCTGCGTGGCCACTGCGGTGAAGATGGAGGCGGCCAAATCGGGCTTGGCGGCACCATCATTGATGAGCGGCTGCAAATCGGTTTTGGCGAACACACCACAACGCGAGGCGATTGGATACAGGTTCTCGTAGCTCTTGGCCATCTCGTTGAGGCCGGCGGCGTCGGTGTCGAGCAGTGTGGACATCTGGTCAATGAACGCGCCGGTACCACCTGCGCACGAACCGTTCATGCGCTGTTCGGGCGTGGGTTTCAGGTAGGTGATTTTGGCGTCCTCGCCGCCGAGCTCGATGATGACATCGGCCTGCGGGTATTCCTTGTCGATTGCCTCGGTTTCGGCGATGACCTCCTGAATGAAAGGCACATGCAGATTGTCAGCAAGCGCCAGACCGCCGGAACCGGTGATAGACAGGCGAATCGGTTCATCGCCGCGTCCGAGGTCCACAAGCTTCTTGTGGATGTCGACCAACAGGCCGGCCACGGTGGCACGCACGTTGGCGTGGTGGCGTCGGTAATCGGAGAAGAGGGTGTCTCCCAGGGAATCGGACTGATCAAGCACCACGGCCTTGACGGTGGTGGAACCGATGTCCAATCCCACACGCAGGGGCTTCGGGTGTGAAGCGGGCTTTAGGCTCGCGTCAGTGGCGATGTCAACCATGTGTTCCTCTTAATTCCGACTTCCGGGAGTGCACGCTTTGAGGCATCATGAACCGTTTCGGGACGGCTGGCAGATACCCTGCGGACGGCTTCGCCCGGCTACTTCTTATGGAATATTAGTCCGACCACCTGCCCAACATGGCACGAGGCGAGGCGATTTCGCTCACGGGAAGGCCTTTTCCCAACAGTTCCAACGATATTGCTGAGTGCGGCATTCCAGAACTGCTACTACGAGGCCTGTTGGCCTTCGCCGGCTTCGCGGTCTTTCAAATAGATTTCGGGGATATCTCGTTCTTGATCGTGGAGCTTGGCCCAGATGACCGGTTCGCCGGCTTCCAGAGACTTGGGCACATCGAGGATGCGCTGGTTTCTGGAGCCGCGGAATTGCAGCAGCGAGTCCTTCTGGTCTCTGAGGTAGCGGCCGTCGACGAGAATGTCGATGAGATGTAGCAATTCAAGCTTGTCTGGGGTTTCTCCGGGGCGCATGAGTTCTTCCCATGTGTAGCCGGTCCACGACCAGATATCTTTGGTATGACCGAATTCCTGGCGGATACGTTGTGCGAGCGGCACCAGCACGGGAGTGTTGAGGAATGGCTCGCCGCCAAGGAACGTAATGCCTTGCACCCATGGGGCTTTCAAATCTTCGATGATTTTGTCTTCAAGTTTTTGCGTGTATTCGTGGCCGGCTTGGAAATCCCAGATGGAGGCGTTGAAGCAGTCGACGCAGTGGAAGGGGCAACCGGAGACGTAAAGGGAGTTGCGCACGCCTTCTCCGTCGGTGACAATGAAGGTTTTGTAGTCGGCGATCATCCGCTTGGACATGCGCCGGCCATCCCATTGACCGGCTTTCGGATCGTTGGCAAGACCGTTGGAGGGTACGGAGGGGCCACGCCCGGTCTCGCCGGCCGCAAAGTCATGGCGCTTGGGTTCGGGCTTGGTCGTATGCAGCTCCGGCATGATTCCCTCCTTACGGAAAGCATTAGCTCCCGCTGGCGGGAGCTGTCCGTCATCAGACGGACTGAGGGTGGTCAACACCATAAAGGATGACCGCCCTCAGTCTCGCTTACGCTCTACAGCTCCCGTCAGCGGGAGCAAGTATAAACCCTACTTGGTCTCTTCGAACCACTCGCGAGTGGTTCCGTCATCCAGCGTCACACGACCGGTTTCGCCGCTCATGTGCTTGACTCGGTGGGCAATTTCCTCGTGACGGCCGTGCACCATCGGGCGCTGGACCGGGCTGCCGAGATAGCCGCAGGTGCGCTTGGTGACGTTGCACTTGTCCGGGTTGGAGTTACCGCACTCCGGGCACTTGAAGCCTTCCTCGGTCGGCTCGAAGTCGCCCTGGAAGCCGCACACGAAGCAGTGGTCGATCGGGGTGTTGGTGCCCAGGTAGCCGATGCCGATGTTGTAGGCGTAATCCCACACGGCTTCGAGCGCCTTCGGGTTGTCCTGCAGGCACGGGTACTCGCAGTAGTTGATGAAGCCGCCGGAAGCGTAGTACGGGAAGTCCTTCTCGTAGCTGAGCTTCTCCATCGGAGTGGGCTGCAACCACACCGGGTAGTGGAAGGAGTTGGTGTAGAAGTCGTGATCAGTCACGCCTTCGATACGGCCGAACTTTTCACGGTCCATGCGGTTGAAGCGGTCGGTCAGGGATTCAGCCGGAGTGGAGTACACGGAATAGTGGTAACCCTCCGCTTTGCTCCACTGCTTGCACAGCTCGTTCATGCGCTTGACGATGGACAGCGCGAACTCCTTGCCTTCCGGATCCCAGCCGTGGTCGCGAATCCAGTTCTTGCCATAGAAGACCGCAGTGGTCTCGGCAAGGCCGATGTAGCCGAGCGACACGGTGGCACGCTCGTTCTTGAACAGCTGGTCCACGTTGTCGTTGGCACCAAGACGACCAAACGCACCAAAGCGAAACAGGGTCGGGGCGTTGACCGGGGTGGCTTCCTTGCAGCGCATGATGCGGAACTGGAGGGCCTGATGGGCGACTTCCATACGCTCGTCGAACAGCTTCCAGAAGCGAGCCTTGTCACCGTGGGATTCGATGGCGATACGCGGCACGTTGACGGTGACCACGCCGAGGTTCATACGGCCGTCTTCTTCATCCTTGCCGGTCTCCGGGTTGATCCAACCCTGCAGGAAGGAGCGGCAACCCATCGGAGCCTTGAAGGAGCCTGTGATCTTGACGATGTTCTCGTAGAACACCACATCCGGGTACATGCGCTTGGTGGCGGACTCGAGGGCAAGCTGCTTCAGATCATAGTTCGGGTCACCCGGGTCGGCGTTCACGCCGTGCTTCACAGTAAAGACGAGCTTCGGGAAGATGGCGGTGTGGTGTTCCTTGCCGAGGCCGCGAATACGGTTCAGCAGGATTGCGCGCTGCACTTCACGAGAGAACCAGTCGGTGCCGAGACCAAAGCCGACAGTCACGAACGGGGTCTGGCCGTTGGACACACGGTTGGAGTTGATCTGGTATTCCATGGTCTGCATGGCGTCGTAGATGGCCTTGCGGGTCTGGATCTTCGCCCAGATCTCACGCAGCTGCTGCAGACGGTCGGACGTCTTGTCGAACGGCTCGTCCATCGGCAGTGCCGGACGATCCTTTTCGAAGTGCAGGCGCTTCGGCTCGACGGCCTTGGCCATGCGCACCTGACGTTCGGCGATCTCGATCGGCAGATCGTCGGGCATGATCTCGTGGGCCTGCTCAAGGAACTTGTCGTAATCCTTGCGCGCGTATTCAACGAAGTTCTCATCGGCACGGTTGGCGGTCTGGCCACCATACTGGCTGGAGGCCACGTCCTTCATGATCTGGGTAATCTGGGTGGCCGCAATGGCGATGGACTTCGGGGAAGCCATCGGAGCGTTGCCAAGAGTGAAGCCATTGGCCAACATGTCCCAGAAGTTCGGCAAGGAGCAGTTGGACTGGGCAGTGAACGGCGAATAGTCGGCATCGTGGAAGTGAATGTCGCCCTTCATGTGGGCGTTGGACACCGCCGGCGGCAGCATGTTGAACGCGGCGGCCTTGGACACGGCACCGGCCAGCAGATCACGCTGGGTGGAGTAGACGTTGGAATCCTTGTTCGCGTTCTCGTGAATCAGGGTCGGGTCATGATTAATGAAGCGAGCAACGGCCTCGTTGACATCAGTGGCCTTGGCACGCTGAATGTCTTTGTCGAGACGGTAATTGGTGTAGGCGCGAGCCACATCGTACAGGTGGGCGTCAATGAGGGCGTGCTCCACGAGATTCTGGATGTCCTCGATTTTGGCGGGGCCGGTGTAACGCCCCTTGATTTCACCTTCGACTTGATTGGCGAAGCCACGGATCACGGCATCTTCTTCGGGGCCGACTTCCTTGTTCAGGTCGCCGAAAGCAGACTTGACCGCAGAGATGATGTTGATGGGGTCGAAGTCGACCACACGACCATCACGCTTCTCAACGAGCACGGTGGAGGCCTTGGCGGCCACCTTGGTCTCGTTATCGGTGACGGTTTCCTCCAGCACCTGTGCGCCCATCGGGCACCCCTTTCCTATAAGGCGAACACTCTTCCGAGTTCCGCATTTTGGCCGCACTCGACGTGGGCCACACGAAATTACATTGATGTCGTTTTCTTGAACCTCTAGAAGAATACGGCATCCCCACCCCTATATCTAGTGCTCAACAGTGGCGTGTCGAACTATTTATAGGGTTTTCGGCTATTTTCCGCCAAAACCACAAGTGTGTGATTAGCGTAACTGTTTTCTGCTCGCGTGTCACACAGCGAGCTCACTGACGACTCTCAATCGTCAGCGCAACGCATATCTCACTCCTCTTCATAGCACCCGTTTCTTCGCCATAATGACTCCTTTCTTCTGATGCACCAGACCATCTCCATCATCGGCTGACACATCGCTTCGCACGGTTCTTGCATTCATCATCACACCGTTTTCAGGCGACGGTAAATTTTTACCGTCATCAACCAGCGCACTTATAGTGGAGTGCATGACTACTGCAATGGGCTACTCCTCTACCGGCCGCCCACCGACTGCCGCTTCACTGGCCTCGGCTGGCTTTGAGCCGGGTCAAGGCACATTCGCGCCCGATCAGGGCACTATCAATCTGCCGAATGAACCTCGCCCTATCGATCAGCTGCCTGCACGCGCCGCTGAAACCACCGCGCAAAATCCGTGGCCGGTAAGTGTGCTGAGCCAGAAGTTCTACGGTGCCGTGGAACGATGGCCGTCCGCCTGGGTCACCGGCCAGATCACGCAGATCAATACCCGTCGCACCGGCTCGGCCTACATCACGCTGCGCGACGACTTCGAGGATATCGCCATGGAAGTCAATGGCTTCGGCAGGTTCGCGGCCGCGGCCAGCCAGTTCGTTCAGGGCGACCGCGTGGTGATTCATGGCAAACCGAACCTGTGGATGAAGCGTACTTCGCTGTCGTTGCGCGGAGACACGATTCTCAAGGTCGGAGCCGGTGGCAGCCTCAAGGCCATGATCGACGAATTGCGCAAGCGGCTTAAGGGCGAGGGCCTGTTCGATGCCGATCACAAACTGCCTCTCCCGGAGTTTCCGAAGACTATTGGCCTGATTTGCGCACCTCAGGCACGTGCGGAAGGCGATGTGATCACCAATGTAAACCTTCGTTGGCCTTCCGTAACCTTCAAGGTGGTCCATGTGCATGTTCAGGGCGAGCAATGCCCGGCCGAAGTGGTTCAGGCCATTGCACAGCTCGATGCCGACCCGAACGTGGATGTGATCATCGTGGCCCGTGGCGGCGGCTCGTTTGAGGATCTCATCGGTTTCTCGGATGAGCGTGTGGTTCGTGCGGCGTATGCCTGCACCACACCATTAATCTCCTCCATCGGGCATGAGGATGACTGGACATTGCTGGATCTGGTCGCCGATCTGCGCGCCTCCACCCCTACCGATGCGGCCAAGCGCGTGGTGCCGGATGTGCGTGAGCAGTCGCAGCTCATCGAAGGTGCCATCGACCGTATGCGACTGCAGGTCCGTTCGCGCGCGGAGAACGAGATCCGACTTATCGAGGGATATGCGAACCGCCCGAGCCTGACCCAACCGCATACCATGCTCGAACCGCATCAGCGGCTGATCGACGATTCCCTGCAGCGGCTTGACATCGGCCTGCGGCGTATCGTGGATGATGCCCAGCTCACCGTCGAACGCGCCCATGCCTCACTGACCGCACTCAGCCCCCAATCCACGCTGAACCGAGGCTATGCGGTGGTGCAGTCCGCCGATGGCCATGTGCTGGATGACGCTTCGCGGGTCAGTACCGGGGATGACATCACCGTCACCCTGAAAAAGGGCGTCATTACCGCCACCGCCACATCCGCAACCGCAACCGCGTAATGCACCATATGCATTCACGCATATATACCGTATATATAAGGAGAACAAGATGACCGAGAACACCACACCCACCGACAAGAACACCCCCGCCTCGTCCCTGACGGACAAGGAACGCGAGCTCATCGCCCAGATGCCATATGAGGAGGCGCGCGACAAGCTGATTCAGGCTGTCCAGGCACTGGAAACCGGCGGCCTCAATCTTGACCAGTCGATGCGTCAATGGGAAATCGGCGAGGCCTTGGCCAAGCGCGCCCAGGGCCTGCTCAACGACGTACGAGCCAAGCTCGACCAGGCACAAGCCGAGCAAGCCGCCAACGAAGCCACCGCAGGCACGCAGTCCAACCTCGACTGAGTTGCCTCCCGGCGCGGCATCCCGCGGCTCGCACCTGAATCCGGACTGGACTGAGTTCTGCTTCCCGGCATACGATAGTGGTGATTAGGCCACATTGGTAGCAGTTATAGAAGGGAAATCCCATGTCAACGCTGATTCTTGTATTCCATCCGCACCTGAAGGACGGCTCGCGAGTGAACGCCCGTCTGCTTGCCGAACTCGCCGCACAAGGCGAGGACGACATCATCGTACGCGACGAGTACGCCGAATATCCGAACTTCTCCGTCAACGCCGACAAGGAGCACGAGCTACTGGAGGCCGCCGACCGCGTAATCCTCCAGTTCCCGTTCTACTGGTACTCCTCCCCCGCGCTGCTCAAGGAATGGGAAGACGAGGTCATCACCGCAGGCTGGGCCTACGGTGGAGGCCACGCACTCAAGGGCAAGGAGCTCAAGCTGGTGGTCACCACTGGTTCCGACGCCGCCAAGTACCGCAAGGATGGCGAGTACAGCCACACCATGGAGGAGCTGCTGAGCCCGTTTGAGGTCGTGGCGTACAAGATCGGCATGAACTATGCTGAGCCGTTCCTGGTGCAGGGCACCGCCACCATCGGCGATGCGGAGCTGGATCAGGCCGCCGCCGATTATGTTTCGGCGATTTTGGACTGAATAAGCTGAGGCCGGGTGCAAGTCGCACCCGGCCTTGTTGTTTCGCGGGCTAGCCGCGGTCTCTCCCAGTCAGCCTGCGGCTGACAGTTCCCTCGTCAGAGAGAGCTTATTTTTTGGATCAGAGGGAGTTGATAGCTACTTCTTCAACGGCACGTAGATCACGTCGTCAATGAGCTCGCGATAGTGCTCAACGATTTGCGCGCGACGGGTCTTCAGGCTCGGGGTCAGCATGCCGTTGGCCTCGGTGAATTCGTCTGGCAGAATCTCGAACTTACGAATCGACTCGGCGCGGGAAACGCCCTCGTTGGCGGCGTTCACCGCACGCTCCACCTCAGCGTGAACGATGGCGTTCTTGGCCAGCGAGGCCAGATCGGGTTCCGGTTTGGCGCCCTGGGATTCCAGCCAATTGTTGGCATCCGCCAGATCCAGCGTGACCAGAGCGGCCACGAACGGCTTCTTATCACCAATAACCAAGCACTGGTTGACCACAGGCGAGGTCATCACGGAAGCCTCAAGCAGACCCGGCGACACATTCTTGCCACCAGCGGTGATGATGAGGTCTTTCTTACGGCCGGTGATGGAGATGAAGCCATCTTCGGAGATATCGCCCAGATCGCCGGTGTGCAGCCAGCCATCGGTGATCTGCTGGGTGGTGACTTCGGGGTTGTTGTGGTAGCCCTTGCACACCAGCGGTCCCTTGACCACCAGCTCGCCGTCCTCGGCAATGCCGGCGGTGATACCGCACATCGGCATGCCGATGGTGCCGATGCGGTTGTCCTCCGGCAAGCTCACACACACCGGGCCGCAGGTTTCGGTCATGCCATAGCCCTCAAGCACCGGCATGCCGATGCCGTTGAAGAAGTGGGAAAGCTCAGAGTCCATCGGGGCACCGCCGGTAATGGCGAAGTCGGCGTTCGGACCGAAAATCGTGCGAATCTTCTTGTACACCACCTGCTCATAGAAGGCGTGGGCGATACGTCCGGCAATCGGCAGCTGTTCGCCCTTCTGCTCGGCCTTGGACCATTCGCGCGCGTTCTCGGCGGCGCGCATGAACATCTTGCCAGCGAATCCGGTGCCGGCGCGCTGGGAGGCGGCGTTGTAGACCTTCTCGTACACACGCGGCACGGCGAGCAGCAGCGTGGGACCGAAGGTCTCGAAGTCCTTGACCATCGTCTTCATATTGGAGCTCAGGGCCAGCGAAATCGTGCCGCCGAAGCTGAAGAATTCCATGAATCGGGCGAACACGTGGCTCAACGGCAGGAACAGCAGCAGGCGGCGGTTGGGCCATGCGCCGGCGCGCGGCATGTACTGCAATGCGGAGAGTACCAGGAAAGCGAAGTTGCGGTGGGTCAGTTCCACGCCCTTCGGGGTGCCAGTGGAGCCGGACGTGTAGACGATGGTGACGCGGTCGTCGCCGTGGGAGGCTTCCTTGTATTCCCAGAATTCGGCATCGGTGACGCTTTCGCCATAGGTCTTGATGGCGTTCAGGCCGCCGGCCTCGATTACGAACACGTTGCGCAGGGTGGGTACCTCGCTGCGCACGGATTCGATCTTGTCGCGCTGTCCGTCATCTTCGGCGATGGCGAGCGTGACTTTGGAATCGTTGAAAATCCAGCTGACCTGGCTGGCGGAGTTGGTCTCATACACCGGCACAGTGAGCGCGCCGATGGACATAATCGCCATATCCAGCGCGGTCCATTCCCAGCGGGTGTGCGAGACGATGGCGACTGAATCGCCCTTATTGACGCCAAGTCCGATCAGGCCCTTGGCCAGATCGATGACCATGTCACGGAATACTTGGGCACTGTACGGGTGCCAAGTGCCATCATCGCCCTTGTATTCGATCATGGCACCTTCGGGATCGCGCTTGGCGCGGTTATCGAGCAGATCGAACAGGTTGATGTCGCTGTCAATCGGCTCCTTGACGGGATTGGTGAACTGCTTGACGATACGAGTATCGTTTATGGCCTTATCAGCGATGTTTTCAGTCATACTCCCCATGTAACTCCACGGATGCTACAAAACACGCCGCGAAACAATGGATTGTCCAGACCAAATGGCCCCGGCAATCCGTTATTTCGGGCAAACCAGGTAAATCTGTCGCACCGTACATTCAGCAGATTACTCGGCGGAGTCATTGGCCTTTTTCAGCTCGTCGCGAATCTCCTGCAACGTGGCGAGAGTCTGCTCTTCAACGCTAGGCCCCTGTTCTTCAGCGTCAGCCTCATCCTGGATAGCAGTAAGATCACGAAGCTTATTAATCGGCAGAATCACGCAGAAATACACCGCCACGCCAACAAGCAGGAAGTTAATCAGCGCATTAAGAATCGCACCAAACGAAACGGTCGAGTTGTTGAACGTGATGGTCAGTAGTCCGGAAAGATCCGGTACGCCGCCGATCATGCCAATTAATGGGCTGATGAGATTGTCTACGATGGAATTGACCACAGCGGTAACGGCAGAGCCCATCACCACACCTACCGCCATATCAATCATTGATCCGCGCGACAGGAATTTCTTAAAGCCATTCAACGGACCTTTATCAGTCAAAGCAACAACTTTGCGAGCGGTTCCTCCCGTGGCCTTGGCAAAGTCGGCGGCAATATTCATGGGATTGTGGCTATTCATAACGGCACTCCTTACAAAATTCGGACACTTCACTTGTATCCGACTGGTTTCCCACGACTCCATTATGCCGCTTGTTGGAATACCCCTATACCACTGCGGCGTTCCCGTACATGACTATGTACGAGAACGCCGCCAACCCTGCTTGCAGAGAACCTGTTAGAGCTGTTTAGAACTGAATGTAATCGACTTCCGTATGTTCGCCGGTTTCCAAGTATTTCGCCACATCATCAGGACCGGCGAAAACCAGTTCGACCGCTTGCGCAATCATCAGATTGACACGATCCATTGGTGTAAGGTTCTCGAAATAGCCGTACACCGGAATTCCCAGCGCATGTGCATATCCGATTTCGAACATCGTGCCCGGGTCCTCGTCCATAAGATTGGCGACCACGGCTTTAGCAGCATTAATGCCATGGATATCGTCCGCAAAGCATCCTTCAGGGCCTACTTCTTCGATCTGGCTGACAAACCGCGGCTTGAACAGTACCTTGCCATGGTCTTCCAATATCTTTTCCAAACGTTCCATACTTGCCGTTTGTTCAGGATCAAAGAACGGACCGGCCACATAGAAGTCATACTGTTTGTCTTCACTCATGGTCTCTAGTCATAGCGCAGCAACGTCGAACGTCAGCCGTTATTTTCACTGTATGGACAAGGGGTCGTATTGTGAACATTGCTACGGGATAACCGTCAACGACTACGTACGTTGCCCCCGATCAGCACACTCCGCCACTTTCGCCCCCTCCCGTATCGTCGAGCACGCGAACCAAGCCGACCAAATGGCCGCCATCCCATGCGCTGATCACCGTATCCGAATGCTGCAATGCCTTGAACAACCGTTCCGGCCACTGCGCCGATTCCCAACCTACCGACTTGAACAGCGCCTCAACCTGCTCAACAGTAAACCGCTTCTCTTCCGTGTATTCGATAGCCATGGACCCTCACGACAACCGTGAAGCCCCACATGTCTTTGCATAGTTTCACACGACGGGATGATGGATAGTGGAACCTATACGTTTACACATGCCTAATGCCCATGGCTCATCACCGATGAATAGAGGCTGAGATACCGTCATGTTTCCGAAGCCAAGTGCCCGAGATCGGATTCGAACCGACGACACCCGCTTTAGGAGAGCGGTGCTCTATCCACTGAGCTACTCGGGCAACGACGTTTCATTGTACACGGCCACACGCCCAGTCGCATCATGTTCGCGTGGCAGCTTGCGCAAGCCATCCGGCAACCTGAGCAAGCCACATGGAGGAACCCGACATCAGGTCATGGCCCGGTCTTTCGTGCCAGTTTGGTGCGAACTGCTCTTGCGCACGGCGAAAAGACACTGAAAGACAAGCCGTACACGGTACAGTGGCAAATCGCACGAAAAGCAAAGTAACAGTAAACAAGCCGGAGGAAAGGGCAGCATGGCAAAGGCACGGAGTACTACCACAGGCGCAAGCGTACGAGCTCGCGCCGCTGCCAAGCCACGCTCTGCCAGAGCCACGGCACGCCCAGTATCCAAGTCTGCCGTGAAGCCACACAAACGGCATCGTCTGCTTGGTTTTCTCGCCACGATGTTCGCGCTTCTTGCCCTTGCCGGCGCTGCCGCCCGCGCGCTGCCTGCCGATTTACAGGAACTGCCATTTGCGCCGATTGTGGTATCGGCAACGCCATGGTTCACGTTGCTTGGCTTGATTGCCCTGCTGTTGGCCATCGTGTCGCGGCGTATCCTTGCCGCACTAATCGCCATCGCCGCAATCGCATGCAATGGCTATTGGCAATATCCGTTCTTCTACTCGACCGATCCACTCCCCCAAGCCGCGCAGAACGCCGTGGCCGCAGCCTCCCCCAACACCAGCGATGCCTACGCGCGCGTCATGACCTTCAATGTGTATAAGGGGCAGGCCGACCCGCAAGCCATCGTCGAGCTGGTTCGCGATCAGCGCGTCGAAGTGCTTGCTTTGCAGGAGACCACCGAGGATTTCGTCAAAAAACTCAATGAGGCTGGTATTGAGCATTATCTGCCGTATGCGCAGGTCTCATCGTCTGACGGCGTATTCGGTAACGGCCTCTGGTCGGCCACGCCACTTGCCGATCCGACCGACGATGACGTGAATTCCAGCGCCTCATTCATGCCCGGCGGCACGGTGGATATGGGTGGCCAGCAGATTCGATTCGTATCCGTGCACACCACCGCTCCCGTACCCGGCTACTGGCGGCAGTGGAAGCGATCGCTGGATGAGTTGGGTCTGATGCGCGAGCATACGGATACACGGTATATTTTCATGGGCGATTTCAACGCCACTTACGATCACACGCCATTCCGTGATTTTCTTGGCGACCGGTTCGTGGATGCCGCACGTGAATCCGGACATGGGTTTACGTTCTCATGGCCCACGAACCGTGCGGCTGTGCCAATGTTCGCCGGTATTGACCACGTGGTGCTTGATCAGGGCATGAAGGCCGGACAATGCAAGGTGGTCAAAGTCGAGGGCTCTGATCATGCGGCATTGTTGGCTACCGTGGCGGTTGGGTGATTCCCCTCAATAGGACTAGAAACCGAGGCGGGTGCGGCCGAATTGGTCGAGCCAGCGCAAAATCGCGCCTTCACGCAGCGCCCACGGGCAGATCTCGACTTCCTGAATATTCAGGGCCTTCATGATCTCGTCGGCCACCACGCCGCCGCCCACAATCTGCATCGTGCGTTCAGGCGTGATGCCGGGCAAAGCCACGCGCTGCTCAGGCGCGATCGCCGCCAAACGAGGAATCCAGTCTTCCAACTGCTCACGAGTCATAATCCATGAATCTTCGCGGCCCGGCGCACGCATCACCGCACCACACAGGCGAGCCAGCGAGCGGAAGGTCTTGGAGGTGCCAACTGCATGATTCGGGTGCTTGGATTGCGGGAAAACCTTGACCATCGGCTCCAGAATCTTGCGCACGTTCTTACGCACGTCTTCCAACTCGTCGGGCGTGGCCATGCCGGAAGGCAGAAATTCAGTGGTGACGCGGCCCGCGCCAGCCGGGGCGGAAAGCGCTACGGTCGGCTCTTCGTCGGAGCCCATCGCCACTTCGAGCGAACCGCCGCCGATGTCCAGCACCAGCAGTCGGCCGGCATCCCAACCATACCAACGGCGGGCGGCCAGGAAGGTCAGGCGAGCCTCATCCGTGCCAGACAGCACAGTGACGCCCTGACCAATCAGTTCCTCGATCTTGTGAATCACTTTGTTGCCGTTCGGCGCCTCGCGCAGGGCGGAGGTGGCCATAACCAGCAGCTGGGTGATTTCGTATTCCTCGGCCAGCCGCATGCACTGGGACACGGCTTCCAGAATCGCCTCGATGCCGGACTTCTTGATTGAGCCGTCGTCCTTTAAATACTTCATCAGGCGCACTGTGGATTTGGTGCTGGCCTCGGGGTCAGGGCGAGCGCCGGGGGCGGCGTCGACGATAAGCATGTGGATAGTGTTCGAACCGATATCAAGCACACCAAGTCGCGTGGTATGCGAACGCAGATTGACCATGATTCCTATTCCTGACCTTACCTAACCCGTGATGGCCGAACAACGGGCCGACCATCGCAATCAGCCAGCCGTGCGCCACCATGGCGAGTCGTTCGGCCGGCAACCAACACCGTGAGGCCAGCCGAACATCACACAAACTCGACTACTGTACAACAATCACACCGGCTGCCGCGCCGTTCACAGCGATTCGACGAACGTTCCGAGACGTTCCAGCCCCTCGGTCAGGGCCTCACGTGAGGCGGCATAGCTCAGGCGCACATGCGTATCCGCCGTGGCCGCGCCGAAGTCGCGGCCAGGAGTCAGAGCCACATGGGCTTCATCCAGCGCGCGTTCGCAGAACGTCCAGGCATCCAGACCAGTGCGGGAGATGTCGAAGTAGGCGTAGAACGCGCCATTCGGCTCCACCTCAACCGGCAAACCGATGCGCTTGAGCCCGTCAATCACAATGCGGCGACGGGCCAGCAATTCCTGACGACGAGCTTCGCATTCCGCCAAGCTTTCCGGCGTGAAGCAGGCGAGCGCCGCATGTTGCGTGGGCGTGTGGGCGCACAGGTAGTAGTTGGTGGCCAGATCGTCAACCGCTTCCAGCACAGTGGGCTCGTCCGGCAGAATCGCCCAGCCGAGGCGCCAGCCGGTCATGCCGAAGAACTTGGAGAAGCTGTTGCATACGATGGCATCGGGGTCGCAGGCCAGCACGGATTTGACTTCGGTACCGTCCGGCTCCCGGTCAGCCAAGTCGAGGTAGGTTTCGTCCACGATGCGCCATGCGCCGCGGCTGGCGGCCAACTTGCACACCTCGTCCAATACGTTGAAGTCGATGGTGGTGCCGGTGGGGTTGGACGGCGACGTGATCATTACGGCCTTGGTCTTGCTCGTCCAGTACTGGCTGCACAGGTCGGCGGTCAGGTGGAAGCGGGTGGCGGCCGAGGTCGGAACGTCGATGACCCGCCCCTCAAAGGAGCGCACAAGTTCGCGGTTGCACGGGTAGGAGGGGTCGGCCACAATCACATCGTCACCGGGGTCCACGGTCAGCGCGGTGGCCAACAGCAGGGCGGCCGAACCGCCGGCGGTCACGCAGATACGCTTGGGGTCGATGTCAAGGTCATGACGCTCGCGGTAGAAGTCGGCGATGGCTTGGCGCAGTTCAGGTAGGCCCATGGCGGCGGTGTACGGCAGGGCCCGGCCGTCGTACTGTTCGCGCATGGCGTCGCGTACGGCGGGCGGCGCGCCGAAATCGGGCTCGCCAAGGCTTAATTTGATGACGCTGATACCTTGGGCGATCATCTTGTCTGCTTGTTCGCCGAATACCATGGCACGGAAGGGATTGGCCTCACGCGCTCGGCGGGACATGACTGGAGACGCGGCCGGAGATTGGGGCTGCTGCGCTGCTTCGTTTTCCATATTTCGGTTCTATCCGCCTCACGGGACAAGGTTTCTTCTTCTATAATCACTGTAGGTCGATTGAGTGCACCAACCCGCATTCAAGGAGGAATAATGAGTCGATTCAATGGCAAGCGCGCCGAGTTCGAGGCCAGCGGCGAAAAAATCAACGTCGCGATTCTGGGTGCGGGCCGCATAGCTCACACCATGGCCGGCACCCTGACCCAGATGGCTGAAGATTCACTGTATTCCTCATGGATTCACCCGTATGCGGTAGCGGCCCGTGATATTACGCGCGCGCAGGCTTTTGCCGACCAATGGCATTTTGACAAGGCTTATGGATCGTATGAGGAGTTGGTGGCGGACCCGGATGTGGATCTGGTGTATATCGCCACCCCGCACAGTCTGCACGCCGAACAGGCGATCCTGTGTATGAAAGCCGGCAAGAACGTGCTGGTGGAGAAGTCGTTCACCGCGAACGCCGGGCAGGCACGTGAGGCGCTGGCCGTGGCCGAGGAAACCGGCATGCTGTGCACGGAGGCCATCTGGACGCGCTACATGCCCAGCCGCAAGCTCATCAACGAAGTTATCGAGTCCGGCGAGATCGGCGAGGTGAAAGCGGCGAGCGCCAACCTGTGCTATCCGGTGTCCGGCAAGGCACGTATGACCGATCCGGCCTGTGCCGGTGGCGCGCTGCTCGATGTGGGCGTGTATCCGCTGAACTTCCTGGATATGGCGGTCGGCGCCGACCATGGCCGTACACTTGATCATTTCGATACGTCGATGGTGCCCGCCGAAACCGGTGTGGATGCGCAGAATTCCACCACGTTGTATTACAGCGACGGCACGATGGCCGTGTCCACCAGTTCGATGCTGGTTTCCTCCGACCGCGGCGGCTATGTGTGGGGCACCGAGGGTTATCTGGTGGTCACCAATATCAACAATCCCGAGTCCATCGACATCTATGACAACGCCCACAAGCCCGTGCGCAGCATTGCGGTGCCGCCGCAGTTGACCGGTTATGAGTATGAGGTGGCCGATGCGGCCAACGCGCTGCTGGACGGCAAGATCGAATGCGAGGCGATGCCGCACGCCGACACCATCCGCATCATGGAGCTGATGGATGCGATTCGTGACCGTTGGGGCCTGAAGTTCCCGTTTGAATCCTGATTTCAGCTCCCCTCCAGAGGGGAGCTGAAATTATTCCGCTGAATCTGCATCTCCTTCAACAATCTGCTCATACAGCCGTACGAGGCGTTCGTCGCGCACGGCTTTCGTTAATTCGCACTCCCATACGGTAATTACACGCCAGCCAGCGGCCTCCAGTTCGGCTCGCTGCGCGATGTCTCGATTGTGATTGCGCAGTAGTTTCGCCTGCCAGAATTCCACGTTCGATTTCGGCATCGAATGTTTGGAACATCCTTCATGCATGTGCCAGAAACAGCCGTTGACAAACACGATGGCGTGGTATTTCGGCAGTACTACATCCGGGTGTCCGGGGTAACGCTTGTCGTTCTTGCGGAATCGCAACCCCTTGCGAAACAGGTAGCTGCGTACCAGTACCTCAATTTTGGTGTCTTTGCCACGAATATGCGACATCGTGTACGAACGGGTACCCCGCTCATACTTCTCCACTGGCTGTTTCTTGCGATTCACGCACTCCAGACTACCGTGACGTTGCGGCGAGAATGAGAGCCTGAACGAACGATCACCCATCTTGCCCGTCCGTGTCTCTTATCGCGGGCAACAATCATCTGCCGGTCGAGACTGCCCGATTAGACTGAGTTCAATGGATGACATGACGATTCGTAGGGCCACGGCGGCCGATATTCCCCAGATCGACGAACTGCTGCGGCAGGTGCTCGAAGTGCATCATGCCGGCCGACCGGATCTGTTCAAAGGCGGTGTCAAGAAATACACGGACGAGGAATTGAAGGCGATTCTGGCCAACGATCAGACCCCTGTGTTCGTGGCGGTTGCGCCATCTGCCAATGACGGCAATGACGCCGAACATAACGCCGACTCCCCCGCCACCGACCAAGTGCTTGGCTACGCATTCTGCGTGTTCCAGCAGCACCTCAACAGCAATATCCTGACCGATATCAAAACCCTGTACATCGATGATCTATGCGTTGACGAGCGGTCCCGCGGCCACCATGTAGGCTCCACCTTGTATCGCTACGTGCTCGACTTCGCCCGTCAATCCGGCTGCCACAACGTAACGCTCAACGTCTGGGCCTGCAACCCCAAAGCCCAAGCCTTCTACGAACGCATGGGACTCACTCCATATTACATCGGCATGGAGCAGGTGCTGTAGCGCCGCCGTTTCAGCAGCACGATGATGGCGATGATCGCAGCGAGGCTGCATAGGGCCACGCCATATACAAAGCCCGGAGTTCCGAAATTCATGAGGCAGATTGTGATGTTACCGGTAGTGGTTACCGAAAACACGACGATAAGCGCGACGATACGAATCATATCCAGCAGTCCAGCTGCTTGAGCCAACAGACGCTCCGGTACCACCAATTTGGCCGCCGTGCACAGCAAAGTCGCCTGAACGGCGAGCAGAATCGCCCATTCCCAGAACATGGACGGTTCTTTAAGCAACGTGGTCTCCGGAAACATAGACACCACCTCATTGATAAACCACGGCGCCACAACAATCTCCACATATGCGAGCCCAATACAACACACGACAAGCACCACGGCAATGGCATAGCGCCAAGCGACGTCTGTTTTGCGAGATTTACGAGAAATGAATGCGATACCAGCGTTCATGGCTATGCTCCTTAATCCAATATCAATATCAATGGATGAACCTGCACTGCACCGTATGCCACCATCATAATATATCGAATATCGATATAAAAATATCGAAAAACACTTTCACCATTCACCTACACATCCGCAAACCCATGAATACACATGTTCTTAATCGGGATGGGGAGTGCACAAAGAAGCTCTGTCACCCCAGCAGATTGAGGAGATCGTCCTTGGTGAGGGTGGCGATGGAGGCGGGGGCTTCGGTGAGGGCGCTGGCGCCGGTGCCGGCTTCGTCGGCAAGCAAGGAAACGTCGGTGAACTGGCGGGCGAGCTCGCTCTTAGTATGCTGAAGCTCCAAGATACGTTCTTCGATGGTGTCCTTGGCCACCACCTGATACACGTTGACGTCTTCGGTCTGGCCGATACGATGTGCTCGGTCGGTGGCCTGATCCTGTGCGGCGGCGTTCCACCATGGGTCGGCGTGGATGACCACGCTGGCACCGGTCAGGTTCAGTCCGGTGTTGCCGGCCTTCAGGGAAATCAGGAAGGCAGGCGTATCGTCCGCATTGAACTGGTCGACGAGTTCGAGACGCTTCTTCTTGGGCGTGGAGCCGGTGATGGTGTAGTAGCGCAGGCCTTGCGCGTCGAAACGTTCGGCGATCAGATCAAGGAAGCTGGTGAACTGGGAGAAGATCAGCGCCTTCTTGCCTTCGTTCACACAGGTTTCCACCAGTTCGGTGATGGCGGCAAGCTTGGCCGATTGATCCTTGGCATCGGCGTACAGCAGCCTCGGATCGCAGCAGATCTGGCGCAACTTGGTCAACTCGGCGAGGATGCGAATCTTCGACGTGTTGAAATCGGCTTCTTCGCTGTGTTCGAGCTGCATTCTGAGCCGCTGCTCGTGAGCCGCATACAGTTTGCGCTGTTCGCCGGCAAGCCGCACGGTCAGCGTGGTCTCTAGCTTGTCCGGCAAATCGGTCAACACCTGGGACTTCAGCCTGCGCTTGATGAACACGCCCACCAACGACTGCAATTGGCGAGATACCCGAGCGGCCTCAGGATTGACTTGTGCGGCGGCCCGACCTTCAGCCGTGCTGCCATCCGCGGCCCGGGCATTGGAGATGGGCAACTCATAACGCTCATGGAATCGCTTATATGAGCCGAGCAGCCCCGGCATCAGGAAGTCGAAAATGCTCCATAGTTCGGAGAGTCGGTTTTCGATCGGCGTGCCAGTCAAGGCGAAACGATGGTCGGCGGCCACGGCCTTGACCGCTTTGGCTATTTTCGTGGTGTGATTCTTGATGTACTGGGCTTCATCCAATGCCATGACATTGAAACGTTGCTCATTGGCGGTGTAATCATCGACATCTCGGCGCAGCAGGTCGTATGAGGTGATGAGCACGGTGGGTTCATCCGCCCGGAACGCACGGCCGATGGCGGTACGGCGCTCGGCTTTGGTACCGGCCACCACCACGGCATTGAAGCTCGGGGCGAACTTGGTGAATTCGGCACCCCAGTTGTACACCAAGGACGCCGGGCACACGATCAGCGATGGGCCAAGGCTGCCATTGCCCATCTCGCCGGTATTCCGCTGATATCGAGACAGGAGCAACGCGATAAGCTGCACGGATTTACCCAAGCCCATCTCATCGGCCAGAATGCCGCCAAAACCCTTGTCGCACAACGTGTTCAGCCATTGAAAGCCTTCGACCTGATAAGGGCGCAGAATATGCTTGAGACTATCCGGCACTTCATACGACTTAGGGTCGATGATCTTGAGATCGTCGATGTATTCGGTGAACGAAGCGTCCTTGACTACATCGGAGCCGTCATCCGGCAGCTCACCATCCAGTAGGAATGCTCGACCGCCCGGCAACTCGATCAGTCCGGAGTTGAGCTGCTGCTCGCTCAGATCGAGGTCGCTGGCCAATCGGTCCAACGTGCTGAGATTCGCGCCGCTGAGTTTGACAAGCGTGCCGTCCTTCAACTGATGGAATCGTTGACGCCGACGGTACGAAGATAGCAAGGCACCCACTTCGTCCGGCGGCACTTCATCAGCGAGGGGTGATATCTCCACCAAGTTGCCTTTGATGGACAATCCGACTTTGACGCTTGGTGGCTTGGGCGCGATCAGCCGGTCAAAAGCCGGTGTGGTGAAGACCTCCCCCACTTCCTTTAGTGCCGGCAATCCCTCGTCAAAGAGACGAACGATCTGCGTGGTGTCATCGCGATCGATAGTGGCCGCATCAGACACGAATTTTTTGGTGGCCTTTCGCGCGGCCGGCGTTCGGAACCCATTCACCGTCTGATGAGTGGCGGCCGCAACGCGCTTGCGCTGGTCAGGCATGGTAAAGAATTCACGCACTACATCAATCGCAAGATGCTCAGCGTCGAAATCACGCCCAATCACGCCCCGAGACAAGGGGATGGAACGCTCGCCCTCAGCATGCACCGTCGGGCCATCGGGTAGCAACGGGACAATGGCATCGCCGTAGCGTGCCTTGACCTCGCATTGCACACCATGCTCATCACGATCCAGATAAAACTGGAGGCTGCATTCCGTAGGACTTAATTCAGCCAGCTCGCGAGGAATCTCACTGGCCTCCAACAGTCCGGCACCAACCAGCTGAGGCAATAGCGTGCGTGCGAATAGGGCGATGTCATCGCCGGCAATGACCTGTCCCTCGCCATCGGGTTCAAACAGGTCTCCCAATAGTCCTCGCAACGGAATCAATCGTTTCGGGCAACGGACGAATCGGCATCCTGCTGCGCTTTTACGCTGAGAGCCCGCCACCATGGCGGATACCGCACCGGCCGGATTAGTGGAGGCGAGCAACAGCCATACATTCTTGCCGCCGTCAATCACGGTTTCCACCGCTGGCACTCCGGTAAGCAGGTATCCGGCATCCGGACCATACGTATTGAAATCACGCCGCGCAATGCGCATGAGAAAATCTGGCTCGCCACCATCAACTGGCACCGATGCAGGCTGCCCGGAGAACCATGTGTTCAGCACGAGCTGTACGCCTCTGCCCTCACGTACGGACAGCAACCGGGCCACTTCCGGTGCTGAAAGCGTCAGATGACGGTCGATGGCGATATGCCCGTAATACCTGTCCTGCTGCTCGGCCGCACGACGCACGGCCATCGCATCATCAAGGACGTCCAGCAGGGGGCGCGAATCATCATCGAGCATATCCGGCGTATGAATAAAGGCAAGCTTCTGCCCATAATCCGCATAGTCGCCGTTCGCCATGGCAAGCACAAATTGCGGAATCGATTTCAGCACATAGCTGGACCCATTGGAAGCCGAGCCGATCTTGAACTCCACGCTCCACACGCCGTCGATGAAACTCAATATCGGGACAAGCTGCACCTGCCCCAAGCCCACAGTCTCGCTGTCACCCTGATACCCGCCGCCTCGGGTGCCGGCACGAGAGCCGTATCCGCTTTTTGTACGCCGAGCATTTGCACCGTTTTTCCCTTGCGTGGCATCAAACCGACGCATAACCGCATTGCGACGACGAATTTTGGCTTGAGCGTCTTGCCTATCGGCGTGCTCCATATAGTCAATCAGCGTCCGAGACGGTCGTGCGGCCCCGGCACGGTAGCCTTCAAAACGCTGCGGATCATCGCAGAATATGAAGGCGAGCGCAATCATGTGCTTGCACATGCCATAGCCACGGCCGTAAGCCGGGCATGAGCACTTGCCACCGACGGCTTCTCCCGTATCGAGGTCGAATTGCACGCTGGTACGATACCTACTCGATGGGCTGGTGGTGCCACGTAGAATACCGTCAAGCTCGGCATACCCGGTTCGATGATTTTCGCTGTATACCGGATTGATAACCATGGTGGCCGCTTTGCGCGCAATGCTACGGGCACGAGCGAGCACGGCATTCGACGATGACGATTCCACATCGTTGCGTAACGCAAGGATAGGGACGGCATGGGCTTCGGCACGCTTCGCAGACCCGGCGAAATGGCCTTCGTCCTCATCGTCGAACCATACGGAACGTCCTTGCCTGAAACGATAGGGCATCACCGCATCGGCGGCGGACAAACTGTCCGTTCCACCAAACGTTACGTCTCTGCTGCCGGCCGCGCCTGAGCTACCAAGTATTCCACCCGTCTCACCAGAAATGCCGCCTACTCCGCCGCTTTTACCGGCATAGATACCCCTGCCCCCATTAGTGTCATCAGTGTCATCTATGTCATACCGACCGTCGTCGTAATCGGCATCTTCGTCGTCTCCTCTTTTCCAAGGATTGCGACGACGCAACGCATGGCCCCAGGAAACGCCGGAATCATCATCCTCATAAGGCAGGAGGCCATCGTCATCCGCATTATCGGGAACATGGCCAAACACACCATACCCTTTGCTCATGGGCGAGCCTCCTTTCCAGCGAATGTATTTCAACCCAACGTTTCCATCCTAGACGAAGCGCGCGGTAGCCTTAATGTATGGATGCAGACAAGCCGGCGCAACGCAAATCCTATGCAGGGAACACCACCCTCGAAATCTTCGAGGTGCTGTGGCGTCACAGTTACTTTGGGCATGGCCTGACCGTGCGGCAAATACTCGATGAGCTTGCCCGTAAACACCAGCTGGAAGATCCAAGCGAGCTGCCGACCGAGAAGACCATACGAAACCAGCTCAAAAAGCTGACCTCCACGGAATTTCTCGGCAGACATATCGGGCATCTCACCGAAAGCGACCTTGCCGGCATCGAATGCAAGAATCCACAACCCGGCTGGTATCTTGATGCATTCCTGTCCACTGCCGAAATGCGACTGCTACTAGACAGTCTTACCCTATCTCGCATCAGCCTCGACACCATGGACGACCTCATCGGTAAAATCCGCGAGCTCGCAGGCGCCGCCGGGCAGGCAGTAGGCTACCTGGACCATGTGGCCACCTACACGCATATCAACGGTGAGTTCCTATCCACTATCGACCAGCTGAATCAAGCCATCGAAGAAGGCCACGGCGTAACCTTCCAATACCGTGATTACGGACCGGATGGCACCTTGATACCGCATAAAAGCCGTACGGGTGCAGGCCGAATTACCTACACCGCCGACCCTTACCAGATGGTGTACAAGAACGGACGCTATTACCTCATCTGCCACCTGCATGGCGAAGACAACCTCCGCATTTTCGTGGTCAACCGAATCGCCAACGTCAGCGCCAAAGGCAGGAACGGCACAGTGCCACTGGAAAAACCAGCACCAGCTGATTTTGACGCAGTGAACTTCATGCGCCACCGTCCATACCCCGTAGCCGATGCCCCGATTCGCATCCGCATGGCCGTACGAGACGAATCCATGCTCAACAACGTGTTCGAATGGTTCGACGACCCTCAAATCAAACATTCACCGGACGGCACACAGTTCGAAGTCATCGTCGATGCTCCCGAACGCGCTGTGTTCTGGTGGGCATTGCAGTATTCCTGGGATGGCCGCGTAGTGATTCTTGAGCCCGATTCGCTCAAGCGCAAACTCTATGATGCCGGGCGTCGCATGGCCACAGCCTATGCTCCCGAATGATGCAACATCACATCGCACACCTCCTTGTCGAGTTGTTCACCAGCGAATTTCACCGGAGAACCTATCATCCCATCGCCAATCACACTCGGTAATTTTTTACCGGGAAATACGATTTCAAGCCATTTCGCGGGCATCGTCCCTCACCTAGGCGCACATAAGGCTAAGGTGGGAATCATTAATCGCATCGCGCGTCCACAAGCGTGCACTAGCGCGTACAACAATAAGGAGCAACTATGAGCGAAGAGCGTACCGCATGGGGCTGGGGTCTGGCCAGCGTAGACGCCGCCGGCACCACCCTGGACGTCTGGTACCCCGAACTG
>OJOV01000996.1_pt1 | contig 26292 bp, 18 predicted proteins | sample 1598281 | NCBI WGS metagenome assembly OJOV01 (sample SAMN03922469, study PRJEB24848) | human gut metagenome | isolation source: stool sample | host: Homo sapiens | place: Germany | collected 2010-11
TGGGCTCGGAGATGTGTATAAGAGACAGGACAGCAGCACTGCTTCGCAGACGGCAGACGAAAACAATGGTCTGTCAGAAAATGGCGCAACACAGTTTCAGGCGGAAAATACAGATGAGGAGGAGCTGGCGAAACGGTATTATTACAGCCAGCTCGATGAAAACCGGCAGATGATTTACCGCGAGCTGGTGCAGGGAATCGCGGAACACCAGGAGACCATCATCACCAAAGGCGGCGATCCCGATGTGACGGCAGAAGTTTACGGATGGGTCTATATGGATTACCCGGAGTACTGCTGGATCAACGGAGCATCGCATGTCACGGGATATGGCGAGCCGAAGAACTACTGCGAGGTAGTTCCGGAATACACGATTCCTGCGGAGGAGATCACAGGACGCCAGACCCAGATCAAAGGGGCGGGAATTGATTTCTTAAGTGATATTGACCGTTCGATGGATGACTATGGGAAGATCAAGGCTGTCTTTGAAAAATGTATCCGGCAGATTGATTATGTGAAAGATGCGCCGGAGAATCAGACACTCTACAGCGGACTTGTGAACGGACAGACGGTCTGCGCAGGCTATGCCAGAGCGTTCCAGTATCTGATGAACCGCCTGGACATCCCTGTCATTTATGTGACGGGAACGACAGACACCGGCGAGGCGCACGGCTGGAATATCGTAAAGTGCGGAGACAATTATTACAACGTCGATGTAACCTGGGGCGATCCGGTATTCGCAGAGGGTGAGAGCGGCGAGTACAATCTGCCGGACGACCTGATCTACTACGATTTTCTCTGCGTTTCCGATGCGGAATTTTCGGACACGCATCAGGCGGATGCGAATCTGCCGCTCCCGGCGTGCAATGCAGATGACCTCGAGTATTACCGCCAGATCGGCCGGTACATGGATACATTTGATGCGACGCAGATTCTGTGGGAAATGGAGACGGATATTGAAGAGACAAAAGAGTATTCCGAATTTAAATTTGCCACCGATGATCTGATGGCACAGGTCATGGAAGCCCGACCGGAGCTTCTCGATAAGGCTTCCGGCTATCTTTGCAGCTATTACGGACTCGGGTCCGTAAAATATACATACAGCGAGGATACGGCGACAAGAAAGCTGATGGTATTCTGGCAATATAAAGGAGAACCGAGTGAATGACGGTTCTCCTTTAAAAATATCCGGAAACAAAATGTCGATCAGCTCGCGCTTGCGCTCCTCGCTCGCGTCGGCCACCAGTTTCTCGATATGATCGAGCAGCCACACGGAATCCTGCCAGAACTCGTCGGTCTTATACATGTCGACCCAGCTCTTGTACGGATTGTCGTCGAGCGTGTCCGCGAACTCGGCGGCAAGACGATAACCATAATCCGCATACACCCAGGCGCACGGCAGCACGGCCACAAGAATGTCGAGAATATCCTTGCCATAGGCGATGGAAAGGATATTCGACGTGTAGGCACGCGCGAAGGCCGACTGGCGCACATTGTTCATCTGCTCTTCGGTGATGCCATAGCTGGCCAAGTAGGAGCGGTGTACTTCGGTCTCGACCTGCAGGGCGCCGTTCTGCACCTTGAGCATGAACGCCATGATTTCAGGGTCGGTGGCCTTGGCTAATCCCAAAGCGTGCACTCTGGCGTAATCGTTCACATAACGAAAATCCTGCAGCAGATAGAAGGCGAAACGCTCGCGTTGCAGTGTGCCTTCGCCAAGCTCGCGGATGAACGGCTGCTGGTAGCCTTCCTCCCAAACCAGGTCGGCGGCCTTGCGCATGCGCTGCGCGAACGGCGGAAGATTGTCGCGTTGGATGCCTTTGGCGGCGTCGAACTCATAATCGAAATCGGTTGTTGATGTCACAGCAGTCACTAGACATGCCTCCCTACGCTGGTGTTAACCATCAGGTTCAAAGGGTTCAGGCCTCACTTGGCCCATCTCAACCCGACGAACACGGGTTCCCCTGCATTACGCCGTACATTATGGCAAAGCCGCACGAAATGTGCAAGAGCCCGTCCGTCGAATGGAATCGTGCCGCATGATGCGAACACAGGCGATGTTCGGTTGAGGGCGAGTGCAAGAATGGAACGTATGACTGAAAAGCAAGTTGCGAAGAACACCATCGAAAAGCTGGCTATCGTCGTGGTGACGTACAGGCGTCAGCAGCTGCTCGCCACCCTGTTCGAATCCATCGAAAAACTCACTGTGGCGCCATGGCGTATCATCGTCGTGGACAACGAGCACAGCGAGGCGACCCAAGGCATGGTCGACGATTTCCGTGAAGCGGTCACCGCGCAGTGGGGCAATACCATCGCCGACCAGTCGGGCAACGAAAGCCGTGTGGTGTACGCGCCGCAATCCGACAACCTCGGCGGCGCAGGCGGCTTCTCCGCAGGTGTGAAGAAGGCATACGAGCTGGGTGCGGAGTGGTTCTGGGTGATGGACGACGACGTGGCCGTGATGCCCGAGGCCATTGAAAGGCTCGCCAAGTGGACCGGCAGCCATGATGTGATCCAGGGAAGCCGATACGACTACGACGGAGGCCCGTTCTACTGGCAGTACGATTTCATCGTGCCTCTTGGCATTCCCAATCCGATCGCTCCGGCCGCGTTCGGGCGTCCCGGCTATCGTGTGATGGACACCTTATGCTTTGAAGGCGGCCTGTTCCGCCGCAATATCGTGGAACAGATCGGTTTGCCGGATCCCCGCTTCTTCATCTACTGGGACGATACGATGTACGGCTATCGCGCCAGCAAGGTCACCAATCCGATCGTGGTGCCCGACGTGATCCTGCGACGTACGCGCGAGATCGGCAATTGGGATATCGCCGGCGTGCGTCAGCTCAACTCCACTTCCGACATGAACCGCTACCACATCATGCGCAACCGTGGCTACATGGCACGCTATTTCATGTCGTTCGGCGATTACCGTCCGCTGATGTTCGGCTTTGGCACGTTGCTGACCGCCGCCAAGGAGGTCATTCGCTTGGTGATGGTGGACCGTGAGCATGCCAAGACCGGCTTGGTGCAGATTGCCAAGGGTTGGTGGGATTCACGCAAGCTGCTGCATGATCCGGATTGGAAGCCGATGCCGCCGCTCAAGTAATGTGGCTACACCGTCTTCAGACGGTTATTTTCTTATGATTCGCCCCATGCCGATGCGTTGCGTTGGCATGGGGCGAATCGTTTGCAGAAAACAATCGCAAATATTTGCGTTTCATTGCGACAGATTATGCAATCGTATTCACCAATTGTGTATTGTCGGCGCGTTTTGGGGCATGGGGCGAGTTACTATGGCGTTTACCGGTTCGATATACCCACTATGTACCTTGATAGGAGAGGTCGAAGATGATTGAAACTGCACAGGCATTTGGCGTTGACATTGGCGGCTCCGGCATTAAGGCAGCCCCGGTTAACCTCGAGAAGGGCGAATTTGCTGAACCGCGTCTGAAGATCCTCACCCCGGAGGTTTCCACTCCGAAGGCCGTTGGCGAAATCGTTCGCCAGCAGCTCGAGCATTTTGAGGTTCCTGAGTCCGCTCCGGTCGGCATCGCATTCCCCGCTCCGATTCATGTTGGCGAGAAGCTCGGCTATATGGCCAATCTGGACCAGTCTTGGGTTGGCGTGGACGTCACCGAAGTGTTCTCCGAAGCTTGCGGCCGTCCGGTCACCGTGGTGAACGACGCTGATGCGGCCGGTCTTGCCGAACAGCAGTTCGGCGCAGCCAAGGGCCAGGACGGCTTGGTCGTCGCCACCACGCTGGGCACCGGCATCGGCACCGCGCTGATCTTCAACGGCGAGCTCATTCCGAACACTGAGCTCGGCCATTTGGAACTGCTCAAGGGCAAGGGTGACGCCGAGAAGTACGCGGCATCCTCCATTCGTGAAAAGCTCGATATGGGCTACAAGAAGTGGGCCAAGCGTCTGACCAAGTATTATTCCCTGATGGAGTTCTACTTGGATCCGCAGCTGTTCGTCGTCGGCGGTGGCGTGTCCCGCGTGTCCGAGAAGTTCCTGCCGTACATCGACATCAAGACCCCGATCGTCGCAGCCAAGCTGCACAATGAGGCTGGCATCATCGGCGCTGCGTACTACGCAAGCATCAAGCAGAAGTGATGTCGTGAACCATAAAGGTTCCTAACCTTCATATAAGCGAGAGCCGTCCGATTCATCCGTCGGACGGCTCTTGTTATTCCTCTGATGATCGCATGGCGAATGCATCCTTCTTGCTCGATGCAACACTTGCGCAACCCAGAGAGTATGGTGGAGACCATGCGTTTTTCCTCCAGAGTCGATATCAGCGAGCCCAATCCCATCGCCAAAGCCGAAGCGGAAGCCAAAGCAAACGGCATCACACTCGGCAAACTCAACGACTCCAATCCAACCAAACATGCGCTCGCGTCGGAACTATTGCCGGACATCTACGGAGCGGAGCCACGCGGGCAACGATACGCACGCGAAGCGCTGGCCGCATTCCTGCATGAACAAGGCAATACCGCTACCGCCGACGACCTATACATATTGAGCTCGACGTCCGAAGCGTACTCATGGCTGATCAAACTGCTCTGCAATGCAGGTGACGCTGTGCTCGCACCGAAGCCGGGATATCCGCTCATCGAATCGATCGCACGACTCGAATGCGTCGACATGATCGAGTACCAGCAACGTTTCGACGGATCCTGGTACATCGACGTGGCCGAACTACGCGAAGCGCTTGAAGGTGAAGATGGCGGCCGCATCCGCGCGCTGGTGCTCATCAATCCCAACAATCCGACCGGATCGTACGTCAAAGCGTCGGAACGTGAGGCCATTGTGCGGCTTTGTCATGACCATGAGGTGGCCATCATCGCCGATGAGGTATTCTACGACTATGATCTTGAACCATTCGATGGCAACGCGCGTCTCGCGGGGGAGACCGGCACGCTCACATTCGCATTGGATGGGTTCTCGAAGACGTTGGCCGCGCCACATGCCAAAGTGGGTTGGATCCAAGTGTCCGGCCCGGCGGCTGAAATGGATGAGGCCAAGCGCAGACTCGACGTGGTCGCCGACGACTATCTGCCAATGAGTGAGATCATCGCCAAACAGATCCCCGCCATGCTGGGCGCCGCAGCCGCGCAGACCGCGCGCGTGCGAGAGCGCGTGCAAACCAACCTCGCAGCCTTGCATACCATGCTGGATGATGACGAGCAGGGCATGGTCAGCGTGTTGCGTGCCGAAGGCGGATGGAATGTGCTTTTGCGCGTGCCCAGCGTGCTTGACGAGAACGAACTGGTGTTGTCCATGATCGAAAAGCACGGAATTTCAGGACAGCCCGGCTATTTCTTCGATATGACGTCGAACGGCTATCTCGCGATCTCGTTATTGCCGGAACCCGACGAATTCAGGCATAACGTTCAGACGGTGCTTGACACCGTCAACACAATGATCGGCTGAAACATGTTGTGGTTCCATCGTCGACACCGATGAAGGAGCCGCAACATGTGGGGAACGGGAATAATCCGTGGGTATGGTCAGGCTTTGGAAGCCTCATATTTAGCGCGGATGAGGTCCGTGTAAAAGGCCACGGCCTCATGCGGGCCACCGTCGAACACCACCTGATGATCGTCGACCACCAGCGTGCGGTCGATCGCATATTCCGCGCGTGTGATCAGCTCCGTGTCATGCGTGGCGAACACTACCTGTTTGTCGTAACTGAACAGAGCTTTCGCCACATGCGCGGACGCCACCTCGTCCAAACCCTTGGTCGGCTCGTCGGCAACGATCACCGCGGGGGAGAAGCTCAATGCGGAAGCGATCGCCAGCAGATGACGTTTCTCGCTATCCAATGCGGAGGCGGGCTCACGTGCGACCGCCGCCAGATCGAAATGCGCGAACAGATTGCCGATGATCGCCTGACGTTCGCTTTCCGGCACCTTATGCTTCTTCAACGGTTCATCAATCGCCTCGCGAATGGAATCCGCTTTGTAATAACTGTTCGGAATTTCCTCGCGACGAACGCGGCCGATCATCGATTCGATACGTTTCAGATCACGTTTCACCGACGGATCATACGCAGCACCATTCGCGTCGATACGCACCGAACCGGACGTCGCAGACAATGCGCCATCCAACAGCTGCAGCAACGTGGTCTTACCGGAACCATTCAACCCGATCACAGCCACACGTTTGCTTTCCGGAGTGATCGTCAACGATGTCGGCTCCAGACCGACATTGCCATCCTCATACGTGTGGCCTGCCTGATCTAGCGTGAACGTGACGTCATGCGTCGCTTCGGGACGTTTGGATGAAAACAGCGAATCGAAAAAACCCATGGCAACCATTGTACGGGCGTGCCGAACCCATTGCATACGAAACGGGGCCGGAAATCCAAACTCCCACAAGGAGTTTAGATTCCCGGCCCCGTCAAGCCTGCGGACAGGATGTCAGGCGAAATAGAATCCCGAGAAATCGTACTTGTACACGCGGTAGATGTACGCACTGTTCAACGTCATCTTGAACTGCGCCAGCAGATCACCATCCTTGTTGTACTGGCCGAACAGACCCTTCATGCCCGAGTCGATGAGGATCTGGCCATTATCCAATTCCTGCGCGGAACTGACATACGGCGAATATGGCACGTCGAACGATGACACTTCCGTATACGTGCCGGCATTCTCGTTGACCAGATACTTGCGATACCGCGAATTTGCCGTGTCGGAAGACAGTTCGATCGAGATTCCGTCGATCACCGACCAGTCAAAATCAGGACGCGTCAACGAAGTGCCGAAATTATTGTCGAACATGTACAGGTAATACTGGCCGTCAGGCAACGAATCATCGGCGACGTATGTGATGGAATGCTGTCCGCCGGTATCGGAAAAATCTCCGTCTTTCGCTAGGAAACTGCTGACCTCATCGGTGCCTGCCCACACGGACGGCTCGCCGATCATGTAGTCGACCGTCGGATCTGATTCCAGATCATCCACTTTGATGATGGTGGACGTTTCGCGTGCGGAGAATAACGCGGAACCATCATCCAACAGTTGGATGGTGTTGCAATGCAGCCAATCCCAACGATTCTGGGCGCTCGAATCCGACTCGTCGGTTCCTGCATGCGTGGTGGAGGCCTTATAGTCGGCGAACAGTTCGCCGAAATCCACCAAGCGGGTCACACTGCCGGTGGAAGTGTTGAGCTTGATGACCTGATCTTGCACGGCATTGTCGTCGCGGCCCATTTCGGTGGCCAACAGCACGATGTCTCCATTGGCGTCCATCGCGTAATCGTGGTGCAGAATATAGTCGGATCCAAGATCATAGATCTTCTCCAACTTGCCGAGACGGTTCATCGCTGCCATGTGGTGTGTGGAAGCGGAGAACCACATGAGCCCGTCATCGTCGAACAGCAGACGATGCGAACGATAGTAGAGCACGGGAATCTCACCGCGCAGCACGCCGTTCGTATCATAATAGAACATGAAGTCCTGCTCGTCGGAATCGTTGCCGAGTATGGCATACAGGCCATCGCCCAAGTCTTCTCCGGAATCAGCTACGACGGTCTGCTCCAGTTGCACTTCCTCATTGCCAAGCAGGGAAGCACCCCTGTGTTCGAAGGTATGCGTACGGGATTTGCCATCGGCGTTGGTCAACGTGATGGTGATGGTGTTCTTTTCCCCGGGAATAAGGCCGAGTATCTGGAATTCATGGGTTTTGCTGTATTGCGATTGCTGGTAGGCGTCACGGGTGAAATCCGCGTAGCCGTCCGCATGCACGGTATAGGATACGGATACCGAGTCGTCGGTGGTGAAATACACATACAGCGACGTGGTGTTGGTGCCGTACGGATCCTCGGTGACGAACATGTCATCTTCCGTGGCGGCAGACTTGCTTTTTTCCTGCTCGAGCTTGTCGTCGGCCATATTCTGATAGTCGGCTGTGTACACATTCTCGATACGTGCGTTCAGCCGTTCGATCCTGTTTTGTCTGATGGCCGCATCGACGTTGTCATAGCTGGCGAGACAGACGCCCAATGCGATGGCCGATGCTACCACGGCCGCGGTCCAGCGTTTAACACGAGGATGGTTAGACAGAAGTGGAAGCGATTTCATAACTGATGTCTCCAACAAGGGTTCATCTCATATCGAACAGTTACGACACCACTATTATTCGCAAAACTCGGAACAAACCGGAGATTTTATTGGACAAACCGTAATAAAACCCTGAAATAACCCTGAAAACGCCGTGCCTCATATCAGGGTGAACCACGACTGCACGTCATGGAACAAACCGGAATTATTGCGTATCAGCTCGTCGTCGCGACCATATAGGAACAACGACAACACCGTCACCGCCAACATGAACAGCAGCAGCGCCAACACCAGTACGCGCAACAGCCAGCACAGCCGCGGACGGTCGCAATCCAACGCAATGAGCAGCAGAGGCAACGAAGCCAAGGCGAACAGCCAACCGAAATCGGCGATGTAGCGCCACCCAAGACCACCCAAGCGCGCGTCAAGCGCCACAATCAGCAAACTTAACAGCAGGAACGTCGTCAGTGTACGCCACATACCGACATGACCACGAGCGCGCATATGCCGGCGTAGGAATGGGCATGCCAGCGAAGCCAATGCGAGAGGCGCCATGACGAACAGGCCTCCAGGCATCGCCTCCGTGAACCCCCAATCTTTCAATGGGGTGGGGTCGACGGCAAGGAACGGGAACATATTCGTCCAGCGCAACGGCAAAAACAGATAGTATGCGACCGTCCAAATGAAATTCGACCACGACTGATGGTAGCTCGTCATATCCGTGACCGTTATCTGATATGACGAACCGAAATCGAATGGCGAGGAGAAACGCACCATGTTATAGGCGAACAACGGCACCACCACAACCAATGCGGGCACCAGCACGGCCAAAGGCGCACGCAACGCATGCAACATGGCGCAGACGCGCCCATGCGCGCCAGAAGCGAACACGCCATCACGCAACTGTTTGGCAATCGCACGAATCTGCGGCCAGAACAACGGAAACGCGGCGAACGCCACCACCACAAACGACGGACGGCAACCCACATTCGCGGCAATACACACCGAACCGGCAGCCAAACGAGGCAGCGACAACGATTCGACCGTATTCGCACCACCATCGCCACCGGCATCGGCCGCGTTCGGGTGCGCCGCACCCATCCATAGCCATAAGCCCAACGTGCTCAACAACAAGGACGCCGCAATCGGCACCGAATAAAAATTCGTCCGATACCACAAGTACGGGGCGTTCGACGCCAAAACCACAAACACGCACAACATACTGACCGCAGCCAGCGAAACATGCGGACGCACACGCTCGATCACGCGAATCGTCAACAGGCACGCGAACACCAAAAAAACAAACATCAGCAGCGGCACCGCAGCGCCAGACGGCATCATCAGACCACCATCAACCCACAACGACGTTATCGCACGATACGGCACAAACAACAGCAACGCCGGCACCACGCCAAAATACGAATACCAACGACCATCAAAAAACGCATAATCCCAATACACCGGACTCACACCATCGGCAAGCAATTGCTGACGAGTCGTCACATCATACGGATTATCCGCATCGCGCAACGCGTCGGGCACATCCAAATCAAGCCACGCATGACCATTAAGCAACGCCCGAGCCACATGATCATACTGATCGTAATCATACGTATACATGCCATCCGTATGAAAACTCAACGGCACCGCAGACACCAACTGCCACGCCACCGCCGCAACAGTCACCAACCCAGGAACCGTCAACAACACGCCCAACGTCACACGCTGACGCACACTCGACGTATTCAACGGCACCTTCCACAGGCGCGAGCCCGGACGCCACAACGCCACCAACACCATCACCAACACCAACAACGCCACACGCAACGGACTCACCGAAAACGGCACACGCACATTCGCGCGAACCGCATCAAACGGAATCAATGACCCCTTCGGCTCCACCACCTGCACGCGCACCGTACGACCGGCCGCAGCCCTCACATACAACGAACGAGACGAATCCAACGACACCGAACACAACGAACCAGCCACACGATCCGCATCCGCACGAACACGCACCGTACGCAACACGCGCGAACCGGCAGGCACACCACCCATAACCTCATCGGACACCGGCACGATCCGCACATACTCAGACGAACCATCCGCAGCCACCTGCAAATACGCCTGCGTCGGATCAGTAACCTCCAACAACCCGTCATCACGACGCTCAAGCCCCGGCCCCAACGTGTTATACGCAGCCGCCGAATCACCCGACGCCGCCAACGAGCGGAAAAACGGCACATTACACAACACGCACTCAACCAACACCACCACAACAAAAGCGGCTACAATAGCTGCGCACACACGATGACGCGCCTGAAAACGCTGTTTCGAAAAAGTCACGAACTTTATTCTAAAGGCTGCATGTCGCATTGAATTGAAAGAATGGCCCACATGTCACACCTCACACCAGCATCGCCATCAGCACACCATCCACACCAAGGACGGACCATGCTCAACCACGCCATGCAAGGGGTACGACAACTCATCAACCACAACAAACACCCCCACAACACCGCCGACGCCAACCCCTTCGGCAAAGCCCTCGACACGCCAGACGACATCGTCGATGAACTCACCCGCAACGCCATCAAACTCAACCCACTCATCAAACGACACATCATCAAAGGCTTCGAAGGCATACCAAGCACACTCCAACTCGGCTGGGCGCAACTGCCACAAACCCAAGGCAAAGCCTTCTCCATCGGACTATTCACCGACAACAACCACTTCGCGCAAATCGCGCTCGCCGACAGCAAAGCACGCGTCTTCGCGGGCACCAATCCCGAAATGGACGTGCAGGATCTGGAACCACGATTCATATTCGTCAAAGAAGAAACCCTCACCCTGCCAGACGGTCCACGATTCGGACACGCGACAAACGGCGCGCCGAAGATGGTGCGCGCGTCGCAAGGCGGTGTCGTGGGACGCATGCCCGATGGCCGCATGATGTGGCTCGCATCCTGGCTGAAAGTCGGCAACCGCTACACGCTCGAACAGATGCGTGCCAACCTGCCGGAAACCATGCGATTCGATCTGGAATACAGGGATGCCATCACCATCGCATTCTTCGCAGCCTACATGCTGCCGCAAATGAACGGGCTACTCGTGGGATTCGGCACGGGCAACATCTTCCGCAGGCTCAACCGAGAGGCGCCGATGGGCGCGATCCGCCGATCCATCAGAGACACGATGAGCGCACGCTCCCATGGCATGCGCGCATCCGGACTTGAGGATTATTTCGCCGACCTCATGCGCGAGGCAGGCGCCCTTGACAAAGACCAAGGGCTCGAAGCAGTACACGGCGCGGAACCATTGCACCTATACACGTCCAGCTACTCGGGCTGCTATTTCTTCGCTTGGGATTCCACACTGCCGTTCTCGGCATCGCTGCGCGCGCTGAACATCGAAGGCAACCTCAACCGTTTCGCCGCAGTCAGTTCATGGCTGGAACGCAACGCCCGTATCGGCAAGCTGCCCACAGAAGACACCGTAACCCGCGCGGAAGCCGCGCAAATCGACATGGCGCTACTGGAAAATCCGGCGCTGATCGCATTGAAACCGGACGACGAATTCGGCGCGATCCTCGACTCACAGCAGGATGACGGCGTCCAAGCCGTCATGCGCCTGGTGGACATCGCCGCGGAAACCAGACGTTCCATCGCCGAAAACACGAAGGACGGCGAGGATGGTACCGCCTTCGGAGCCGAAGGCGGTTCGGAATGGGTATACCGCCAGACAATGTCGAGACTATTGCGCAGCATGCGCCTGCCATACCGCTTCGACGTGGACTTCCGATGCAGTCTCCGAGACGGCAATATGGCCATCGGTTTCACCTCTGCCGGCGTTTCCATGATGCCATCCACCAAATATGACGTGTCCCGCCACGCATGGGTGGATATGACGGACGCCGAACGCGCCCGCATGAGCGCGGACTACAATCTGCGTGTTGGACTGATGATGGCCGCGTTGAGTTTTGGCGCCGATCCGGGCATACAGCGTGTGTCGATGCATATCGATTCGATTGGTTTGGAAGAGGCCGTGGCCGAGCAGGATTCCGCCATCAGCGAGCTGATGAGCGAGGCTTTGGCGGCTTTCGAACGCATTCGTACTGGAGATATGGGTGTTTCTGGGTCCAAGGCCGATCCGAAGGACGGCGATTTCCACGGAGACCCGTCCCGTCCGGTGGCGCCGAGATCCGCCGACATGGGCGTTGATGGCGTCAACTCCGAGGATACGGATGATGCGTTGAACAGCCAATTCGAGGATCTGATGCGGGATATCGACTTCGACGAAGTGACGTTCGCGGTTCCCGACGAGATTGCGGACGATTCCTCTAGCATGGACGACGGTTCCGCACAGGGCGTGCATGATGGCGCTCTTGACGCGGGACTGATCGGCTTCGGCGATTTCGATGGGAATGGTGATGATCCATTAAGCCAGCTTCGCAAGAATCCGACCGTACGCAATCTGGTGACGGTCACCTTCACCAGAAGCGAATTCATGGAGCGTCTGGGCGAGTGCGGATTGTCTGATCCAACAGGCACATACCGTATGTTCGATGCGGAAATGGATGTGGACGGCCTCGGCGCATTGAAGCCAGTGGACGCCACGTTCGATTTGCGCGATAGTCGTTTCTCCCCATCCGGAAGTCAGGAGGAGCCTGAGCTTTCCGACGCCATATTCGACCATGACACGGCACAGCTGTTCGGCTGCCGTGACATGTCGGGGTTGTCCATTCAGCGCGTCGACCTGCTGCAGCGCGCGGTTGGCGAATTCCACAGAATCGCGCAGGACTCCCATCTGGAATCGGTGGCCAAGGCAAAGCAGGCCATGGACGTCATCAACACCATTGCCGACCCGGAATTGACGTCGTTGGCTCCGCAGGTGACGAGTGCGCTCATCGATGGCAAAGACACTCCGGACTTCTCCTTCCGCTTGGCCGACGAGCTTGACGCGGAACGCATCAAGGCGAGAGACCTGCTGTTCTCAGGACAGGTCGACCAAAGCGTGGAACTGGCCGAAGCGGCGTTGGAGCGAATGGACCGACTGTTCGCTTCGAATCCGGGCGTGCCGCGGTATTTCAACTCGTATGCGGAACGCGTCATCTACAATCGCATGTTCGCCACGGAAGGCGAACGGACCGTGCTGATTCCGGACAATCTGTTCTACGCGCATATGGAACTCGCCGACGTGCTTGCACAGGTCAAAGGCGTGAAGGCCGCGTTGCCGCATCTCAATGCGATGGTGCGATATGCGCCGGCCTACCCGCTTTCCCATCTCAAGCTGGCGGTTCAACTGGCGCGCGCCGAGGATTGGGATCCGGCCAGAGCGGCTTGCCTCAACGCGTTGCACGTCGCACTTGACCGTGAGGATGCGTCGTTCGCCTATTACAGACTCGCCTATGCGGAATGGATGTGCGACCACTTCGACATCGCGGCCGCCGCGTACATCATGAGCGAGGAGATTGCCCCCGGGCGAATCGCCATGCTGGAGAGCGAGCTGCAGGAATTGATCGGACGCGCGCAATCGCAATGCATTCCGGTGCCCACCGACGTTCCGGAAGCCATGCACGTGCTTACCCAAGCGGGACTGCCGGTATGGCCCAATACCCAGGTCGCATCCTTGGTACGCAAGGCCGCGCGGGTCTGTGTGGATGAAGGCATGTTCGTGCCGGCACGTACGCTTTCGGTTGCCGCTTCAAGGATGGATGACGAGGAGCGCGACGGTGCCGACGTGGTGCAGATGCAGTTCCTGAGGTCGTTGAACAACTGAACGGCGTGCTTTCCGCAGTGCGCCAAACAGACGTTGGCGATGCAGTAAATCGAACATTTGTGCGATAATGTGTGCATGGCGGCTCTGACCGGCAAAACATTGAAGACAGTGACAAGGCAATGACAATGACAAGGCATGACGATTCCGAACAACTCGCATGGGATTTTGACGCTTCTGAAATGGGCGGCGATACGGGCTCCGCGTCAACCGCTGTGGTTCCCGACGGGGGAGTCAGCTCATATGCGCCGGGCAGTGAACGCTGGATCGCCGCATTGCAGCCAACCGATGCCGACGCCATGCGGTTGACCCGACTTGATGTCTCGTCCATCAGTGCTGAAGCCGCGGCTCGATTGTGGGCGCGTGTGGCGGCGTGGGTGGAATCCGACCAGATCGCATACTACATCGATGACGCGCCGGTCTCGTCCGATGCCGCCTATGATGCGAGAATACGTTGTCTGCAGGCGTTGGAAGCCCAGTTCCCATCCCTCGATTCCGCGCAATCGCCGACGCATCGTGTCGGAGGCACCTTCTCCAATGATTTCGCATCGGTACGCCACCCGTCTCGCATGATGAGTCTTGACGATGTCTTTTCGCTTGAGGAACTGCATGAATGGTACGACGGTGTTATTCGGGGACTTGATTGGCCTGAGACGAAGCCTTTGCCGATGACATGCGAAGTGAAAATCGACGGTCTTGCGCTTAACCTCATCTACCGTAACGGCGTGCTCGAGCAAGGTCTGACCAGAGGTGACGGCGTGATCGGCGAGGATATCACGCTCAATGTGCGCACCATCTCCACCATTCCGCAGAATCTTGCGGGACCGGAAGAAGACATTCCCGAATTCGTGGAGATCCGCGGTGAGGTCTTCATGCGATGGGACGATTTCAACACGCTCAACAAAGAAAACGAGGATGCTGGGCGCGCGCCTTTCGCCAATCCACGTAACGCGGCTGCCGGAAGCCTGCGGCAGAAGGATCCGCGCATCACCGCCACCAGAAGGCTGAGCTTCTATGCGCATGGCATTGGAACGCTCCAGTGGGGCGCCAAACGTGGTGCCGACCATGATGCGGTCAACAACCAATCCGAAGCGTATGGGTTGTATAAGAAGTGGGGCATACCCGTTTCGCCACATAACCGTGAGGTCACCACATTCAGCCAGATTCTCGACATGATCGATTATTACGGCGAGCATCGCGGTGACATCGAGCATGCGCTCGACGGCATCGTCGTGAAAGTGGACGATCTGGGGTTGCAGCGGTCGCTGGGCGCGACCTCGCGTGCGCCACGTTGGGCCATCGCCTACAAGTATCCGCCGGAGGAAGTCAACACGGAGTTGCTTGACATCACCGTGCAAGTGGGGCGTACCGGCCGCGTGACACCGGTGGCTATTCTGAAGCCCGTATATGTTGCGGGTTCAACGGTGTCGAGAACCACTTTGCACAATCCGTTCGAGGTGGAACGTAAAGGCGTGCTTATCGGCGACACCGTTGTGGTACGCAAGGCAGGCGATGTGATTCCCGAACTTGTAGGTCCAGTGTTGGAGCGTAGGGAAGGGCACGAAGACCAGCTGCGCCGTTTCGTGATGCCTTCGCAGTGCCCGAGCTGTGGGGCACAACTCGCTCCAGCCAAAGAGGGGGACAAGGACATCCGCTGCCCGAACGTGGAGTCCTGCCCGGCGCAGTTAACCGAACGCATCATCAACCTGGCGTCCAGAAAGGCGTTCGATATCGAACATCTGGGTGACCAATCGGCCATCGCGTTGACGAATCCAGAAGAGGATCGCCCTGATTCGGTGGCGACCTACGCGCCGGACATCACGGAAATCGTGGTGGCACCGGGGCAGGAGCCAGAACCGTACGAGCCGGTGGAAGGGCTGGAGCTGCCGGCCCGGCAAACGCCGGTGTTGTCCAGCGAGGCCGGCCTGTTCTCGCTGACATCCTCCGATTTGCAGGATGTTCGCGTATGGCGAGAAGCGCCAATCATCGAAATTCATGAAACCGTCGGCAAGAACGGTAAACCGAAAAAAACGCGCAAACGTATCGGCGGATCAGGCCTGTGGCATCAGGTTCCGGCGTTTTGGACGACTCCGACAGTGGCGAGAAAGCGTAAGGACGAAGTCGATGGATCCGCGGAATATCCCGGATATGATGTGCCTGAGGATGCTATGGTGGTCCGAGAGGAAACCAAGGTGTCGCGTTCCGGAGCATCCAGCGTGCAGCCGGTATATATACGCCCCGCGGAAAACACAAGGAAAATGCTTGACGAAATTGACAAGGCACGCCATGCCGACCTATGGCGTGTGCTTGTGGCCCTGTCCATTCGACGGCTCGGTCCTCCCACGGCGCGTACCATCGCCAACACATTCGGTTCGCTCGACGCCATCGAACAAGCCAGCGTGGATGAACTGTCACAGATAGACGGCATCGGTCCGGAAATTGCCGAATCCGTGGTCACTTGGTTTGCTTCGGCCAAGAATCCAGGCGATTGGCGTGGCATGGTGCTGGAAGCATGGAAGGCAGCCGGAGTGGGAGTCGGACAGGCACAGACCAGTGCTCTGCCGCAGACACTGGAAGGCAAGACAGTGGTCGTCACTGGTTCGTTGGTTGATTTCTCGCGGGATTCCGCCAAAGAAGCGATTATCTCCCGCGGTGGAAGAGCCTCAGGATCCGTCAGCAAGAAAACCGATTGGGTGGTCATTGGCGAAAACGCCGGTGCCAAAGCCGCCAAAGCAGAGGAATTAGGCGTTCCCATGCTAAACGAGGACCAGTTCAAAATACTGCTGGAAAATGGAACGGTGTGATACCGGCACGTCAAACTGGCAACGTAATCGCAAGAAAGCTCTGGCATGCCGCGTCTCCAGACGCTAGTCTGGTACGCGGCTAAAGGAGGAACCATGACCGACGAGCGCACCATCGAAGCGCGCATCTATGAGCGACTCAGCAAAGTAATCGACCCGGAACTGGGTCGATCTGTGACTGATCTGGGCATGATCGCAGCCATCGATGCGATACCGGTGGAAGGTAAGGCGAACACCTATGAGGTTCGTGTGGAGGTCGAACTGACGGTAGAAGGCTGCCCATTATCGCAGACCATCACCAACCAGATCAACGGAGCGGTGGCATCCTACCCGGATGCAACGCTGCTGCCGCGCATCGAAGTCGGATCTATGAGCCAAGACAAGCTCACCCAACTCGTTGCCGGTCTCAAAGCCGAGCGCAAGCAGAATCCCTTCAACAAGCCGGGCATCAAAACCCGTATTTTCGCCATAGCATCCGGCAAGGGCGGTGTCGGCAAATCGTCCGTCACCGCGAATCTTGCCGCCACTTTCGCGGCGCTCGGTTATGATACGGCTGCCATTGATGCCGACATCTATGGATTCTCGCTGCCGCGACTGTTCGGCGTGCACGCGCAACCCACCAATCTGAATGGCATGCTCATGCCCGTCACCGCTTGGGGAACGAAATTGATTTCCATCGGCATGTTTGCGGGCGCCGATCGCGCGATCCTTTGGAGAGGGCCGAGACTGCAGCGTTCGCTCGAACAGTTCCTTTCAGACGTGTGGTGGGGTGAGCCCGACGTGCTTCTGCTTGACTTGGCTCCAGGCACCGGCGATATGGCGATTTCCGTGGCCCAGGCCTTGCCGAACGCGGAACTGGTGGTGGTCACCACGCCGCAGCCATCCGCATCCGACATCGCGGTCCGCTCCGGCCTGGTGACGCTGCAGGTGCCGATGAAAGTGCGTGGTGTTGTGGAAAACATGAGCTATTACGAGCACAAGGGTGAACGTCTGCGGATTTTCGGCGAAGGCGGCGGCGCGCGCGTGTCGGAACAGCTGACCGAAAGCCTCGGTTATGACGTTCCTTTGCTAGCTCAGCTTCCGTTGGAACCGGAATTGAGGGAGACTGGTGAGGCCGGACGTCCGGCCGTGCTGAATGAGGATGGCTCATTACGTGCCGACGATATTGGCGAGACATTCAGGAACCTAGCTGAATCGTTGATGCGCAGGCCCCTGTAAAACTCTATGGAACCGTGTTCCCGTACTGCATTCAGTATGGGAGGGAAACCCGCGAAGACAGGCCATTGCAAAAAACCGAGCGTATTCCATACCGGAAACGAAGCGAAAATGAAACGGCCCTTGTGAAAATCTTGTGCCTTGTGTAGTATCAAGCGCAGACACGGGGGCCGTATGGCTGAGAGGAAGCAAACGCTTCGACCGTATGAACGTATACCGGGTAATGCCGGCGCACGGACGTCTCTCCATTCCCGTGCCTTGTCAAAGAGAGAAAGGCACATATCCTATGATTGAAGAAAAGCAGTCTTCCGTAGTGCGCAAGCACAACAACAAGTGGCGTGTAGTCGATATTGTCGTGGCTGCCATCATTGCCGTTGCGTCCGGTGTGATCTTCTGGGGCTGGGACATTGTCTGTACCGCACCACTGGCTCTCTTCGGAGCGGTGACCCCTGGTTTTGAAGGATTGCTTAACGCCTTTTGGCTGTTCGCAGGTCCTTTGGCGGCCATTATCGTGCGCAAACCTGGTGCCGCGTTGTTCGCGGAAACCCTTGCCGCCGCGCTTGAGCTCACCATGGGCAACCAGTGGGGTGTCGGCGGCTCACTGATCGTCGGCATCATGCAGGGCTTTGGCGCGGAAATCGGCTTCGCAGTCTTTGCCTACAGGAAGTGGGACCTGCTGTCCACCACCATTGCCGGCGCCCTCGCAGGTATAGGCTGCGGTCTGTACTACTGGATCACCAACCCGGCCTGGAGCACGGTGCGTGCCAGTATCTACCTAGGCACCTCCATCATTTCCGGTGCAGTGCTCGCCGGGATGGTGATGTATTTCCTACAGGTGGCCATCGCCAAAACCGGCGTGCTTGACCGTTTCGAATCCGGCCGCACGCAGGAACTGGTCTGACGATTCGTTTGTGAAGTCCCGTATCGCATTCACGGTGAGTGGATACGGGACTTCTTTGATGCGTGTTCGCCTTGCGAATGTCAAATGCAAAAGGAATGAAAGAACGATTCATGGGTACTGATGCAGGAAAACCGTTTTCCGCAGCCGGGGTGGTCGCGCGCGATTGGGGATGGCGGCATGCCTCACGTAAGGATTTTGCGTTAAGGCATGTGGATTTCACCATACAGCCGGGGGAGCGCGTGTTGCTGTTGGGCGCTTCCGGTGCCGGAAAATCGACGTTGATGGCCGGTCTTGCCGGCGTGCTCGGCGGTGATGATGAAGGCGAACTCGAGGGTGAGCTGCTGATTGACGGAACGGATGCCCGTCATTCGCGTGGGCGCTCAGGATTGGTATTGCAGGATCCCGATGCGCAGACGATTCTGGAACGTGTGGGAGATGATACTGCTTTTGGTTGTGAAAATCTGAATCTGCCAAAAAATGAGATTTGGAGCAGGGTCCGTTCATCACTCGACATTGTTGGACTTGGCTATATGAAACTCGATCGTTCCACACGCAGGCTTTCTGGCGGGCAGCGTCAACGTCTGGCTTTGGCTGGTGTACTCGCCATGCATCCCGGGCTGCTGTTGCTTGACGAGCCGACCGCCAACCTTGATCCGGAAGGCGTCAAGGAAGTGCATGATGCGGTACGTGGTGTGCTTGACCGAACCCATGAAACCTTGGTGGTGGTGGAGCATCATATCGACGTATGGCTTGATTTGGTGGATCGTGTCATTGTGCTTGGTAAGCCGGAATCCGATTCGCATGTCAGCGGAGTCATCGCCGACGGCACTCCGGAAGAAGTGTTTGGCAGCATGGCGCCGGTATTGACAAAAGGTGGTGCCTGGGTTCCGGGGCGCACCGTCGAAAGCCATATTCCCGAATCCAATCAATCGTCGGGAAATGTTGTTCTGCGAACCGAGGATCTCAGCTTCGGACGTGAATTCGCTCTTGGCGAGCGTGTGAACCTCGCGTTCCATGCCGGCGAGATTACCGCCCTGACCGGCAAAAACGGCGTGGGAAAATCCACGCTCGCTTTGACTTTGGCTGGCTTGCTCAAGCCGATTTCCGGTCGGGTAAGTATGGATGAAAGCATGGTTCCCGCACATAGGGAGAACAACGTCTTCACATGGAAAAGCAGGGATCTTCTTGGGCGAATCGGCATGGTGTTCCAAGAGCCGGAACACCAGTTCGTCACGTCCAGCGTGCGCGACGAAGTGGCAGTCGGTCCTAAATCCATGGGGAAAACCGATGACGAGGCCTACGCCATCGCCGATATGATGCTAGAACGGCTGAATCTCAAGCGGTTCGCCCCAGCCAATCCATTCACGTTATCCGGCGGCGAGAAGCGTCGCCTTTCCGTGGCGTCCATGCTTGCCGCGGCGCCGAAGGTGTTGGTGATGGACGAGCCGACATTCGGTCAGGATTTCACCACATGGACGGAAATGGTCAGGCTGATAGCGGGCGCGCGCGACGCGGGCTGTTCCGTCATCATGGTCACTCATGACGAGCCGTTGATCGAAGCGCTGGGTGCGCGTCGCATTCTCGTAAGCGAGGGGGAGTGAGATGGAACAGTTGAAAACTATCAGCGTGGTGCCGCATAGGGAACGTCATGATGACGCCAAGCCGGCGTCGCCGTCATGGTTTGTAGCGAAGATTAATCCGGTCAGTCGTTTCATCGGTGCGCTGATATTGTGCATTCCCATGTTCGTGACGTTGGATGTGGTTTCCGCATCGGTGGCGTTTGCGTTGGAGATGCTGCTGCTCTGGATTGGAGGCGTCGCTCCATGGACGGTGCTTCGTAAAACCTGGCCGGTATGGGTCGCAGCTTCGGGAAGCTTCATTTCCGTGTCATTGTATGGCAAAACCTCCGGTGCCGTGCTGGTCAATCTTGGTAATGTCATTGTGGTCTCGCAGGGATCGTTGTATTTGGCGGTGGCCACGTTCCTACGTGTGGCGGCCATTGCCGTTCCCGGCGTGATCCTCGCGCTTGGCCTTGACCCGACCGATCTGGCCGATGGTTTGGTGCAGATTCTGCATTTGCCGTCACGATTCGTATATGGCGGTTTGGCTGGCATGCGCATGTTCACGTTGCTGCAGGATGATTGGCGTGCGCTTGGGCAATCCCGCCGCTCTCGTGGACTAGGCGACGGTAGCGCCATCAAGCGCGTATTTTCCCAAGCGTTCAGCCTATTGGTTGTGTCGATTCGACGCGGCACGAAGCTTGCCACCGCCATGGAGGCGCGTGCTTTCGGATCGGATGCTCCACGTAGTCAGGCCCGGGAATCACGTTTGAACGCCGTCGACTGGCTGTTTTATGCGATTTGTGTGGCAGTGCCAGTGATTGCGTTGTCTTGCGCTTATTTCACCGGTTACTGGCATTGGGCTTTTACCGGCACTGGCAATTAATCGGAGCAGGGCTGCGCAGTACGAGGTTTGTTGAATGCGCGGCGGATTTGCGAAGGGCGTTTCATTCGTTGTATGGAATGGAACGCCCTTCGCATTTGCCCGTTGTTTTTCTCAAAAGATATGTGATATCCGCTACTTGGCAAGCTTGTCAAGCAGCAGCGCTTCGGTGATCACATTGTTTTTCAGGCTGGGAAGACTGATGGATTCGTTCGGGCTGTGCGCGTTGGCCTTCGGATCCTCGGGACCGGTGACCAGTACCTGCGCGTCCGGGAAAATACGCTGCAATTCCGGAATGAACGGAATCGAGCCACCTTCGCCCTTATTGACCGGAGCCACGCCAAACGCCTCTTCCATGGCGTCCATGGCGTCTTTGGTAGCCTCGGCATTTGGATCCATGGCCCAACCCATGCCATTATCAAGCTTGTCGACCCACACTTCGGCGCCAAACGGAGCATGCTCGACCATGAACCTGGCAAGTGCTTCCTGAGCCTCTTCCGGACGCTGGTTTGGAGCGGTGCGCAGGCTGAGACGGAACGTCGTTTCAGGGGAGATCACGTTGAACGATCCCTCCACTGGATGAGCATCGAAGCCGATGACGGTCACGCTCGGCTTGGTCCACAGACGTGCGGCCAAAGAACCGGTGCCGGCCAGACGGTAGGAATCGACGATGCCGGCGTCCGTACGCACGGTTGCCTCATCCATATCTCGCTGCAGTCCGCCGATTGGATCTTCTGAGGCGACGCCCGGTACCACCAAATCGCCATGCTCGTCATACATGGAAGCGATCAGCATGGAGGCAAGCGTGTTCGCATCGAGGATCGGTCCGCCGTACTGACCGGAGTGCACCGGATGATGCAGCGCCTTGACGTGCACGTCAATATCGGTATTGCCTCGCAGCGACGTGGTGAGCGAGGGGATTTCAGCGGACCAATTGCCCGAGTCGGCGACGATGATCACATCGGAATCGAATTCGTCCTTATGCTCCTCGATGAAGGGAATGAAGCTTGGCGATCCCATTTCCTCTTCGCCTTCGATGAAGACTTTGATATTGACCTTCAAATCGTCGCCGAGCGCCTGCAATGCGCCGGAATGAATGGCGATTCCGCCGCCATCGTCGGCCGAGCCGCGCCCGTACAGGCGGGTGTCGATTACAGTGCCGACGAACGGGTCGGTGTTCCATGCGCTGGCGTCGGGTACCGGCTGTACATCGTGATGCGCGTACAGAAGCACGGTCGGCGCATCCTCATCGACAATCTTCGAACCAATGACTTCCCAAGCGCCCGGGGTGCCATTAGGATTGTGGGACTGCACCACTTGGGCGTTTACGCCGACCTTGCTGAGCTCTTCGGCCACAAATTCGGCGGATCGTTTCATATGATCCGCGGTGATGCCTTTTGCCGAAATGGACTGTAATGCGATTTTCTTGTTAAGCACGTTGACGATGCGGTCAAAATCCGCTTCGACTCGTGATCGAACTTCTTCGACAGGTAAAGCTGCCATATTGCTCCTTACAAAGACGCGCTGCCATACAACAACGCAGCGTGATCATATGCGTGTAACGAATGACCATTGTATCGGTCTCAATCGGCACGTCCAATTGTTGACAGGGCAGGGCCAAGGCGTCGATACGTCACTTTACGCTCTATAGGCATGAGTTTGTTTAACAAGAAGGAAGAGACGGCGCAGGAGCCTGTCGAGACCAAGGTTGCGGAAACCACTTCCGGCAAGGGTCGTCCGACGCCGAAGCGCAAGGATGCTCAGGCGCAGAATCTTCGCCCGTTGGTTCCCAAGGATCGCGAGGCGAGCCGTAAGGCCGCCAAGGCGCGTATGCGCGAGCGTGAGAACGCCGAGTACGATGCCATGCAGAAGGGCGACATCAACCACATGCCAAAGGCAGAGCGTCTGCCATGGCGCATTTACATCCGTGACTACGTCGACGCTCGTTTTAACCTCGGTGAGTTCTTCATTCCGGTTGCGTTCGTCATTCTGATCGGTTCGATTTTCGTAACATATCAGTGGCCTGCGCTGGCATTGCCGTTGATGGTGCTCATGTATGTGTACCTGTTCGCGGTGATCATTGACGTGGTGATCATGTGGCGTAAGCTCAAGAAGAAACTCATTGAGAAGTTCGGCGAGCAATCCGTGTCCAAGGGCATGCGTTCTGGTTCCTATGCGTGGAGCCGTGCGATCCAGATGCGCCGTTGGCGTCTGCCGAAGCCGCGTTACGATAAGCGTGGACACTGGCCGGAGTGATCGGCTCCTGCCGGGAATCGCGGCCATCGTTTTTTCAAGCCGTCGGCGAAAACCGGCGGCTTTTCCATTACCATGTAACCAGTTGTAACGCACGAATCAACGAGGACAGGCATGACTGAACAGCATTTCGACATCGTCATCATCGGAGCGGGACCAGGCGGATATTCCACGGCACTACGCGCTGCCCAACTTGGCAAAACGGTGGCATTGGTAGAACGCGACGACACGTTGGGAGGCACTTGCCTCAATCGCGGGTGCATTCCATCGAAGGCGTTGCTGACGGCCGCGCATAGTGTAGAGAACGTACGTCAGGCGGAGCGTATGGGCGTCAATGTCGCATTGCAGAGCATTGACTTCGGCAGGTTACGTGACTTCCGTATGTCCACGGTGGAGACGATGACGAAGGGATTGGCGGGATTGCTGTCGCACCGTGGCGTCACCGTGTTCCGTGGCGAGGCACAGCTGAAAAATGGTCATGAGGTGCATGTTGCGCCGGCCTTGGGAGAGACGCAGGTTCTGCGTTCCATCAAGGCGGGAGTAGGGGAACTTGTAGGATCGGAACTTACGATCTCAGGCGGCGATATTGTTCTCGCGACCGGTTCGCGCCCGCTGCCGTTGCCTGACGATCCGTTTTCCGGAGCGTTGATTGATTCGACGCAGGCTCTGGAATTGGACACGTTCCCATCCAGCGCAGTGATTATCGGCGCTGGCGCGGTGGCGTTGGAATTCGCATCATTGTGGAATGCGTCGGGATGCAAGGTGACCTTGCTCATTCGCAAGGATCGCGTGCTGTCGTCTTGGGAGAGGCGGGCTTCGATGACGTTGACACGTGAGCTCAAACGCCATGGCGTGAATGTGGTGGCGCGCACGTCGGTAAGTCATGTGGACACCGGAGCAAACTTGGGTGCTACCGTGCACTACAGGCAGGGTGATGACGTTGAGGAGCGTACCGCGTATGGCGAAGTGGTGCTTGCTGCCATTGGCCGCATGCCGAACACCGATGCCGACTGGTTCGCTTCCAACGGCATCGCATTGGATGAACGTGGCTATGTTCTGACCGATGCGTACGGGCGCACGAACGTGGAAGGCGTATGGGCTTTGGGAGATATCACGCCGGGGCATGCCTTGGCGCACCGTGCGTTCGAGCAGGGCATCACCATCGCCGAAACCATCGCGGGACTTGATCCCAAACCTGTCGTCGACGAAACCGTGCCGCAAGTCGTGTTTTCCTTCCCCGAGGCGGCAAGCGTCGGGCTTACGCTCAGCGAGGCGAAATCACGTGACACTATTGTCGATCCGCAGGAAACCGCATATCCGATGCTGTCCAACTCGCGTATGCTCATGAGTGGGGAGGGTGGATCCATGACCATCGTCAGCGGTGCGATGGCTGACGCTCCCGACGTTCCTCTTGTGCTTGGCGTGCACATCGTCAGTCCGATAGCCAGCGATCTGATCGCGGAAGCCGAACAGCTGGTTGGTAACCATGTACCGCTTGCCGATGCGGCAAAGCTCATTCACCCGCATCCTACGTTCAGCGAATCGTTCGGAGAGGCGCTGCTCAAAGCGGATGGCAGGCCTTTGCACACCCGATAATCCTCGTCAATAAAGGGGAAACAGCGGAAATCATGCGATATGGCATGGTTCCTGATAAACTACCGTTCCAGTGTGAGTAACCGCATAACCAAGTGAGGAAGTCGATGGCAGACAAAGAAGAGCCAAAGAAGAAGCAGAGCACCATCAAACAGATCATTCAGATCTTCAAGTACACCCATGCCGAAGACAAGGCTCTTCCGTGGCTGTGCGGAGGCGTGTTCGTGGCGCCTATCATCGTGTTCGTGGTACTTGGCATCGTATTCAAGTGGTCGGTGATTGGATGGATCACATCCATGATCCTGGCCGTCATGCTTGGCCTGCTGTTCGCCACCATGATGCTCACCAACCGTGCCGACAAAGTCGGATACGCCAAGCTTGAAGGGCGTCAGGGTGCTGCCATCAGCGTGCTCGGCAACATTAACAAGGCTGGCTTCAACTTTCCGCAGGAGCCGGTGTGGGTTGATCCGAAGGCCAAAGACGCCATTTGGCGCGGCACCGGTTACAACGGCATTTATCTGCTCGGCGAGGGCGATTACAATCGCGTCAAGCGTGCCATGGACCGTCAGGAGCAGAATATCAAGGGTGTGACCGCCGGTTCCGATATTCCCGTCTACCGTATCTACGTCGGCCAGGGCAAGAATCAGACGAGCCTGAAGAATCTGCGCAAGACCGTGCTCAAATGCAAGAGCTACCTGCCGACCCACCACAAGAACAAGTTGGTGGCCGCCATCCATCCGAAGAGCCGCTTCATGCTTACCAAGACCGAGCTGAACATCCTCAACGAGCGTCTGCGCACTCTGCAGATGAAGAACGGCATGGGCATTCCGAAGGGCGTCGACCCGATGCACCCGCAGCGCATCAGCCGTCGTGCTATGCGTGGCCGCTGATTTTCCTGGAATCGTAAAGCCGGCTTACATATGGGAACCTCGATGAACACGTTATCGAGGTTCCTTTTTTCATATCTCCGTTACCTTCCGCTGGCCTGCGCGCATGCGGTAAGGTTTTTGAGAAAAGAAATGGACGTCGCAAGCGACATGACGACACGAATGTCCACAAATTGAACGGTTTTGCAGAGGCAAATACGAGCGTTCGTAACAATTGAACCCCAGTTTTTCGCGAAATCATCCTTCGAATATGTCATTACGAAACATTCTCGTAACCCAATTGGCGAGTGAGCGAAACGCGCGTTCCTAGACTAAGAGCCTGTAAGTAACTTATTCGAAAGGAGCGGTCCCGTGACTGCACT
>OJOV01001015.1_pt1 | contig 25935 bp, 20 predicted proteins | sample 1598281 | NCBI WGS metagenome assembly OJOV01 (sample SAMN03922469, study PRJEB24848) | human gut metagenome | isolation source: stool sample | host: Homo sapiens | place: Germany | collected 2010-11
GCGCGCACTTGACACAAACTCGACATGCGCAAAAAGCGTGCGCAGAAATGAGAGGAAAAAATGATGAGAGAAAAATATGAATCTCTGGCAGTGCATGATCTGAAGGAGATTGCAAAAGCAAGGGGGATAAAAGGACTTTCTACAATGAAAAAGGCGGAAGTCATTGATGCGATGCTGAGGTTGGATGCCCAGGAGAATGCAGAAATGAAAACAGAACCCAGCGCCCCTAAGAACCGTCCGGCAGAGCGAGAGGATGCTCCGAAGAGGGACGCAGCGGAGCGCAAGGATGCCCCGGAGAAGGGCGCGGCAGAGCGCAAGGATGCCCCGGAGAAGGGCGCGGCAGAGCGGGAGGATGCTCCAAAGAGGGATGCGGCAGAGCGCAAGGATATCCCGGAGAAGGGCGCAGTGGAAAAGCAGGATACTCATGACAGTGGGACGGAACCGGAGAGCAGAGCAGGGGATCGGGAGGAAAGGCGGCAGCAGAGAACAGGAAAGCGCTTCATCAGCAATGGTTCTTATCATAATGGACGGACAGGAAGCCGTGACAACAATGGTGTGCGGGAAAATACTGCAGCTGCAGCGCCCCGTACTGCTGCGCCTGTGGCAGAAGAGGCACAGAACCGTGTGAGCGCGCCTGCACCTCGTTATAATGAGCGCTACAACAGTCCGTATAATCGTGGAACTGCACCGATCCAGAGTCCAGAGGACGACAAGTTCCCGACAGAGCTGGACAGCGGCATCACGGTAAGGGGTATCCTGGAGGTCATGGCTGAGGGCTATGGCTTTATCCGCTCAGATAATTATATGCCGGGAGAAAATGATATTTACGTGGCACCCAGCCAGATTCGTCGGTTCAATTTGCGGACAGGCGATATTTTAGAGGGAAATACCAGAGTGCGGACACAGAATGAAAAATTCTCCGCCCTGCTTTATGTCAAGACCATCAATGGCTATACCACAGAGGAAGCATCCAGACGAAGCAACTTTGAAGATATGACACCGATCTTTCCGAACAGCAGACTGAAAATGGAACGGTACGGCTGCCCGGTGGCGATGCGGGTCATGGATTTGTTAAGCCCCATTGGGAAAGGACAGAGAGGCATGATCGTGTCCCCGCCGAAGGCTGGTAAGACAACCTTATTAAAAGAAGTGGCCATGTCGGTAAAGAAAAATTATCCGAACTTGCATCTGATCATTCTCCTGATCGATGAACGTCCGGAGGAGGTAACGGACATGAAGGAGACGGTGGCAGGGCCGAACGTTGAAGTGATCTATTCCACGTTTGACGAATTACCGGAACATCATAAACGAGTTTCCGAAATGGTTATTGAGCGTGCAAAGCGCCTGGTCGAGCATAAGCAAGACGTTATGATCCTGTTAGACAGTATTACCCGCCTGACCCGTGCCTACAACCTGGTGGTTCCGCCCAGCGGACGTACCCTGTCCGGTGGTATTGACCCGGCGGCATTACACATGCCGAAGCGCTTTTTTGGTGCAGCCCGCAATATGCGCGAGGGCGGAAGCCTGACGATTCTGGCCACTGCACTGGTGGACACCGGATCCAGGATGGACGATGTCATTTACGAGGAATTTAAAGGAACCGGTAATATGGAAGTTGTGCTGGATCGAAAGCTGTCTGAACGCAGAATTTTCCCTGCCATCGACATCCCCAAAACCAGCACGAGAAGAGAAGATCTGCTGCTGAGTGCAGAAGAGATGGAAGCGATCAACGTGGTGCGCCGCGCGCTGAATGGTATGAAATCCGATGAAGCTGTGGATAAGGTGCTGGATCTGTTTGCAAAGACGAAAACCAATATAGAGTTTGTGCAGACGGTGAGAAAGATGAGATACCTGTAAAAATACGGCCCATGCAATAAAATACGAAAGAAGGAGCGATCGGGAACTGCCGGCCGCTCCTTTTTGATTTCATAAGGAAATGCGTCCTATGAAATCAAAACGCTCTACGAGGATGCGCACCGGAGGTTCTTCCTTTTCCGGGAAATCAAAAAAATACTTGCATAGGGCAAAAGTTTATGCTATATATAGTTGCATAAAATATACAACGAAAGGAAAGCGAACGATGAAGCTGCAGGAAACCCTGGAACATCTGAATTTTTCAAGGCTGGAAGCACAGATTTATATGGCATTGATCGGTTCTGAGCCCATGTCTGCCTATCAGCTGGCCAAAAAAATCGCAATTGCGCGCCCTTCTATTTACAATGCGCTGGAGCACATGCTGGATAAGGGGATGGTGGAGCTGGTTCCGGATCAGACAGCACTGTATACCGCCCAGGAGCCGGAGGTGCTTTTGGGGCGGATGCAGGCGGAAATGACAGCAAACCTTTCTCTCGCCAGGAAACAGCTGGAAGAATATGAGACGGCGAAGCAGCCGGAGGTGCATTTCGTATTCCGGGGCTTTGAAACGGCGATAGCAAGGGCAGGGAAGCTTCTGGAGGATGCCCGGGAGGAGGTTTATCTGAATGCGGATTTTGATCTTTCCTGTTTTGCAGAGACCTTCCATCGGCTAAAGAAAAAAGGCGTGCGGATCGTTGCGTTTTCCTTTGATGATCTTGGACTGAACCGGGAGGATGTGGAGTTTTATACCCACGGAGGAATGCTGACAGCACATCAGCCCTCCCGTCTGATGCTTGTGACAGACAGGCAGATGACGCTGACAGCGGACTGCGGTGCATTTGCCAACTGGAGCGGTACGGTCAGCAACAATGGGCTGATGGTGAAAATTTTGTTGGAGCATATTCAACACGATATCACTTTACTGCAGCTGCAGGAAAAGTATGGACTGGAAATGCATTGAAATGAGATCGGCTGCAGTTTAAAAGGATGCAGCCTGGAAAAAGGAGGTCTGAACATGATTCATTTAGAAGCGGTTTATCATAGAGCGTCACAGCAGTTTTGCTATGCATTGAATGAGGAAATTTTGATGGTAGGGCTGCAGACCGGAGAAGAAGTGGAACAGGTTTGGATTCATTATGGCGACCCGTTTTCTACCGGTATTCTGGGCGGAAACGAGGCTTGGGAAGGCAGTCGGGAGGAGATCGTGACAAAAATGCGTCTGCCCCAGCACCTCTGGTGGGAAATTCCCGTGCAGCCTCCCTATAAACGGTGCCGGTATTTCTTTGAGCTGCAGGCAGGAGCAGAACGGGTCTTTTGTTTTGAGGATGGCTTTCATTCGCCGGAGGATGTGAAAAACGGACAGCTGGGACAGTGCTTTACGTTTCCGTGGATGAATCCGGTGGATATCAACGTGACGCCAAAGTGGGTGCGGGAGACGGTCTGGTATCAGATTTTTCCGGAGCGCTTTTGCAACGGCAACAAAGAAAATGATCCGGACTGGGTAAAGCCCTGGGGATACCATACCGTAAGTAATCTCGATTTTTACGGCGGCGATCTGGATGGAATTCGTCAGAAGCTTCCTTATTTACAGGAGCTTGGTATTACCGGACTGTATCTGACGCCGGTGTTTGAATCTCCCTCAAGTCATAAATATGATACGACAGATTACCGGAAGATCGATCCGGGCTTCGGAGATGAAAAGACTATGAAGCTGCTCGTTAAGGAGGCCCATGACAGAGGCATCCGCGTGATGTTGGACGGTGTATTCAACCATTGCGGCAGTAACTTTTTACCGTGGCGGGATGTGATGGAAAAGGGGCCCAAGTCCCCCTATTATGACTGGTTTATGATCAATCGCTGGCCCTGTCGGGAGCAGGAGGGCAGCACCCGGGATGGACGCTATTATTCCTTTGCCTTTGCGGAGCGGATGCCAAAGCTCAATACGAGTGAAAAAAAGGTGCGGGACTATTTTTTGGATACCGTTCGTTATTGGATTGAGACATTTGACATTGATGGACTTCGGTTAGATGTTGCAAACGAAATTTCCCATCTGTTCTGCCGTGAGCTGCGGCAGATGACAAAGCAGTTAAAACCGGATTTTTATCTGCTGGGGGAAATCTGGCATGACGCAATGCCGTGGCTTGGCGGGGACGAATTCGACGCCGTTATGAACTATCCCTTTGCTGCAGCCATCCGGGAGTTTTGGTATCAGCCGGAAAAGACGAAATCGGATTTGGAAGAGGCGATTCATGAAAATCTGGTGCGTTATATGCGTCAGACGACAGAGGTTTTGTTTAACCTTCTGGATTCCCATGATACAGATCGGCTGATCCATCAGACAGGCGGAAATCAGGATCTGTTTTTCCAGCAGCTTGCAATGCTCTTTACAATGCCCGGAAGTCCCTGTATCTATTATGGAACAGAAATCGCGATAGAGGGCGGTGCTGATCCGGATTGCAGACGCTGTATGCCCTGGGATCAGATTGCACAGGGAAATTATGCAGAGGTCACAGAGCAGGTAAAGCAGCTGATTGCCCTTCGAAAAGAGCCTGCGGCCCGCAGCATGGAAATCACATTTGAAAATAATAACAGCGCTGACCGGGTGGTGGAATATGTCAAAACCGGGGCAGAGGGCAGCAGGCTCCGGGTTGTATTAAACGCATCCGGAAAAGAGACCGATGTGGAGACAGAGGGCAGCGTGCTGTTTGCAAGAGGTTATGAGAATGGGGTGCTGCGCGCAGGCGGCGCATTGGTGGAACGGCTGTAAAACAAGGATTTCTGGTCAAACCGCAGCGAAAGAGGACAAAAATTTCACCAAAACTTTACCGGCATGTATATTGACAGAAGACTTTGCATATGATAACCTTACTGCTAAACAAAATTCCCTGTGAGGGAGTAGCGAGCGCAGCAAGTGCAGCTGCCGGGATGGAACAGAGCCGGCGGATCGCCTTTGCATCAGCGTAACAAGTCAACAACCCCGATCCTATGCCGATCTGGCTTGTTTTAAATTGCGAGACTCAGATACTGTTTTCTTTTTGAAAAGCAGTATTTGGGTCTTTTGTGATTTAAGACAATAGAGGATCACGAAGTGAGAGGTCTAGTGTATAAGACAATAGAGCGATCACGAAGTGAGAGATCTATTGTACGAAAAACACCATCGGGAGGAAAAAGAATGAAGTATTATTGTGAAGACTCACAACAGGTACTGCAGGAGCTGAACAGCCAAAAAAGCGGCCTGACGGAAAAAGAAGCGGCAGAGCGGCTTTTGCAGAACGGGGCAAATGAGTTAAAAGCGGCGAAGGGAAAATCCCTGCTGCGCCGGTTTGCGGAACAGGTGGCGGATCCGATGATCGTGATCCTGCTGGCGGCAGCGGCCATCAGCGGTGTGCTTGCAGTCCTGGAAAATGACAGCTTTGCGGATGTCATCATTATCCTGGCAGTGGTCCTGATCAATGCTGTGCTGGGTGTGTATCAGGAAAGCAAGGCGGAAAAGGCGATCGAAGCGCTGCAGGACATGGCAGCGGCCACCTCAAAGGTTGTGCGGGACGGGAAAATGTCCTCGATTTTGAGCAAAGACCTTGTGGTGGGGGATATCATCTGTCTGGAAGCAGGGGATGCGGTTCCGGCGGATGCAAGGATTCTGGAAAGCGCAAGCCTGAAAGCAGAGGAAGCTGCACTGACAGGAGAATCCGTGCCGGTCACGAAGCTGATCGATCAGATTTTTTTGGCAGACGGGGAACGGGATGTGCCCCTGGGCGACCGTAAAAATATGGTCTATATGGGAAGCACGATCGTATATGGACGTGCTGTGGCAGTCGTAACGGCCACCGGTATGGATACGGAAATGGGAAAAATTGCGGATGCGCTGTCTCAGGCACAGGAAGGACAGACACCGCTGCAGAGAAAACTGACACAGCTTTCGAAGGTGTTGACAAAGCTGGTGATCGGAATCTGCGTACTGGTTTTTGCGATTCAGATGATCCGGGCAGGCAGCCTGAATTTTGAGGTTGCGCTGAACTCCTTTATGATTGCGGTTTCCCTTGCAGTGGCGGCGATCCCGGAAGGACTTGCGGCAGTTGTGACAGTCGTACTTTCCATCGGTGTAACGAACATGTCAAAACGAAACGCGATCATCCGCCGGCTGACTGCAGTGGAAACCCTTGGCTGTGCCCAGGTGATCTGCTCGGATAAGACCGGAACGCTGACGCAGAACCAGATGACAGTTGTAGATTCCTTCGGAGCAGAAGAGCAGGAGCTTTCGGTAGCAATGGCACTGTGCAGTGATGCAGAGCTGGATGCAGACGGTAGCGTGACAGGAGAACCGACGGAGGCTGCCCTGGTTGTCTGGGCGAACCGGATCGGGCAGGATAAGAATCTTTTAAAACAGAGTATGCCCCGTGTGATGGAGGCTCCCTTTGATTCCGGACGGAAAATGATGTCCACGATCCATAAACGCAAGGACGATTATATTCAGTTTACAAAAGGGGCGCCGGATGTGGTTCTCACCCGTTGTGCATTTTATCTGGAGGATGGACAGCTTCTGCCCATGACAGAAGAATATCGGAAAAAGGTTCTGCAGGCAAATAAGTCCATGGCAGATCGGGCACTGCGTGTGCTGGCATGCGGACAGAGAGTCTGGACGAAAAAGCCGGAAAGCGAGGATGCGGATCTGCTGGAGCAGGAGCTTTGCTTTTTGGGACTGTGCGGCATGATCGATCCGGTGCGTCCGGAGGTAAAGGCAGCAATTGACGAATGTCGGGAAGCGGGTATCCGACCGGTTATGATCACGGGCGACCATGTTGATACGGCAGCAGCGATCGCAAAAGAGCTTGGTATTTTACAGGATGGCAGCCTGGCAGTGACCGGAGCAGAGCTGGAAAAAATGGACGATGCAGAATTTGCAGAGAAGTTCCAGAACATCAGCGTTTATGCCCGCGTACAGCCAGAGCACAAGACTCGTATCGTAAACGCCTGGAGAAATGCCGGCTATGTGACGGCAATGACCGGCGACGGCGTTAACGATGCGCCCTCCATCAAGGCTGCGGACATCGGCATCGGAATGGGCATCACAGGAACGGACGTTACCAAAAATGTGGCAGATATGGTGCTGGCGGACGATAATTTTGCAACGATTGTCGGTGCGGTGGAAGAGGGCCGCAGAATCTATGACAATATCCGGAAGGCGATCCAGTTTCTGTTAGGCTCCAACATGAGTGAAGTGCTGAGCATTTTCTTTGCGACACTCCTGGGCTTTACGATTCTGCAGCCGGTGCATCTTCTGTGGATCAATCTTGTAACAGACTGCTTCCCGGCGCTGGCGCTGGGGACGGAAAAGGCAGAGCCAAACATTATGAAGCGCAGACCCAGGGATGCGAAGGCCGGGATTTTTGCGGATGGAATGGGCTTTGATATTGCCTATCAGGGACTGCTGGTTACAGCACTGGTCATGGTTTCCTATTTTATCGGACATTTCATGGAAACCGGAGAGTGGACCATCACAAACAGCGCCCATGGCACTACGATGGCGTTTGTCACAATGTCAATGGCGGAAATTTTCCACAGCATGAATATGCGTTCCCAGAGAGGAAGTATTTTCAAGCTTGGCTCAAAAAACTGGCTTCTGCTTGGAGCAGCAGTGGTTTCGCTGCTTGCAACCACTGCAGTGTGTGAGATCCCGTTGCTTGCCGGGGCATTTGGCTTTACGAGTGTGGAGCCTGCAGAGTATCTCGTTGCACTACTTTTGAGTGTGCTGGTGGTTCCCATCGTGGAGCTTGTAAAGTGGATCCAGCGGCGCAGTGCGAAACACGAGGACTGATCGGCGCAGGTTGAACCACAGAACTGTAACCTGTTTAGAGTCAACAGATGCGAATATACGCAACTGTTGACTCTGTGCTTTTTACGGGATATAATTGGAAAGAGCTGCAGCTGTTGAAACCAACAGACTGCAGGTTTATCAGGATGCGGCAGGCTGCAGACAGCACTGTAGTATCCCAAGAGAAGCGAGAGGGATAGGCATATGAGCAAAAAGATTATTTTAACGGGGGATCGCCCCACAGGACGTCTTCATGTGGGCCATTATGTAGGCTCTTTGAAGGAGCGTGTAAGACTGCAGAATTCCGGTCAGTTTGACGAGATTTATATTATGATTGCGGATGCACAGGCGTTGACAGACAATGCAGAGCATCCGGAAAAGGTACGTCAGAACATTTTACAGGTAGCGCTGGATTATCTGGCATGCGGCCTTGATCCGGAAAAGGCAACGATTTTCATTCAGTCGATGGTTCCGGAGCTGACAGAGCTGACCTTTTACTATATGAATCTGGTAACGGTTTCCAGAGTACAGAGAAATCCTACCGTTAAAGCGGAGATCCAGATGCGTAATTTCGAAGCAAGCATTCCGGTTGGATTTTTCTGCTATCCCATCAGCCAGGCTGCGGACATCACTGCATTCCGTGCAACGGCTGTTCCGGTTGGTGAAGACCAGCTGCCGATGTTGGAGCAGTGTAAGGAAATCGTACATAAGTTCAACAGCGTTTATGGGGACACCCTGACAGAGCCTGAGATCATCCTGCCCTCCAATAAGGCATGCTTAAGACTGCCCGGCATCGACGGCAAGGCGAAGATGAGCAAATCCCTTGGCAACTGTATCTATCTGTCCGACCCGGAGGCAGATGTGAAGAAAAAGGTTATGAGCATGTTCACAGATCCGAATCATTTGCGTGTGGAGGATCCCGGCAACGTAGACGGAAACCCTGTATTTATCTATCTGGATGCATTCTGCAGACCGGAGCATTTTGCAGAGTTTTTATCGGATTACCAGAATCTGGACGAATTGAAAGCACATTATCAGCGGGGCGGTCTGGGCGACGTCAAAGTGAAGAAGTTCTTAAACAACGTTATGCAGTCTGAGCTTGCGCCGATCCGTGAGAGAAGAAAATACTGGGAAGAGCATCTGACGGATGTTTACGACATTCTGAAAAAGGGCAGTGAGGTTGCAGAAGCAAAGGCTGCGGAAACCTTAAAGGATGTCAAGGCAGCGATGAAGATCAATTACTTCGAGGACAGCAGCCTGTTAAAGGGCGAATGAAAAATGTCTGCGTGTTTCGCGGAAAAATAAAGGATTATCGGAAATAATCAGGGCGTGTGAAGGATGAGAAATCATTTTTTGCACGCCCTGATTTTATTCTGCGGCAACACTGCGACTGAGATGATAAATCCGCTTGCATCCATCGGTGCGATGGGATATCATTTTGGAAATACAGTCAATAAGGAAGACCTCCGGACGTGATATTCCTCCGATGTCCAAATGGGAAAATATCGACGCGTTCTTTGTGGCTGTATCGGAATATTATGATGCCAGGGTCAAAAGGTCTAAACCCACATGAGCTTGCTCATAGGTGGGTGAAAGACCTTTTGACCCGCCCCGATAGGAGCATAAAAGTGGGATGATAATCCCACGATATGCGACTATCGGGCAGGATTGTGGGAGTGCGCAGCACGGAATAATCCGTAGGCATCAAGGTCGGGGGCTTTTGACCCCGACATCATATGAAGCAAAGGACAAATAGGAGACCGGATTGTTGGCTGGCAGGCAGAAAACAGACGGTTCGGAGCCTGTTTGACAGGACAGAATAAAAAATGACAGACAACAGAGAAAAAATCCGTTTTTGGATCAATGGAGAAGCTCTTTTCACAGAGCTGGGAACAACAGTCAGCAGTTTGCTGAAAAAATCACATGGAGTGGAAATGCCATGTGGCGGACGGCATGCCTGTGGAAAATGTATGGTGTATGCGGAAGGAAGTTTTGCAGCTCCGTCTGAGACGGAAAAAAAACTTCTTGGAGCCGAGCGTCTTGCGCAGGGAATCCGGCTTGCCTGCTTTCTGAAAGCAGTGCCGGACGGGAAAATCGATGCGCTGCGGCAGGAAGCAGACGGGGATGAGACCATTTGTGTAAGCACACCGTCTGCGCCGTCAGTTTCCAGCGCCGCCGGCATGTCGCCTGCTCCGCCGTCAGAGCGCGCCAGTGCAGCGCAGCCGTCAGAGCACACCAGCGCTGCGCCGTCTGCAGAAGCTGCGCCCGGCGCGCGGCACTACCGTCATCTCGGCGCGGCAGTGGATATCGGTACAACGACAATTGCAGCCGTCCTCTATCGGGAAGGCAGGGCTGTCGGAACGATGGGTGCATGGAATCCGCAGTCCGTGTTCGGAGCGGATGTCATCAGCCGGATGGAAGCTTCTCTGGAGGGAAAAGCAGGTAAACTTGCGGCAATCGTCCGGGAGGCAGTGTCGTGCCTGCTTACAGAGCTGGCAGAACACGCAGGAGAAAGTGCAGAGGCCATTGAGACAGTTATCATTACCGGAAATACGTCGATGCTGTATTTCCTGACGCAGAAGGATCCCAGATGTCTCTCAAGGGCGCCGTTTGAAGCGGATGAGCTGTTTGGCTGGTGGACGATAGGAGAAGCACTGGATTTGAGCTGCCGGAAAGCAGACGTATATCTTCCGCGCTGCATGTCTGCGTTTGTCGGTGCGGATATTACGACAGCGATTCTTGGATCGGGTCTTACAGAAACGGACCGCATACCCGGAGCGGACGGCAGCCGCAAAGAAGCTGCGGCAGCAATTGACACGAATGTCAGCTGCGGAGAATTGGATGGTGTCTCAGCCGCGCGCAGCGGCAGATCCCGGCTGATGGTGGATGTGGGGACGAACGGAGAGATCGTCCTGTTTCATAAGGAACGCCTGATTTGCTGCGCGACAGCGGCGGGACCGGCTTTTGAGGGCGCTGGGCTTTCCTGCGGCATGCGAGGTGTGGCAGGTGCCATTGACCATGTAAATTGGGAAAACGGCAGCTGGAAGGTACATGTGATTGGCGACAGGGAGGCTTCTACAGCAGAAGGCATCTGCGGCAGCGGCGTGATCGACGGTGTGGCAGGATTGCTGGAAAGCGGATTGCTGGAGGATACCGGTTATCTGGAAGAGGATGTATGTTTTGCTGGAAATGTCGGTCTGACTGCAGAGGATATTCGTGAGGTTCAGCTTGCCAAGGGAGCGATCCGGGCAGGAATGGAGACACTTTTGGCGGAGGAAAAAATAGATGCTGCCGGGCTGGAAGGCCTGTATGTGGCAGGTGGCTTTGGCTCCTATATGTCGGCCAAAAGCGCGGAAAGAATCGGACTTTTTCCCAAAATTGACCTGTCCCGTATTAAAATTTGCGGAAACGCGGCACTGGCGGGTGCGGTAAGGATTCTGCATGACCGCAGGCTGGAAAAAGAAGCAACAGCACTGGCAGAGCGGGCAAAGACCATCAATCTTGGATCGAGTGCGAAATTTCAGGAATTTTATATGGAATATATGATGTTTGATGAATAGAAAGGAAGAAAGCGTTCGGTCTTGGATTCGGAGCGATGTGCTCGATTCCCTATCTGTTTATCGGGGGAATCCATACTGCAGTTATGTGAGGAACGATTCTATGGAACGATTTGTCTTAAAAAATTGCTGGCTTGGAAGAATTCTCCCTACCGCAAGCCTTTAATCTTGAAGGGTGTACGTCAGGTGGGTAAGACTTGGATTCTGAAAGAGTTCGGCGGACGCTGTTATGAAAATACAGCCTACTTTAACTTCGACGAAAACGAAGAATATAAACAATTTTTTGAAACAACCAAGGATGTGGACCGGATTCTACAAAACCTTATGCTGGCAAGTGGTCAAAAGATATTGCCAGAAAAGACCCTCATCATCTTTGACGAGGTACAGGACTGCCCGAAAGTCATTAACTCCATGAAATATTTCTGCGAGAATGCACCGCAGTACCATGTTGCCTGCGCCGGTTCTCTGTTGGGGATTGCTCTGGCGAAACCTTCCTCTTTTCCGGTAGGTAAGGTCAACTTTATGCAGATTGACCCGATGACCTTTAATGAATTCCTGCTTGCCAACGGTGATGAAAATCTGGCACAGTATCTGGAACAGGTGGACACCCTTGAACCTATTCCTGACGCCTTCTTTAATCCATTATATGAGAAGCTGAAGATGTACTATGTTACCGGTGGTATGCCGGAGCCGGTATTGATGTGGACGGAGGCACGGGATGTTTCTGCCATGCAGGAAGCCTTGTCCGGAATCATCGGAGCCTATGAGCGTGATTTTGCCAAACATCCTGATCTCAGCGAGTTCCCGAAAATCTCAATGATCTGGAAATCCATTCCTTCTCAACTGGCAAGAAAGAACAAGAAGTTCATCTATAAAGTGGTCAAGGAAGGTGCACGAGCCCGTGAGTACGAGGATGCCTTGCAATGGCTGGTGGATGCCCGTCTGGTGCATAAAATTTATCGCAGCTCAGCTCCCGGCCTGCCGATTGCAGCTTACGATGACCTGTCTGCTTTCAAGATTTATCTGGTGGATGTGGGATTGCTCCGCCGTCTGGCGCAGTTAGCCCCCACTGCCTTTGGCGAAGGGAACCGCCTTTTTACTGAATTCAAAGGCGCATTAACCGAAAACTTTGTGTTGCAGACTTTAATTACTCAGTTTGAAGTCATGCCCCGTTATTGGAGCCAGAACAACCCGCCTTACGAAGTGGATTTCCTCATTCAGCGGGAGAACGACATCTTCCCCGTGGAGGTCAAATCCGAAGCTGGATGATGATGTGCTGAACATTCCGCTATTCATGGCAGATCAGGCGGATCGATTGATTGGGTTGGCATTGGAACCGGGTAACGCACAGTAATAGAAGTACAGAGCGGCAGTTTTCCAAATTGGATAATTTCATAAAATGCTTTTCTGATTTGCAGGATTTTCCGGAAAGGAAATCCTGCATTTTTTATATGCAGAACTTTTACAAACGATTTACGCATTCCTGATGGTGACAAATAGAAAAGAGACATAAGATGTTAACAGTTCTTTTGATGATGTGCACACAAAACTTAGAACTGCAGGAAAGAGAATAGAAAACACAACAAGAAGGAGAATGTATGAAAAAAAGGACTCGGTTGATTGCCGGAGTAATGGCAATGATGCTTACGCTTGGTGGCTGCGGCTCTGCTGCAAATACCGCAAATAAGAAAGAGGCGACTCAGACGACTGCTGAGCAGACTGCGTCTTCACAGGAGGATACAGCAGAAGCTGCAGCAAAAGAAACAGAATTGGATGTTTTGAAAATTGGTCTTGCTGCTTTGCCGACACAGTTAGATCCGGACAGATCCATCGGTATTGCCAGCATTAAGCTTTTTTATAATATTTTTGATACCCTGCTTTTCACGGATAAAGAAGGAAATATCACCGGACAGCTGGCAGATAGCTGGGAATGGCAGGATGATACAACATTAAATGTAAAAATCCGGGAAAATGTTACCTTCCAGAACGGCGAGGTATGTGATGCAGAGGATGTGAAATTTACATTTGATCGAATTTTAAGCGGCTATGGAGATGGAACCATTGCAGTATTATATGAAACACTGGATTCCGTCGAAAAGATAGATGATCTTACGGTACAGTTCAAGCTGAAAAAACCGGATGCTGCGTTTGAACAGAGACTGGGCTCTATCTGGGGAGCAAGCATTGTACCGAAGGATTATATTGAAGAAATCGGAGATGAAGCCTTTCAGACTGCTCCCATCGGTACCGGCCCGTATAAGCTGACACAGTACTCTCCTGAAAAATATGTGTTGGAGCGTTACGACGGCTTCTGGGGAGATAAGCCTGCTGCAAAGAGTATAGAATTTATTTCTTATCCGGAAGCATCTGCCCGTATGACCGCTTTGATCACAGGGGAAGTAGATATTATCAATGATGTGCCTTCTGATGCGGTAGATACGATCAATGGAACCTCCGGTGTGAGCGTGGTGGGAACCTCCATTAAAAATATCCATATATACGCATTTAATACCAGAAATGAAGACAGCATTATGTCAAATCAGAAATTCAGACAGGCATTGACGATGGCAATAGACCGCCAGACACTGGTAGATACCCTTTGGTCCGGATATGCAAAGGTTCCGAATGGGCATCAGTTTGAAAGCTATGGAGATTTATATATTGAGGACTATCCCGGTGTACAGTATGATCCGGAAAAAGCTCGTGAATTAGTAAAAGAATCCGGATATGACGGGGAAGAGGTTATTTCCATCGAAATGGCGGACGGTTATTATACAAACGGCAATCAGGCAGGTGAGGCCATTGTCAGCATGCTTGCGGATATCGGCGTAAAAGCAGAAGTCGTATTTACAGACAAATTCTCCTTCAGTGCAGACATCCGGGCATGGTCCTCTGCTTCCCGGTTTGATAATCCCCTTGGTGCATTATGGCTCCTGTTTGGAACAGGCTCCGGACCGGCAAACCCGGAAACAGGAAGCTGGACACCTACAGAGGAATTTGTGGCAGCAGGAAATACACTGATCGACAGCAAGGATCTGGAAGAACAGCGGCAGGCAGCAAGAACCCTGATGGAAGTATTCGATACCTACTGCCCAGGCACTTATTTGTATCAGGCAGAAGATTTGTATGGTATCAGAGATGGTCTGGAATGGGATATGACATATTGTGAAAACCAGATCATGCCGTTCCGTGCAGGGGATCTGAAAGTTACAGAATAATGACAGGGCTGCTTCCCGGCAGATATCTGCCGGGAAGCAGATTTTGAAAGGAAGTATAGTTATTTGGAAGCTATTCTGAAAATAAAAGGGTTAAAAAGCTATTACTACTCGGGACAAAACGTAATTCCGGCAGTGGATGGAGTGGATCTTGATATTTATCCTGGTGAAATTGTCGGAATCGTAGGAGAATCCGGATGTGGAAAAAGCACGGTTGTGCGCAGCTTGATGGGATTGCTGGATCCTGTTTCCTCCAAAAGGGAGGGCGGACAGGCCATTTATCTGGGGAAGGATCTGTTTCAGATGAAGGAAAAAGAGCTTTGCCGGATAAGAGGAAAAGAAATTTCCATGATCTTTCAGAATCCCCTCTCCGCATTGGATCCGGTGTACACGATAGGAGATCAGATCGTAGAGATCATACGCATACATGAAAAAATCTCTAAAAAAGAAGCCTATGAAAAAGCTGTTTTTTTGTTAAAGCAGGTAAAAATCCCTTCACCGGAGGTGAGGATCCAACAATATCCTCACGAATTGTCCGGAGGTATGCAGCAAAGAGTTATGATCGCCATTGCATTGGCATGTAACCCGAAGGTACTGATCGCAGACGAACCGACAACGGCGTTGGATGTGACGATCCAGGCCCAGATCCTTTCCCTGCTGAAGGAGCTGCGGGATCAGCTGGGAATAGCAGTCATACTGATAACCCATAATATGGGAGTAGTGGCCGCTGTCTGTGACCGTATGCTGGTAATGTATGGCGGTGCAGTAGTAGAAGAAGGAAAATGTACAGAACTGTTCGAAAATCCATGCCACCCTTACACCAGAGGGCTTCTGGCAGCAATTCCCAGCATAAAAGAGAGAAAAGAAAAGCTGTATACAATCCCTGGTCAGGTTCCAAAGATGAAAGTACCGGTACAGTACTGTCGGTTTTGCAGCCGCTGCAGCTATGCACAGGAGGTATGCCATGAGAAAGAGCCGGGTATGCAGGGGGAAAACGGACATTTATACAAATGCTTCTATACTCCGCAGCAGCAGGAAAAAGAAAAATGCGGGCCTGGAGGGGGTGCCTTGTGAAAGAGAAAATATTAGAAGTCGTTGATCTATGTAAAGAATATCCGGTAAAAAGAGGAGCACTGCTTCCAAAAGAAATTGGAATGGTACATGCCGTGAATCATGTTTCCTTTACCCTGTATCAGGGCGAAACACTGGGGATCATCGGGGAATCAGGGTGTGGAAAAACAACCCTGATCCGCATGCTGATGGGGTTGGAGGAAGCGAATGGCGGTTATGTGCAGTTCGGGGACAAAAAAATACACAGACATATGCCTCCTTTGGTTAGAAAAAATATGCAGATGGTATTTCAGGATCCCTATGCATCTCTGGATCCCCGCATGAGCATTCAGCGAATTCTGGAAGAGCCGTTACGGATCCATGAGCGGATGAGTGCAGAGGAAAAGAAATCGAGAATCCTCCCTTTGTTGGAGCAGGTGGGATTATCCAGAGACTCTCTGAAAAAATATCCCCATGAATTTTCAGGAGGACAGAGACAGAGGATTGCCATTGCCAGAGCTTTGGTGACGGATCCGCAGCTTTTATTGTGTGACGAACCAGTTTCTGCGTTGGATGTTTCTATTCAGGCACAGATATTAAACCTTTTGAAGGATCTGCAGGAGAAAAAGAAGCTGACCTATGTTTTTGTTTCACATGACATGAGCGTTATAAGCCATATCAGTGACAGAGTGCTTGTAATGTATCTCGGGCAGGCAGTAGAACTGGCGGAGAAAGAAGATCTGTTTGAGCATCCGCTTCATCCCTACACCCAGGCCCTTATGCAGGCAGTACCGATACCGGATCCCAGAGAACAGGATCAATGCAAAGTACTGGAGGGAGAGATCCCCAGTCCCATGGATTTGCCCCCTGGATGTCCGTTCTGCGCGCGTTGTAAAAAGGCACTTGCTATTTGTAAAGAGATCAGACCGCAGATGGCAGAAACGGCAGATGGACATCAGGTTGCCTGTCATTTATACACGGATGGAGGAAAGCAATGAAACGTTATATTATATTGCGTGTAGGAAAGGCGGTACTGACGATATGGGCAGTTTACACTCTGGTTTTTTTCCTTACCAGAGTAACGGGAGATCCGATTGAATGGCTGACATTGGCCGGAGCCAGTGATTCTGCAAAAGAAATCCTGCGGACAAATCTGGGACTGGATATGCCGCTGTGGCAGCAGTACATAAAATCATTTGTCGGGCTCTTTACGGGGGATACCGGAATGAGCTATTACTATGCACGTTCTGTTTCCGATCTCTTCGCAGAGCGTATGATTCCGACAATTTCATTGGGAAGCATTGTATTGGGACTTACCATTGTGATCGGAATCCCCTTGGGAGTTCTGGCAGCGGTGAAGCACAATACCCTGTTAGACCGGATCACCATGAGCAGTGCGGTGGTAGGCAGTACTCTGCCTAATTTTATATTGGGAATCCTGTTGATCTTTATTTTTTCTCTGAAACTCAGAATTTTGCCAAGCGGCGGTATCGGAACTCCACAGCACTTTCTCATGCCGGTAATCGCGTTGTCAGTAGGTCCCATTGCCAATGTTGCAAGACTTACCCGCAGCTCGCTTCTGGATGTGATCGGACAGGAGCATTTGGATTGTGCCAGAGCAAAGGGCATGCGGGAATGGAAGGTGGTCTTAAAGCATGGCCTCAGGAATGCGCTGATCCCGGTCATTACGATTTTGGGAGCACAGTTAAGTGCTATGATCGGAGGATCTGTTGTTGTGGAAACGGTATTCGCGTGGCCCGGGATCGGAACCTTAATTGTTTCCAGTGCACAGCAGCGAGATTTTCCTGTGGTAGTATTTGGCGTTCTGGTGATATCGGCTTCCGTAACATTTGTGAATCTTTTGGTAGACCTTTCTTATGGTTTGCTGGATCCGCGAATACGCGATCATTAAAGGATTTCAGATAAAATACAGAAATGAGGATAAGTATGCGGAACAGAAAGCTCGGTAGAAAAAGATGGATCATTCCACCGATGATAATTTTTTTAATGGTGACACTGGCAGTAATCGTTATAACGGCGCTGCTTGCACCGGTGATTGCACCGATCGATCTGGGGGCAAGTGATCTTACACAAAGATTAAAAATGCCAAAATTTAAGGATCCCACATCCCCCTATTTATTTGGAACGGATAATCTGGGCAGAGATGTTGCGATCAGATTGCTTTATGCCACAAGATCCACCATCATGATTTCCTTTACCGGCATGATCATTGCGACGGTAACTGGAACTGCATTGGGGATTCTTTCCGGACTGGGCGGAAAATGGATAGACGCGGTATTGTCTTTCTTTACAGATGTACGTTTATCTATACCAACCACATTTATCGGTATTATTTTTGCTTGTATTCTGGGGGCAAAGCCGGTTACGACAATTCTCGTTATGGCAATCACAGGATGGTCTTCCTATTGCCGTCTGGTAAGAAGCCAGATTTTTCAGCTAAAAAATGCGAAGTTTATCGAAGCGAGCCGTTCTATGGGGGCAAGCGGAGTAAAAATTGTGTTTGAGCATATTCTGGTAAATATTGCATCGCCCCTGATCGTGCAGACTACCATGGAGCTGGGGGGATTTATTTTGCTCGAAAGCACCTTGTCTTTTTTGGGACTTGGAATAGAGCCTCCCGGCACATCTCTTGGCGTGATGGTCAGTCTGGGCAGAGATTATATGCTGACGCATTGGTGGCTGGCGGTACTGCCCAGTATTATCATAGTGGTACTGATCTTAGATATTTCCCTGATCGGAGACTGGCTGAGAGATAGATTGGATCCTAAATTAAAAAATGCTTCCTGAAAAAAGAAAGGAAATGGATAAAATGTCAAAAAGAAAATTTTGCTCACACAGAGGATTTAATGCCGTTGCGCCGGAAAATACACTGCCGGCATTTGCGGCTGCGGTGGCATTAGGAGCGGATGAGATAGAATTTGATTTATGGCCGACGGCGGATGGACAGCTGGCAGTGTGTCATGATCCGTCGGTAGACAGGACGACAGACGGCAAAGGCACAATCTGTGATATGACATGGGAACAGATGAAAAACCTGGATGCAGGAAAGAAATTTCATTCGGAATATGAAGGAGTACGTATTCCTTTATTTGAAGAGGTGCTGCGGCAGTTTGCCGGTAAGGTAGTTATGAATATTCATATCAAATCCATTGGCGCTTCGGTTCTTAAAAATCGGATCATGGAGGGAAGAGGACAGGAGCTGATGGAAATATATACAGAAAATAAGCCGCTGCCGATGCCTCTTAGGGAGCCGGAGCCGATGGTGCTGAAGGATCTGGAAGACAGAGAAATTCCGGCTTATGATGAGAATACCTTTCAAAAAATCCTGCAGCTGCTGGATAAATACCAATGCAGAGACATGGTTTATATTACCGGGGAGAAGGATGTTTTGGAAACGGCATTAAAAATGGCGCCGGATATCAAAAGATGCTGTCTGGAGGGACATATGAATTACAGCATTGTGGAAAATGCCATTCGGTATCAGTGCAGCCGAGTACAATTCTGCAAATTATTTCTGACCCGGAGCATGATCGACAAGGCTCATGCAAAGGGGATGATCTGTAATTTATTTTGGTCGGATGATGCAGAAGAAGCAAAAGCCTTCTTTGATATGGGGATCGATGTCATATTAACGAATCATTTTTTAAAAACATCAGGGATTGATTGATTCTATTGGAAAAGTGCAGGATTCTGATATTGAGCAGTCCGGAGGAAAATGGTAAAATAGACAGGTCAGCAAATATACTGGCAGGAAAGAGGAATTTACTATGTGGGCATATGAAAGTGTATTTTATCAGATTTATCCCCTTGGTTTTGTCGGAGCACCGTTTGAAAATGACGGGGTGGAGACACATCGGATTTTGAAGGTGCTGGACTGGACAGATCATATCAAAAAGCTGGGGGCAAATGCGATTTATTTTTCACCGGTCTTTGAATCGGATACCCATGGGTACAATACAAGGGACTATCGTAAAATCGATTGCCGCCTCGGTTCGAATGAAGACTTTAAGCAGGTTTGCGATAAGCTTCACAGCGAAGGCATCCGGGTTGTGCTGGATGGCGTGTTCAATCATGCAGGACGCGGCTTCTGGGCATTTCAGGATGTTTTGAAAAACAGGGAAAATTCCCCCTATTTAAACTGGTTTCATATCAATCTTGGCGGCAACTCCAATTACAATGACGGTCTGTGGTACGAGGGCTGGGAAGGCAATTACGATCTTGTCAAGCTGAATTTACAGAACGAGGAGGTTGTCCAGTATCTCCTGGAAAGCGTAAGAGGCTGGGTTGACGAGTTTGACATTGACGGTCTGCGGCTGGATGTCGCTTATTGTCTGGACGAAAATTTCGTCCGCCGTTTGAGAAGCTTCTGCGACAGCTTAAAGCCGGATTTCTTTCTTGTCGGAGAAATGCTGCATGGGGATTACAACCGGTTGATGAATGATTCCATGCTGCATTCTGCCACCAACTATGAATGCTATAAGGGACTGTATTCCAGCTTCAACAGTATGAATATGTTTGAAATTGTCCACTCTCTGCTGCGCCAGTTCGGCCCGGAAAACTGGACCCTTTATAAGGGAAAGCATCTGCTTAGCTTTGTGGACAACCATGATGTGACGCGAGTGGCAAGCATCCTTACCAATGAAAAGCATCTGCCGCTTATTTATGCGCTGATGTTTGGTATGCCCGGAATCCCCTGCGTTTATTATGGAAGTGAATGGGGCGCAAAGGGAGAGAAAAGCCAGGGAGATCCTGCACTGCGTGCATGCTTCGATGGGCCTCAGACAAACGGGCTGACAGAGTGGATCGCAAAGCTTGCAGAAGCTAAAAAACACTCCAATGCCCTCAATTATGGCGCATTCCGCAGTGTTGTGCTGACGAACCGCCAGTGCATTTTTGAACGCGCCGTAGATGGAGAACGGGTTTTGGTTGCGATCAATGCAGAGGAGCAGCCCTATACAGCCCACTTCGATGCAGGCTGTGGTCGTGCGGTGGATCTGATCACCGGACAGGAGCATGATTTTGGCGGCGGAAGTGAGCTGCCGGGATATAGTGCTTATTTCTGGAAATGTGAGAGATAATAGTCGAAAAAAAGACGTTCCCGAAACAAATCTGTTCGGGAACGTCTTTATTCAATCAGTGATCGGCATTGCGTTGTGCCGCATGTCCGGCATCTCCCTTACACAGCAGCTTACATCCTTGCGCATTTACGCTTCTTCATCTGCCGCGCGGTCGAGCATCGCGCGCACAGCTGCGACAGCCTCCGGATCAGTCTGCCAGATCTCATATTCGCTCATACCGGGAATTCCCATAAAAACCTCCGGGTTGCGGTAGACCATCTCACTGTTTTTAATGGTCTTGCCGGACATATGGAATTGGGTCAGGGACGTTTTTTCAAGGAGAGCAGGAACCGTTTTGGCAGAGACGCCTGCACCTGCAAGGAGATGGATTCTGCCGTCAGCTGCCTGATGGAGTTTATTGAGCAGATCGACGCCGTGCAGACAGTCGGGAGCCTGACCAGAGGTCAGAATGGTTTGAATATCCAAGGAAATCGCTTCCTCAAGGGCCGTAAAGGGATCGCGGCACATATCAAATGCACGATGCAGCGTGACGGACATATCCCGGGCATGTTCGCGGAAGCGTTTCAGCTGTTCGGTACACAGGGAACCATTCGGAGAAAGACTTCCGATTACAACGCCGTCGGCTCCGGCTGCCCGAAACGCGTCGATTTCTTTACAGATGAGGGCTGTCTCATCCTCCGAGTACAGGAAATCACCGAAGCGGGGGCGGATCAGAACATGGATGCGGATGTCGGTCTGGTTTCTGATCTGTTCATAAAGGGCGAGGGTGGGCGTCGTACCGCCGATGACAAGATTAGAGCAAAGCTCGAGGCGGTCTGCACCTCCTTTTTTGGCCATACGGGCAGAATATGCGGAATCGACGCAGCATTCTAACAGGTAATTGGATGATTTCATGAATTGCTTCTCCATTTTGCAGGATTTCCCGGGAAGGAAATGCTGTATTTCTTTGTGCGGTTGTTAATGTTTTTTCGATGACCCTGGGCAGGATGCCAGCAGGATTGTTCCGTGCTGCGCACTCCCACAATCCTGCTCGATAGTCGCATATCGTGGGATTGGCATCCCACTTTTATGCTCCTATCTTGGCGGGTCAAGAAGTCAAAACGCCTTCTGCAAGCAAGCTTGCGTCGGCTTTTTTGACTTTTTGACCCTGGCATCCTATATGATACAGGATTTTTTCGTATTTACAAATGCAAAATCGGCGTAAAAAGGAAGAAAAAATTGAAATATGTACGAAATGTGAACAAAACCTTATAAAATTCATAAAATGTTTTAAAATTAGAAAAAAACTATTTACAAACAAAAAGAAAGGTGGTATCCTCACTTTCGTATTAAGGAAACGGCATAGTTTTAAAATGCCTGGTTTTGATTTAGGAGGAGAAATTATTATGAAAAAGAATTTAGTAGCAGTTTTAGCAGCAGTAGTTATGACAGCATCCATGGTAGCTTGCGGCAGCGCAGCAGCTACAGAGACAACTGTTGAGACCACAACCGTTGCAGAAGAGAGCACAGTAGCAGTTGAGTCTACTGTAGAAGAGACCACTGTAGAAGCTACAACAGAAGAAGCTACCACTGTAGAAGCTACAACAGAAGAAGCTACAACCGAAGCAGCTACCACAGAAGCAGCTACAGAAGAAGCTGCAACTGAGACAGCTACCGAGACTGTTGCTGAGTAATTATACCCAGACAGCTTTGACAGGATGTGTTTTTTCAGGCATTTGATCAGTCCTCATGTGGAAGGCACATCGGATAAAGGAAACGAAAAAGGCACCCTTTTGTATGGAAACATGCAGAAGGGTGTTTTTTTGTCTTTTCTTTTCAGGTATAATAAGAAAAAAACCGTTTTCACACAGCTATTTGTGCCGCAGGCGTCACAAAGTAGCCAGGATCGCAGAGCCGAACTGGAGGTTCGCCTCGCGGTTCCTTCGGCGCAAAGCGCCTGAGGAATGGAGGATTTTATGAAGCTTTTGATTGTAGTAGACATGCAGAACGATTTTGTTACAGGGAGCCTTGGAACAAAGGAGGCTCAGGCGATTGTGGAAAACGTCGTCTGCAAAATCAAAGAAACCCCGGCAGAACAGATCTATGTGACGCAGGACACGCATCCGGAACAGTACCTGCAGACAAAAGAAGGACTGCATCTTCCGGTTGCACATTGCATCGAGGGAACGAATGGACATTGCCTGTGCCCGGCAGTAGAGCAGGCGCTGAAAGAAAAACAGGTGGATGCAGCGAGAAAAATTCAAAAGCCCACCTTTGGCTCCATGGAGTTGATTGAGAAACTGCGCTCGGACGAGAAAATCGTTGCGGATTCGAACCTGCAGATCGAGCTGGTCGGACTTTGCACCGGAATCTGTGTGCTCTCCAACGCGATTTTGTGTAAGGCTGCATTTCCTGAGGCAGATGTGATCGTTGATGCGGCAGCGTGTGCCTGCGTGACGCCTGCTTCTCATGATACTGCGCTGGCGGCAATGAAGCTGTGCCAGATTGAAGTAGAGAAGGAAGGGAAAGAACCCTGGAGAAATTAAACATAGGATCCTAACATTTTTGTTGACAGAATCGAAAATGGTGCTATAATGAAATCAAACATATGAATAATTGTTCATATGAAAGAAAAAGCAATGGGGAACAGAAGCACCCATAGATGCTGCAAGACAGGAAGAGAGAGGATTTTATCATGAAAAAAACCTACAAAATCGACGTTGACTGCGCAAACTGTGCAAACAAGATGGAAGACGCTGCAAAAAAGACTGCAGGCGTTAAGGACGCAACGGTAAACTTCATGACCCTGAAAATGTCCGTGGAATTTGAAGACAGCGCAGATGTAAAGGCCGTTATGCAGGAGGTATACAAGAACTGCAAAAAGGTAGAGGATGACTGCGAGATCTTCCTGTAAAAGAAGACAAATCTGCAGGCTGTACCCATTATGGGCAGCCTGCAGATTTGATATTTTTACTGAAAGGGGAAAGGCATGAATAAGAAACAGAAAAAAGTATTTATCAGAATTATCGTGGCAGCAGTGCTGATGGTTGTACTGAGCCTGCTTCCGGTAGATGGCTGGCTGAAATTTGTGTTGTTTATGATTCCGTATCTGGTGATCGGCCATGATATTTTGTTAAAGGCATGGAAAGGAATTTTAAACAGACAGGTTTTTGATGAGAACTTTCTGATGGCGGTTGCAACCATCGGCGCGATCCTCCTGGGAGATTATAAAGAAGGCGTTGCGGTTATGCTCTTTTACCAGATCGGTGAGCTGTTCCAGAGCTATGCGGTGGGTAAGAGCCGCAGAAACATCAGTGAGCTGATGGATATCCGCCCGGATTATGCGAATATTGAAAAAGAAGACGGAACACTGGAGCAGGTTGATCCGGATGAGGTTGGAATCGGCAGCGTGATCGTTGTACAGCCCGGAGAAAAGGTGCCGATTGACGGCGTGATCGAAGAGGGACGCACAAGCTTAAACACAAGCGCCCTGACCGGTGAGAGCCTTCCGAGGGAAGCCGGCGTTGGGGACGAGGTTATCAGCGGCTGTATCAACATGTCCGGCGTGCTGAAAATCCGGACGACAAAGGAGTTTGGCGAATCGACGGTATCGAAGATCCTGGATATGGTAGAAAATGCAAGCTCCAAAAAATCCAGATCCGAGAATTTTATTTCAAAATTTGCAAAATACTATACGCCTGCGGTCTGCTACGGCGCTCTGGCGCTGGCAATTTTACCTCCTCTTGTGCGGCTGCTGTTTCTTGGAATGACACCGGAATGGGGCGACTGGGTTATGAGGGCGCTGACCTTCCTGGTAATCAGCTGTCCGTGCGCGCTGGTCATCAGTATTCCTCTGAGCTTCTTTGCCGGAATCGGCGGTGCGAGCAACGCAGGTGTTCTGGTAAAAGGCTCCAACTATCTGGAAACACTTTCGGAAACCAAATATGTTGTATTTGATAAGACAGGAACCATGACACAGGGCGTGTTCGAAGTAAGCGGTGTGCATCATTCTTCCATGGATACAGAGAAACTGCTGGAATACGCAGCACTGGCGGAATGCCATTCCTCCCATCCGATCAGCAAGAGCCTTAAGAAGGCATACGGCAAGCCCCTGGATCCGGGCCGTGTAACGGATGTCGAAGAGATCAGCGGCAACGGTGTGACTGCAAAGGTGGATGGCGTGAGAGTTGCTGCAGGCAACAGCAAGCTGATGGAAAAGCTCGGTGTGGATTGTATGGAATGTCACAGCGTCGGAACCGTTGTTCACATGGCGGTGGATGGCAAATATGCCGGACATATCCTGATTTCAGATCAGATCAAGCCTCATGCAAAGGAAGCCATCGCGGCATTGAAAAAATGCGGCGTGAAAAAGACGATCATGTTGACCGGCGACCGCCGTGAGGCAGCACGCCAGGTTGCGGAAGAGCTCGGTATTGATGAGGTACACAGCGAGCTTCTGCCCGGCGATAAGGTAGCGCAGGTAGAGAAGCTTCTGGATGAAAAAGGGGAAAAGGAAAAGCTTGCCTTTGTGGGAGACGGCATCAACGATGCACCGGTGCTTTCCCGTGCGGATATCGGCATCGCAATGGGGGCACTGGGCTCGGATGCAGCCATCGAGGCGGCGGATATTGTTCTGATGGATGATGATCCCTTAAAGATTTCCAAGGCCATCAGAATTTCCAGAAAGTGTCTGAGAATCGTTTATGAAAATATTTATTTTGCAATCGGTGTCAAAGTGATCTGCCTGATCCTCGGCGCGCTCGGCATTGCGAATATGTGGGCGGCGATCTTCGCAGATGTGGGCGTTATGATTATTGCCGTGCTCAATGCGATCCGTGCCCTGAACGTGAAAAAGCTGTAAAGAAAATGGAGAGAACCATGCAGGAAAAAGAAGAATTGGAAATGGATCACTGTGAAGAAACGGAGGTTCACGAAGAACTGCTCAGGATCGTACAGGAAAAGCTTCCCAAAGAGGAAGAGCTTTACGATCTGGCGGAGCTTTATAAGGTATTTGGAGATTCTACCCGCATCCGGATTCTGTTTGTTTTGTTTGAAGCGGAGGTCTGCGTCTGCGACCTTGCGGCAGCCCTGCAGATGACGCAGTCGGCGATTTCCCATCAGCTGCGCATTTTAAAACAGAATAAACTGGTTAAAAGCAGAAGAGAAGGCAAATCCATCTTTTATTCCCTGGCGGACGGACATGTCCGCACGATCATCAATCAGGGACTGGAGCATATCGAGGAGGATTGAACCGATCCTGCTGTCAGAAAAGAAAGCACCTCAACCGATCACAAGAAAGGTTGAGGTGCTTTTATTATCGTATAGGAAACTTTGTTTCCATACGATAAAAACGCTCCGCGAGGATGCGC
>OJOV01001030.1_pt1 | contig 25454 bp, 20 predicted proteins | sample 1598281 | NCBI WGS metagenome assembly OJOV01 (sample SAMN03922469, study PRJEB24848) | human gut metagenome | isolation source: stool sample | host: Homo sapiens | place: Germany | collected 2010-11
CTTTGGCTCCCGGGAGGCCCCTTTTTTATGCTCTCTTTTCGGGCTTCCCGGCGGGTTCGTGCTCCGGGAACCCCCATTTTTTATCCCTGAACACAAGTAGAGCTCAAGCGTTTTATCGCAATGGGTTTATAGACTGGGCAACTATGCATTACTTCGTACCCAAACGTTGCACCGAGTCGAACAAGATTATGTATCACGACAAGGCAACGGCTCAGCAGGCCGCCGACCAGAGTTGGCGCGAACGCGGCACTGAGCTTTGGGTATACCGTTGCGGTTTCTGCGGTACTTGGCATCTCACGCATCGCGATCCACAATCCAGCTACATGCATGTTTCGCTTAACCAGCAGCTCAAGCCACATTCCCGCAAGAAGGGCTACAAGCCCCGCAGAAGGTAATAGCAGAGCAATAGCAGGGCATAACAGGACAATACCGAGAATAAGGCAACATATAAAACCAAGGCCCGGCGGATTCATTGCAATCCACCGGGCCTTGCTGTATCAACCTCAAAGATACGTGTATACGGTCTACCGCTCCAAACGGAAGCCCTGTCGCTTCGCCTGCACGGCAACGGCCTTGGCATTCACGCCCTCGTCAATCGCATTTGCCGCAATCTGGTCGCTGAACACGTCCACCGGCCGTTCGGTATCGCGCAAATCGTAATACTTGTGCACTTCGGCGTCGAACGAATCCAAGCCGGACAGCAGCTTCTCATCGCTACTTGGATACTCGTTCTCGAAGAACTGCATGGAACGCGGCATACGCGGCTTGATGGCCGGCTCCTGATCGGGCTTGCCGATTGCAATGCCCAGCACCGGGTACGTGTATTCGGGCAGATTCAGCAGGTCGATCAGCGCGGGAACATCGTTGAGCAGCGAGCCGAGAATCACGCAACCCAAGCCGAGCGAGTACGCGGCCGTCTCCATCGCGTGCAGTGCCAGAACCGTGTCGTTCTGCGCCTGCGTGAAACGATAGCTGCCATTGAGCGTGAACGCGTCGGACGCCACTTCCACGCCCTTGCGCGCGGCGATCGCGGCATTGCGATGCTCGTCCAGCACGAACACGTACAGCAGCGGCGCGGTCGCGATATACGGCTGCCCGCCGATTTCGGCAAGACGCTTCTTGGCGGCTGGCTCGGTGACGCGGATGGCGGACCAGTCGTTCAGGAACTGGCTGCTCGCCGCATGCTGCGCCACGGTCTCCAACGTTTCGACGACGTCGTCCGGCAGTGGCTTCGGCTTGAATTTGCGGATGGAACGACGCTCCAGCAGAGTGTCGACGGTTGCGTTATGAAGAATGTTGCTCATACCGCCATTGTTGTCCGCGCGGCGCGATTTTGCAAGGGAATCGGGCTAAATCCGTCTCCCTGTGAGAACATATCTACTTGAGACTGCTTTGCGATATTTGCGACGTATTTACTTGCGATGCGCCTGCCGTGCGTGCCGCCTGTCCACAATCGCCTTCGACCCGCGACCGGACAGTTGCGATACGAGCGCGCCGAAACCGGCGGAAACCACGGCGAATACGATGCCGAGCGCCGCTTCCGCAGCTTCGTTCTTGGTACCGTCGGCACGGACGGCCTTGCGGCCGACGCTTTTCTTCCACACCATCTCGAACGCCTTGCCGAGCACCAGTCCGGCCAACGTGGGCACGACGGACTTGAAAATCTTATCGCCAAATGAATCGGGATCGTTCAGTCTCTGGTCGCGCATCGCATTCACCTTCTCGTCGACGGTGTGCAGGGCCGCCACCACGCGGTCCGCACTGGATTCCATATTCGGCATTTCACTCATGAAACCAGTGTAACGCGTCGGAAAACATGCCGGAATATGTGCGGGACACGTGGCGGAATGGGATGAAAACGCAGCTTGCGTCGGCTAGAGTAGAGACATGACTGAAACTCAACTGGGAGGCAATGCCGCTTCCGCAATCACCCCTGGCCGCTTGGTGCTGTTGCGTCACGGGCAGACCGTGTGGAGCGAATCCGGACAGCACACCGGCCGCACCAATATTCCGTTGACTGACATTGGCTGCGATCAGGCTCGTGCCGCCGGCGAACGGTTGCGTGAGGCGTTTCCCCAGGGTTTCGCGCAGGGGTGCATGTTCGCCAGTCCGTTGCGCAGAGCCCAGCAGACGGCGCAGCTGGCCGGATATGGCGATTTTAAGGTGCTTCCCGAAATCGCGGAATGGGATTACGGCCGTGCCGAGGGCCGTACGCGTCAGGATGTGAGCGCGGCGGGCGGTTTCGCTTGGGATGTGTGGCGCGACGGACCGCGGTCGCTCCCCGAATCACTGGAGGGCGATTGGGTCGAGACGTTGCCGAACGGCGAGCAGGTGCCCGTGCACAACGGTCCGGGTGAGACGGTGGAGGAAGCTGCGGCGCGCACACGTGAGGCGATCGCCACGGTCAAACCGTTGCTCGACGCTGGAAACGATGTGCTGCTGGTGGCGCATGCGCACGTTCTTCGTATCTTGACGTCGCAATGGCTCGGTGTTGATCCGCATTTCGCGCGGTTGCTGCGATTGGACACTGCGCATTATTGTGTATTAAGCCAATATAAAGGTGACAATGTTATCGAACATTGGAATTGCTGAATTATTGAACGGAACTGTTTGATATCGCTGAATATTATGGCGGTCCCTCCTTGGAACCGCCTCTTTATTGCATGCATGACTTGCCACTTTGCTGCGGCGTGTCGCAAACGCTTGCATAAAAGTATGCTCTCTAAAAGTATTGAAAATAAATGATTTTCGGGATTTCTTTCGATGGTATGACGTCTGACTTTTGAATTCATTTTGCCTACGTTTGCAAAAATCGGGGGAATGCGGCATAATAGTGGTTGTTAGGAATCGTGATGACGCGATACCGCAAATTGTTTCCCAACGAGAAGCTGGGAACAGGAATGGAAGAGAAAGGTTCGATGATGAATCGTACTATTAAGGCAGCAGTTGGAATGGTCGCTATCGCGGCAATGTCTGTTGGCACGTTGGCTGCTTGCGGTGGTTCTAGCTCAAGTTCCGATAACGGCAAGGGCAAGGTGTACTTCCTTAACTTCAAGCCGGAATCCAGCGACGAATGGAAGAAGCTGGCCAAGGATTACACCAAGGAAACCGGTGTCGAGGTCAAGGTCCAGACCGCTGCTTCCGGTACATACGAACAGACTTTGAAGTCCGAGATCGCCAAGTCCGAGGCTCCGACCTTGTTCCAGGTCAACGGCCCTGTCGGCTACCAGAACTGGTCGTCCTACACTGATGACATGACGGACACTGAGCCGTACAAGCAGCTCATCAACAAGGACGTCGCCCTCAAGGATGGGAGCAAGGTCGTTGGCGTTCCATACGCTATGGAGACCTATGGCCTGATTTACAACAAGGATCTGCTGGCCAAGTACATCGCCACCGATGGAGCCAAGATCAAGGACGTCAAGGATATCGACAATTTCGATACCCTGAAGGCCGTGGCTGATGACATCCAGGCCAAGAAGGACCAGCTCGGAGTCAAGGGCGCATTCACTTCCGCTGGTTTCGATTCCAGCTCCGATTGGCGTTTTAAGACCCATCTGTCCAACCTGCCGTTGTACTACGAGTTCAAGGACGACAACATCACCAAGCAGCCGGAGACCGTCAAGGGTACCTATCTGCCGGAATATAAGAACATCTTCGATTTGTATCTGAAGGACTCCACCACCGAGCCGACCCAGCTGAGCTCCAAGACCGGTAATGATTCTACCTCCGAGTTCTCCCTCGGCGAGGCTGTGTTCTATCAGAACGGCACTTGGGCATGGACCGATCTGCAGAAGGCTGGCATGAAGGCCGACTCCCTCGGCATGCTCCCGATTTACATCGGCGTCAAGGGCGAAGAGAAGCAGGGTCTGGCCACCGGTTCCGAGAACTACTGGTGCATCAACTCCAAGGCTTCCGACGCGGATAAGAAGGCCACCAAGGACTTCCTGAAGTGGGTCGTCACCAGCAAGACTGGCATCAAGTCTCTGTCCAGCGACATGGGCTTCACCACCCCGTTCAAGTCCTTCAGCGACGTCAAGTCCGACAATCCGCTGGTCCAGGCTGCTGTTGATGATCAGAACTCCGGCAAGACCGCAGTCTCTTGGAACTTCACCATGATGCCGTCCGAAGAGTGGAAGAACAAGCTTGGTTCCGCCCTCCTTGAGTACGCTCAGGGCACCGGCGACTGGAACGCAGTCAAGAAGGCGTTCGTGGACGGTTGGAAGACCGAGTACGACGCTGTTCACTGATCACCGCTTGATCAAACCAATAACTGAATAGAACAACTGCGGCCGAGAGTTTTTCCTTTCCTTCTCTCGGCCAGTTGGTTGTGACGACATACACGAAGGGCCGTCATCGTAATTACTTGCGATGACGGCCCTTCGTGTATGTCGCTACGTTCGCTGTATGTTGCCGGAAAATCAGCTATGCAGACGAGCGGTGGTCGAACGGACGATCAGCTGCGCGGGGAACGTCTTGAACGGTTCGTCGAGCGGCTGCTTCTCGATTAGCGCGAGTGTCATGCGGGCCGCTTCGCGGGCCATCTCGACAGGGGTCTGACGGATGGTGGTCAGGCCGAGGTCGCGCGCGTAGACGCTGTCGTCGTAACCGATGATGGAGATGTCGTTCGGCACGGTGAAACCGTTGCGTTCCAGCTGGAACAGCAGCGGCACCGCGATGCCATCCTCCTGGCAGGCGATGGCCGTCGGCATGTGGTCGAGGCTGAGCAGCTGCGTCACGACCTTGCTGATCCTGTTCCTGCCAGCGTCGGTGACAAGCACGCGCGGTTCGACGCCGTTGGCCTGGCAGCATGCCATGAACGATTCGTAACGGCCCTGCACGCTGAAGTGCAGCGTCACTTTGCGGTCGGAACGGATGTAGACGATGTCGCGGTGGCCAAGCATCATCAGATGGCGTGCGGCGAGTTCCGAACCCTGCTTGTCGTCGATGCGGACGGCGGCGTTGAAGCCGCGCTCTTCCGGCAAGCTCGAATTGATGCCGATGATTGGCACATCGACTGACCTGAGTTGCCTGATTTCGTTGCTGGCGATGTCGAAGGAAATGACGATCACGGCGTCGACGTTGCGGCGCACCGGCAGCATGTTGAAGAACTCGCTGCGTTCCTCGGTGCTGGACATCTGGTAGATGGAGATGTCGTAGCCCTCATCGTGGAAGACCTCGTTCAGACCTTCGATGATGGAGGAGCTGAACCATAGGTTGAGCCGGCCTGAGACGAGTACCGCGATACGCAGCGCACGGCCGGTTTTCAAGGCCGCGGCAGAACGCGAGATGGAGAAATTCAGCTCGTCCGCGGCCTTCATCACCTTGTCTCTGGTGGCTTTCGACACCAGGTCAGGGCGCGTGAAGGAACGAGAGACGGTGGAAATGGACACGTGCGCGAGTTGCGCAACATCCTGAATGCTACTGCTTTTCATCGAGTCCCCTGTACAGTGATTGCTTGAATAATGTAATGCTACCTCCCCTCACCATTAAGACCGTGTTCTTGTCCAATTTGCAACTTATTCATTACAAACGTTTTCATAAAGTGGTGGTAGTTGGGCATTGCGTGGAATATAAGCGTTCTCTAGAGATGGTTTTTGGTGACAACGTTTCATATTTTGCCGTGCGTGACATACGAAAATGACAACGTTTGACATTTGCAGTCATGCCGTTTATCATGACTGATGTAAGCACTGGAGAAACAGGAAACAATGCTGTGGATGGTTCCTCTGGGGAATGGAATTCCCGCCCGCGTTGACGCGGTACGCGGAATGGAGAAGGAAAGAAAGCAGGCAGGCTATGATCAGCATGGCTGGCAAGGCGATACGAAAGTGGTGGGCGCTCTTCGCGCTGCCAACGTTCGCCGCGTTCATCATCGGGTTTGTGATCCCGTTCATCATGGGTGTGTATCTGAGCTTCTGCAAGTTCACCACCGTCACCGACGCCGAATTCGTCGGTCTGAAAAACTACAAGAGGGCTTTTGCCGATAAGGAGTTCCTGCACGCGCTGGGCTTCTCGACGGCACTGACCATCATCACGACGATCGTGATCAACGTAGTCGCGTTCGTCATCGCATACATGCTTACCAAGGCCATCAAGGGCTCCAACATCTTCCGTTCGGTGTTCTTCATGCCGAACCTCATCGGTGGCATTATCCTGGGCTACATCTGGATGCTGCTGCTCAACGGCATTCTCGCCCACTGGGGCCGCGCGTTGACGTATAGCGCAACCTACGGCTTCTGGGGCTTGGTCATCTTGGTGTGCTGGCAGCAGATCGGCTATATGATGATTATCTACATCGCAGGCATGCAGTCGCTGCCGACCGACGTGCTCGAAGCGGCTTCCGTGGACGGTGCGAACGGCACCCAGACCATGTTCAAGATCATCATTCCGCTGATGATGCCGTCGATCACCGTGTGCTCGTTCCTGTGCGTCACCAACGGCTTCAAGCTGTACGATCAGAACCTTGCATTGACCAACGGCGCTCCGTCGAACATGTCTGAAGGTCTGGCAATGAACATCACCCGTACGTTCTACGGCCGTATGGGTTGGGAAGGCGTCGGCCAGGCGAAGGCAGTGCTGTTCTTCATCCTGGTGGCCATTGTGGCGCTTATCCAGAATAAGCTCACCACGAGCAAGGAGGTGGAGGCATGATCTCCGGAGAAAAGGTCAAGCACGGCGGTCTGTGGACCGTGCTGTTCACTGTCATCTCGCTGGCATGGATCTTCCCGATCGTGCTGGTGATCGTCAACTCCTTCAAGCAGAAGGCGTACATCTCCCGTAACGCGTTCTCCATTCCGACCGGCAAGGCGTTCGCCGGACTGGAGAACTACACGCGTGGCCTCGAAACCACGAACTTCTTCGCCAGCTTCGGCTGGACCCTGCTGATCACGGTCGGTTCCGTGGCGCTGATCCTGGTGTGCACCTCGATGTGCGCATGGTGGATCGTCCGCGTGAACAACTGGGCCGCGAAGCTGCTGTACACGTTGTTCCTGTTCAACATGATCGTGCCGTTCCAGATGGTCATGTTCACCCTTTCCAAGCTGGCCGATATGTTGAAGCTCAACACCCCGTGGGGTCTGTGCTTCGTGTATCTGGGCTTCGGCGCTGGTCTGGCCGTGTTCATCTTCACCGGTGTGGTTAAGGGCATTCCGGAATCGCTGGAAGAATCCGCCATGATCGATGGTGCTTCCGTGCCGCGTATCTTCTTCCAGATCGTGGTGCCGATCATGAAGCCGTCCATTGTGTCCGTGGCCATTCTGCAGGCCATGTGGATCTGGAACGACTACCTGCTGCCGTACCTGACGCTCGATTTGAGCAAGTACAAGACCATCTCCGTGGCCGTGCAGTACCTGAAGGGCGGCTATGGTTCCGTGGATATGGGCGCCATGATGGCATGCCTGGTCATGGCCATCATCCCGATCATCATCTTCTACCTGATCTGCCAGAAGTACATCGTGAAGGGTGTTATGGCTGGCGCGGTGAAGGGCTGATTTTCACCCAGAAAAATTTAAGGGACTGATGCGAATCAGTCCCTTTTTTTTCGTGCCTAATTACTTGCTGATGTACTTGCGGAAGACATGCTCGAGAATCGGCGAATGCAGCATCAGCATCGTGCCATACCCCAGTATGAGCAGCAGGAACAGGCCCTGCGGCATGTAAACCCAGCTGGCCACGAGCAGCGCCACGTACACCGCGTCGATCGCAACCAATGCCAACGTGTGGCCGATGTTGCTCACGCCGAACACAAAAGCGTTGCCAAGCGTGCGCCAGAACGAGTTCTCGAACCGCGCCTGCAACGCCCACACCCATTCGAAACCGATGAGCCACACAATCGTCAACGCGAATTTCGGAATGAGCAGCGGCGTGATCTGCAGCACGATCCACGAGTAGACGCACAGCGTGCCGGTCGTGCCGAAAATCAGCCAATAGCCGGTCGATTTCGCAAAATTCGAACGGAACGCCTTGAAATAATTGCGCGTCGCCGTGCCTTCGCCGGACAGCGTGCGACGGACGGCGTCGTGGCCGGCGGTCAGTGCCGCGCCGATCGTGATGATCGGAATGCTGGTGACGAGCATCAGAATGTTGATCCAGATCGCGTCGACGGCGTCGCTCAGGCCGCGCATAAAGCCGGAATCGGGGGAGAGGAACTTCATAATCGCCTTTCGTATGGCATCCGTTGGCAACGTATGCAAGTCGAATCTTCCGCGATTCTACTCGATACAGCTGGAGTATGCACATTTTCGTCAAACGTTTGATGTGCTGCAATGATTAAGTTTTCATTAGCGTTTCGCTTTGCTTGATGTTATCGTTTTCATGTAGCGGAGACAGTGCTCCGCATCCGATGGACTACGACAAAAGGGGTTATCGTGACAGCAAACAACATGCGTGACGATTGGTGGAAGCAAGCCGTCGTCTACCAGATCTACCCGCGCAGCTTCAAAGACGTGAACGGCGACGGGTTGGGAGACATCGCCGGTGTCACCGAGAAAATGGATTACCTGAAGAATCTCGGCATCGACGCGATCTGGCTGAGCCCGTTCTACCCGTCCGACCTGGCCGATGGCGGCTACGACGTGATCGACTACCGCAACGTGGACCCGCGCCTCGGCACCATGGCCGATTTCGACGCGATGGCCGCCGCCGCGCATGAAGCCGGCATCAAGGTGATCGTCGACATCGTGCCGAACCACACGTCCAACAAGCACAAGATGTTCATCGAGGCGCTCGCCGCCGGCCGCGGTTCGGCCGCACGCGACCGCTACATCTTCCGCGAAGGCCGCGGCGAGCACGGCGAGCTGCCGCCGAACGACTGGCAGTCGCTGTTCGGCGGCCCGGCGTGGCAGCAGGTCGACGACGGCCAGTGGTACCTGCACATGTTCGCCAAGGAGCAGCCGGATTTGAATTGGAAGAATCCGGACGTGCACGAGGAATTCAAGAAGACATTGCGATTCTGGTCCGACCACGGAACCGACGGCTTCCGCATCGACGTGGCGCACGGCTTGGCCAAGGACCTCGATTCCGTGCCGCTGGCCGACATGGATCCGGCCGCGGTGCAGCATGTGCTGCCGGCGGACGGCGCGTTCAGCCCGCTGTGGGACCGTCCGGAAGTGCACGACATCTACCGCGAATGGCGTCAGGTGTTCAACGAGTACAATCCGCCGCGTTTCGCCGTCGGCGAGGCGTGGGTGAAGGCCGAATCGCAGCATCTGTACGCGTCCACCGACGAGCTCGGCCAGGTGTTCAATTTCGAGTTCGCCGAAGCCAACTGGTTCGCCGACGAGTTCCGTACGGCCATTGCTGACGGCTTGCGCGCCGCCGAGGAAACTCACGGTTCCACCACGACGTGGGTTATGAACAACCACGATGTGCCGCGCAGTCCGTCGCGTTTCGGTCTGCCGCAGGTGAAGGACGCTCCGTACCACCAGCTGGCGCACGATTGGCTGTTGCGTGACGGAGAGACCTACCGCGAGAATCGTGAGCTCGGCACCCGTCGCGCCCGCGCAGCCGCGCTGATGGAACTGGGCCTGCCGGGTTCCGCCTACGTGTATCAGGGCGAGGAACTGGGCCTGTTCGAAGTGGCGAACATTCCGTGGGATCGTCTTGAGGATCCGACGCCGTTCAACACCCGTCGCAACTTCACCGACAAGGGTCGTGACGGCTGCCGTGCACCGATGCCGTGGAAGGCTGCCGATTGCGGCGAACCGGCTTCGTGGAGCCCGGACTTCATCACCGGCGGCACGTTCGGTTTCGGCCCGGAGCAGGGCGATTCCGCCGACGCGCACCTGCCGCAGCCGGCCTGGTTCAAGGATTTCGCGGCCGACGTCGAGGCCGATGACAACGGTTCCATGCTGCACTTGTACCGCAAGCTGTTGCAGCTGCGGCAGACGGTGCTGACGGCGACCGGAGACACGTCCGCCGACCTGCTGGACATGGGCGATACGGTGGTCGCCTACTCGCGTCCGGCCACGGAAGGTCGTCGATTCCTGTCCGTCACCAATTTCGGCGACGAGCCGATCGCCCTGCCGGACGATGCGGTCGCCATCGCAAATTCCGTGCCGTTGACGGACGACGGCAAGCTGGATAGCGACGCCTCAGTCTGGCTGCTGCTGGGCTGATCGACCGCTGAACCTGGCCGTTGCACTGCTGGCTGAGGTTGCGATTGTTCTCAGGCGGCCTAACCGCTCCCAAATCGCCTTGCATATATGAAAAATTCCGGCCCTCCACAAGGAGGACCGGAATTTTGGTTTGTAAGGAAAGGGGAATGGTAAGTCTAAACGCTACTTCTCGCCGTTCATGATGGCGGCAAGCGATTGCACGCGCGGCAGATCGAACACCTCATCGGTGTGCACCACCTTGAGGTCCGGGCCTGCCAGCGGCACACGCCAGTTGGAGTATTCACTGGACGTGCCTGGCTGGTTCTGCGTGCGCGTCTCGCCCACGCCATCCACCAGCGCGGCCTGCAGCAGCACGGACGGCGACTTGAGCAGCATCTTGTGCATCGCCTCGACGATTTCCTGGATGTGGCCTTCCACATCGCCCGCCACTTCCGGCGTGATCAGGCCGGACTCCACGAGACGGTCCATCATCGCGTCGCGTTCGGCGGTGGCGGAAGCCTGGAACTCCTCGACCGGGCCGGACAGCAGGTGCAGCTGTTCGCGCAGCTTGACGTGCTCGAACTGCAGGTAGCCGGCGGTCGGCGGCAGGTCGTGCGTGGTGACGGAAGCCAGCGCGTACTTGCGGTACGTGGACGGATCGGCGTACGGGTCGCCGGCGTTGGGGGAGTCGTCCACGCGGGCGAACCATTCCACCATGCAGCCCAGCAGGCCGTGCTCGCCGAGTACCGTGCGTACGTAATCAGGCACGGTGCCCAGATCCTCGCCGACCACCAAACCGTTCACGCGGGACGCTTCAATGGTCAGGATCGCGATCATCGCCTCATAGTCGTACGTAACGTACGCGCCACCGCGCGCGCCTTCGCCCTGCGGAATCCACCACAGACGGAATAGGCCGAGTACATGGTCGATGCGCACCGCGCCCGCGTGCGAGAACATGTTGTGCACCATCTCGCGGTACACGCCATAACCAGTTTTGGCCAGATAATTCGGATTGAACGGCGGCTGGCCCCAATCCTGACCTTGCTGGTTGTAGAAGTCCGGTGGGCAGCCCACGGTTACGCTGCCTACTGCGAAACGTTCCGGATTCCACCACACGTCCGCGCCGAGCGAGTGCACGCCCACGGCCATATCCTGCATGAGGCCGAGTGCCATACCGCTGTCACGGGCGGCGTTCTGCGCGGCTGTCACCTGCTCGTCGGCGATCCACTGCAGCCAGCATTCGAAATCGACCATATCGGCGTGCTCGCGCATGAGCTCCACCACTTCAGGCGAATCGCGGTTCGTGTCCTTGAACCACGTGCCTTCCCACGGCGCGCCCCACACCTGGAACGCCACCGACCATGCGGCGAACGCGTGCAGATCCGGACCCGCGGCCTCCTTGAACGCGTCGAACGCGGCCTGACGCTCGACGGAACGCGGCACGTTGTACACAAGCTGCAGCGCCTGGCGCTTGTGCCACCAAGCGGAATTGATGTCGAGCGGCTCGATACTGTCGTTGGCTGGCGAGACTTCCGCGTGCAGACGCGCCACTTCGGCCTGGTCCGCCTCGTTGAGTTCCGCATATTCAGCGATATCCTGCGGACGGATGTACGTCACATTGAGAAAACGACGCGATTCGGGAAGATACGGCGACGGCTCCAGCGGCGGCACCGGCGCGGTGGCGTGAATCGGGTTGATAAGCATGAAATCGGCATGCGATTTCGTTGCCGCGTCGGACAGCAGCAGCTTCAGATCGCCATAGTCGCCCACGCCCCAGGATTCAGCGGAACGGATGGAATACATCTGTGCCATCCAGCCCCAACGTTGCTTTTCCGCTACTGCTGGCGGCAGTTCGATGCGTGCCGGTGCGCAGATCAGCGCGGCTTCGGCGTGCAGCGGGCCGGCATCGACGGCCAGCGTGTGGTAGCCGGCGGGAATATCGTCCGGCAGCGTCAGTTGCAGCGAGCCGTCATCTGCGTTCGAGCCCGTCAGATACGCGGTCAGATCGCCCGCATATTCCGTGCCGTCTTCCAACGTCAGCTTCAGCGCCACGTCGTTTCCTTTCGCGCGGATTGGCGTGACGGCTTCCTTGCCGATGAACTTCACGACGGTCGGCTCAACAAGTGTGTCTGCGATGCGCTGCTGGGTCGCCGCATAGGAGGCGGTGATCGCTTCGTCGCTGGATGCGTCCACACCGAGTGCGGCCAATACGGAGACGAGCACTTCGTCGCGGATTTCCACATAGGTGCCGAGCTGGTCGATATACGACGTGGAAATGCCATTGAGCTTGGCGAGCTGGATAAGAGGCCGTGCGATGCGTTCTGCGCTTTCGGTCTGCTGGGTCTGTGTCATGGGTCCCTTCTTTCCGCGCCGTTTGTGACGGCTGACATGCTACATTGCTTGCGATTGCCGCAGCTTCGATGCTGGTGGCATTCGCACCAAAGATAACTATATCACGGTATGATATCGTTTTCAAAGCGTGTTTTGCGGTAAGAGAGTGTTGCTATATTGCGATTTTGCTCTAATTTCAGGAATATAGATAACCGGAATTGTTTTTTCATATTGACTATCGTTTGCAATACGAAGGCGCAGCGCTCCGCATTGCAAACGATTATTTCAACGGGGCATTGCTTGTCTGCTACTCGGCTTCGAGAATTGCAAAGCTTTGCAGACCTAGACGCAGCGAAGTGCCGCTAATTTCGTTTTCGCCGATGCTGAAAATCGTCCGATAACTACCATCTGGTAACTGCAAAGCTTTGCAATCGCGGCTTGGTTTGACGGCTATGATCAGCTTCTGCAGGTGGGTGGAACGCTCGAAAACGAACACTCTATCGCGTTCGATTGCATGGAACGTAGCCCCCGACCGCAAGGCGTCGCATTCCCTCTTGACGTGGAGTATGGAGCGCACCGTATGCCACAGTGATTCGTCGTCGGCCTGCTGTGCGGCGACGGTCGGGGCGTCGGCGGACGGGTCGGCGGGCAGGTAGCTGCCACCGGTCACATCGCCAGCCCGAGTGTCCGATTCTGCAGAATCGGACGCGTGTAATGCCTTGGGGGTGCTGTGAATGTCCGTTTCTGCAGAATCGGACGTGTAGGACGCGTCAGGGGTGTTCTGAATGTCCGATTCTGTAGAAACGGACACGTGAAGTGCTCCGGATGCGTCGTTCGCACCCCACTGCATCGGTGTGCGCGAACCGGTGCGCACGTAGCCGCCTTCTTTGCCGGGCAGTGCGCGGTATCGCATGCCGATTTCGTCGCCGTAATACAGGAACGGCACGCCCGGCATCGCGAACAGCGTGCAGTATGCCAGGGCGATTTCGCGCTGCGACAGTCGCGGCGCCACGCGTGCGGTGTCGTGGTTGCAGGTGATGAAATTAAAATTTCCGTCGGCCGTTTCCGCTTCGCGCAGACGCGGCTCGTACTCGTCCAGGAATTCGCTGATCGGCGTGCCGGAATCGGCGTTGAAATAGCTCTTGTCGCCCTTGCGGCTCAACGGGTCGTCCACGTTGCGCAACAGCATGTTGTAGCCGTTGGGAACGCCGTCCCAACGCCAATCGAGATAGAAATCCATGTCGAAGCCGGCGGCCATCGACTCCTCTGGCCGTCCCCGTTCCGAAACGAACGCGGCTTCGGGGAAGGCCGGGCGGATCCGGGCGAACATGTACTGCCAGGTGCGGATGGTGTAAGGCTTGCCCTCATCGTCCTTTTTGACGAGGCTGTCGGCCATATCCACGCGGAAGCCGTCTGCGCCACGGGAAAGCCAGAACCGCATGACGTCCACCATCGCGTCGCAAGTGGCCTTCGCGTCCGGACCAAGGGCTGGCTTCTGCCAGCTACGTTCGGGGTGCGCGAAACCGTAGTTGAGCGCCGGCTGGCATTTGAAGAAGTTCAAGATGTAGGTACCGTTGCGGGGCGATTCGCCGCCGATGAATGGCAGTCCGTCGCCACCGGAGATCCATGAGTCTGTCCAGATGTAGCGGTCGGAATAATTGTTTCGTTCGACCTTGCAACTGCGGTGGAACCACTCGTGTTCCTCGCTGGTGTGGCCTGGCACGAGATCGAGGATCACGTGCATGTCGCGCCGGTGGGCGGCGTTCCGGCGTGGTGACCTGTTCACTAAGCTTTCCGCAGTGGTGTTTGGTCTTGGCAATATCGTGCGCAAGCAGTATGTCAAGGGCATTGCCATGCTGGCGCTGGAAATCGCATACTTCGTGTTCATGGCAATCAATGGCGTGGACTATCTTTCCAAGTTGCCGACCTTGGGCACCAATGCAGGCGGCAAGAAGCTGGTCGACGGCTTCTGGGTCTACACTGAACCTGACCGTTCCGTGGTCATCCTGTTGTACGGTGTCGCCACTCTGGTTATCACCGCTGCCTTCATCGGCCTGTGGGTCATGTCCGTGCGCTCTGCATACAAGTCCCAGGTGCTGCTCGAGGAGAACGGCAAGGCTCCGAGCTTCATGGACGATGTCCGCGAGCTGCTCGATGCCAAGGCGCACGTTCTGCTGATGTTCCTGCCCACGCTGGGCATCGCCGTGTTCACCGTGCTGCCGTTGATCTTCATGATTTCAATGGCATTCACCAGCTATGACCACAATCACCTCGTGCTGTTCCACTGGGTCGGCTTTGAGAACTTCGCCAAGGTTTTCTCCAACAGCGGCGGCACCGTTAACGCCGTACTGTTCGGACGTGTGCTGGTGTGGACATTGGTCTGGGCCTTCTTCGCCACTTTCCTGAACTTCTTCTTCGGCATGTTCGTGGCCATGATCATCAACCGCAAGACCACCCACTTCAAGGGTTTCTGGCGCGCATGCTTCTCCATGTCCATCGCCGTGCCGCAGTTCGTGTCTCTGCTGGTCATGCACACCATGCTCCAGCCGCAGGGCGCGGTGAACCGCATGCTGCAGATGTGGGGTTGGATCGATAGTCCGCTGCCGTTCTTCACCAACGCCACTTGGGCCCGTGTCACCGTAATCGTCATCAACCTGTGGGTCGGTATTCCGTACACCATCATGCAGATCACTGGTATTCTGCAGAACATTCCGGCCGATCAGTATGAGGCGGCGAAGATCGACGGTGCCAACTGGTGGCAGATCTTTACTAAGATCACCATGCCGTACATTATCTTCGTGCTCACCCCGTATCTGATCACCACCTTCACGGGCAATGTGAACAACTTCAACGTCATTTATCTGCTGTCCGGCGGCGATCCTACGCCATTGGGCGATTCCGCAGGCTCCACTGATTTGCTTATCACCTGGCTGTACAAGCTGACCGTGGACAAGCAGGATTACAATCTCGGTGCCGTGATCGGCATCATGACCTTCGTCGTGTTGGCCATCGTTTCGCTGATCACCTACCGCAATTCCGGCTCCTATAAGAATGAGGAGGCATTCCGATGAGCAACAAGCATTCCGCAACCAAAGTGGAAAGCCACGGCCTTCTGCACGACCAGAAGATCCGCCGTATCACCGGCGACGTGTTCGCCCACTTGTTCCTGGCCATTCTGGCCGTCATCTGGCTCGTCCCAATCGTATGGGTGTTCGCGGAGTCGTTCAATAAGAACACCGCCCCGTACACCAGCTCCTTCTTCCCGAAGGAGTGGACTCTGGACAACTATAGGGTGCTGTTCACCGACCGCAACGTGTTGGACTTCCCGAAGATGTTCGGCACCACGTTCATCATCGCCTGCTTCACCTGTGCGATTTCTCTGGTCTTCGTGCTCTCCGTGGCATACTGCATGAGCCGTATGCGTTTCCGTGTGCGCAAGACTTTCATGAACGTTGTGCTGATTCTTGGCATGTTCCCGGGTATCATGGCCGTCACCGCCATCTACTTCATCTTGAAGGCCTTGGGCCTGTCAAGCGGCACCATGACTACCGTGGCGTTGATTCTCGTGTACTCCGCCGGTTCCGGCGCTGGCTTCTACGTGATGAAGGGCTATATGGACACCATTCCGACCTCGCTGGACGAAGCCGCCCTGCTCGACGGTTGCACCCGTTTCCAGGTGTTCCATAAGATCATCATCCCGATCTGCAAGCCCATGATCGTCTACCAGGCCATCATCAGGCTTCCTGACCCCGTGGCTCGACTTTGTCATGGCCAAGGTGATCTGCCGTACGCAATCCAACTACACCGTGGCATTGGGCCTGTGGCTCATGCTGCAGAAGGAATATATCCAGAACTGGTTTGCCCGCTTCGACGCGGCCGCGGTCGTGATCTCCGTTCCGATCGCCATCCTGTTCATTGTGATGCAGCGCTTCTACCAGGAGTCCATGGCTGGCTCCGTGAAGGGCTAAAGAAAGGCAAAGGATATGACGCTCGTAGACAGCTTCGCACAGCCGAATACGAGCGTCGCCGAACCGTTCCCGCTGTGTCTGGAACGGCCGCTGGGTGCCGTGGTTACTGAAACCGGCACCCAGTTTGCTCTCTGGGCGCCTTCCGCACAGAAGGTGACACTGCGACTGTTCATGCGCGGCTCTACGGGGGAAGACGGCGACGCTCTGATCGGACAGTACCCGATGCGTTCGGAATCCGATGGTTCCTGGACGCATGATTTCGCCGCCATCACGCACGGCGTGTATTACGACTTTTTGATCGAACGCGATTGCGGTTCCGTCGACCGCGTCGCCGACCCGTGGGCGTACGGTGCCGGAGTGAACGGTCGCCGCAGCATGGTCGTCGATTTCGATCGCACTAATCCGGACGGCTGGGGAAACGACCGCACGCCCGACGTTCCGCTTGCGCAGACCGTGGTCTGGGAAACGCACGTGGGCGATTTCAGCAACGACCCGGCCGGCGGCTTCCCCGAATCGCACCGCGGAAAATATATTGCTTTCACGGACGATGGCACTACGCTGGAAGGCCATCCCGATTTCCCGACGGGCATCGATTATCTGAAGAAGCTCGGTGTGACCGCGGTGCAGCTGATGCCGATCTACGACTTCGGTTCCGTGGACGAAGCCGCCTGCAATCACTATAACTGGGGCTACGACCCGGTCAACTACAATGTGCCGGAAGGTTCGTACTCCACCAATCCGTTCGACGGCTCCACGCGCATCCGCGAGGTCAAGCAGATGGTGCAGGCGCTGCACAGTGTGGGCATCAAGGTGATCATGGATGTGGTTTACAACCACATGTTCTCCACCGACAATTGGTTCGAACGTATGGTGCCGAAATACTTCCTGCGCCGCAAGCCCAACGGGGCGTTCGCCAACGGCTCCGGCTGCGGCTGCGACATGGCCACCGAACGTAAGATGTTCCGCCGTTTCATCGTGGAATCCGTGACGTTCTGGGCTCGCGAATACCATATAGACGGCTTCCGTTTCGACCTGATGGGTCTGATCGACGTGGACACCATGAACGCCGTGCGTGCTGCTCTGGATGAGATTCCCGGCCGTGGACGCGACATTCTCATGTACGGCGAACCGTGGTCCGCGGGCGCCACCGCGCCGCTGCCCAGCGACACCGTGCTGGCTGACAAGTCAGGCCTGTCGAAGCTTGACAGTCGCATCGGCCACTTCTGCGACACCACGCGAGACACCATCAAGGGCCATGTGTTCTTCTCGGACCGCCCAGGTTATGTGAACGGTGGCATGCACGAGAACGTAGCGGCTGCGCGTGAGGCCGTGAACGCGTGGCGTCGCGGCAAACATTCGGAAGGAGTGGCAGGCCAGGTCATTCAATACGTGTCCGCGCACGACGACCTCACGCTGTGGGACAAGTTGTGCGCGAGCTTTGCGGCTGGTTCGTTGGGCAGCACCGTGGCCGAAGGCGTTAACGAAAATACCGTGGATGTGCCAAAAGTCATGTATGACGCCGATTTCTCGGCGGAAGGGCTGGCCGGTGTCGGTCCGCAGATTGCGGCCGCGCTGACCGACGTGATGGACGCCAACAAGCTGGCTGTGGGTATCACGCTTACCTCCGCTGGCATCCCGTTCATGCTGTCCGGCGAGGAGTTCGCACGTACCAAATTCGGCAGCTCTGATTCTTACGATTCCGCCAAAGAGCTTAACTGGCTCGATTGGAACCGTGCATGGCAGAAGCGCGATTTGATTGAGTATTACGCGAAGTTGATTGCATTGCGCAAGTCTGATCCACAGTGGTTCGACGGCAATCGCAATATCGTCGATACGGAAGGCGACGAACTCGTGTTCCGCGTCGGCGATTATCTGATGGCCGCCAATCCAGGCAGACACGTCGGCGTTATTGACGTGGCCGTAACAGGTTTGGAACCGATTGGCGGAATACGGAGATACTGGTGTGGTCTCGGCTCGTCCGTCAGTCCGATGGAAGGCAATGTGAGCGCAGGTGATGGCGATTATTTGATTGTTCCACCGCATACGTTTGCAATCTGGCGGTTGCAGTAATACTCTCAGTAGGGAAGCTACAAAACGGCGACTGCAAAGCTGCGGTCGCCGTAACCGATACGGCAATGGGGCCGGAAAACCAGAAAGGATACGACAGTGGGAATCGGAGCGCGCAATCCGCGGTACGAGGTGGTGTTTTTCGACCTGTACGGAACGCTGATCGACATTCGTACCGATGAGCAGAGCGAGGTCGCATGGCAGGCGCTGTACGATTGCGTGACCGAATTGGGCGCGCAGTACGAATCCGTCGACGTGATGCGCGACCAGTTCGAAAAGCTCGAAGCCCGCGAAATGGTCCACCAAGCCGACCGTGCAATCGTTCGCAACGGGTGGGACGAATTCGACATCCTGCCGGTCTACCGGTCCCTGCTCATGAATCGCAGCGAGGAAGCGGAAAAGAAACTCGCGCTACCGCAGGCCGCGCTGAAAGCCGCATGGGCGTTCCGCCAAGGCAGCACCAGCCTGTTCCGGCTGTACCCCGGCGCGCTCGACATGATCGAACAACTGCAGGACGCCGGCATGGTCGTGGCGCTGCTGAGCAACGCGCAGGCCTGCTACACACGCCCCGAACTGGAAGAGACCGGCCTTGCCAGCGTACTGGACGACGTGATCATCTCCAGTGAAGAGAAAATCCGCAAGCCCGCACGCGACCTGTACATGCTGGCGCTCGACCGTGAATTCGTGACCGCCAAGCACGCGCTCATGGTCGGCAACGACGAGCGCAACGACATCATCGGCGCCAATTCCGCCGGCCTCGACGCGGCATACTTCCGCACGGAAATTTCACCGGCGGACGACCCGGACGTTTCGGCACATGCGGTATGTTCGTTTACCGGAGCCGACTACGACGGGCTGCTGAAATTCGTGCTGGACGCATAAGGCGCGCGGTGGGCGCTGAGCTTAAATCGCATGGGACGTGCGGGAAGCCGCTGTGGCGTGCGGGAAAGTCGCAAGGAAAAGTCGCAAGTCGTAAAAGGCATACGTGCGTAAGGCGTGCGTAAGGTGCACGTGCCACGTGCGACGCGCGGAAAAATCGCAATAGGAGGACATATGGAAGGCTATGCCGAGCAGGGAGCTCGAACCGATTCGACCGACCAAATCGGATTCGGCGGCGCTCGCCGCAACAGGAAAAAGCGTCGCGGACTGACGGTGTTCCAACTTAAGGTCATCGGCGCGGTGGCGTTGGCCTTGTCCGCCGGCAGCACCATCATCGTGCCGCTGTTCTTCGGCTCCGATACCAACAATATGACGTCGCTGACGGCGATGGTCCTGAGCGAAGTGGTGTCCTGGTTCGCCATTCCGATCTACGCGTGGCTGCTGGTGCAGGGTTTCCGTGAAACGCACAGCCGGGTCGCGTACGGCCTGCAGCTGTTCATTCTTGCCGTGGTGTGCGAGGTGCCGTACGACCTCGCCACATCGCATAAGGCTTTCGACCTGGGCTCGCAGAATCCCGTTTTCGGCCTGTTCGTTGCGTTTGTTGTGCTTGCCGCGCTCGACTGGGTGGCGTCGCGCTATCAGAAGGCCATGAAGGTGCTGTTGTCGGTCGGACTGGTGGTGATTGGTCTGCTGTGGGACCTGCTGCTGCGTATCGGCCTACGCCAGCACATGATGAGCATCGGTTCGGTGACACTTGGCTTCGTGCTGATCTTCACGCTGATGCGCCAGTATGAGAATTCGATGATGTTCACAGCCGGCCTGTTCGGCGCCGTGATGATGATCACGCCGGGCGTGGGCGTGGCGTTCGTGCACTACTACAACGGCAAGCTGGGCTATAAGCATCAGTGGACGAAATGGGCTTTTTACGCGGTCTACCCGGTTATTTTGATAATTTGTGCGATTTGTGCAACACTGGCGTGATTTTTGACAACGTTCGCAGTATGATAGAAACAGATTGAGAGAGCATCGCGGCTCAAGCGAGTGTTTCCAAGGTTGGAAACGTTTGTGATTATGATGCTAGAACCGCAAAGGGGTTGAGAGATGGATAGAGCAGGCATTCGCGAGGTGGCCAAGGCCGCGGGTGTGTCGATTTCCACGGTATCGCGCGCGTTCAAGCGTCCGGAACTGGTGTCCGAACGTACACGTCGCAAGGTGCTGGAAACGGCGGACAAGCTTGATTTCAACATCTCCCGTTCCGCCACGTCGCTGAAATCCGGCCAATCGTACCGTGTGGCGATGCTGATGAACGAGGAAATCACCAGCTGGTTCAATACGGAAGTGTTCGCCGGCATCGACTCCGTCATGCACGACGCCGGGTACGACATCTCGCTGTTCCAGCATGTCGACACCGCCGAAAATCGCAAGGAATTCTTCACGAATCTGCCCGTCCGCCGCAACGTGGACGCCGTATTCGTAACGTCGTTCGGCGTGGATCCGAAGGAAATCCAGCAGCTCAAGCGCATCCACGTGCCGATTATTGGCATCAATACGCCGACGCAAAGCGGATTCGACGCCACCATCTCCATCGACGATGAGGACGGCATGTTCACCGCCGCCCAGCATCTGATCAATCTGGAGCACAAGAATATCGTGTACGTGTGCTCCGATGCGGTCGATTCCATTAATTCCTCCATCGATGCGCGAGGACAGGGCTTCATCCGCGCCTGCAAGACGATGGAGGCCTCCCATGACTTCAAGTGGCGCGTCGTCTCTGTGCCGCGTGGCAAGACCTTCGCCGACTCGGCGTTGACCGCGCTGCTTGCGTTGGACGAGTTCCCGGACGCGATCTGCTGCCAGATGGATATGATGGCGATTCCGCTGGTGTTGCGTTTGGAACGGTACGGCCACCACACGCCTTCTGATTACTCGATTATCGGCTTCGACGATTCGCCGTACGCCGACACCGTGAACCTGACCACCATGCGACAGGATCCGTATGCGATGGGTCGCGCGGCCGCGCAAAAGGCCATGAAGCTTATCGCGGGGGAGCCGCTGGAGAACCCGTACGAAGTGGTGCGTGCGCAGCTGGTGCTGCGTGGCACTGATTCCGTGTTCGGCGGGGAGCAGTAGGTTCCGGTTCTGGGCCTGGGCGCGATTTCGCCGAGGCTGCTGGGGTCGAAGATGAGCGGGGCATGGTCGCATTGTGGTCTTATTCGGAACCGCGGTGTTTTGGCTGGTATTTTGGCTGCGTTGTGTAGGGCTCGGAATCCTTGCGGGGTCGAAGTGGTGTGCGCCCTCGTGTGCTTTCAACCTTGTGGGTAACGCTGCTGTTTGATTGTGCGGTTTGGTGGTTGGGTTTGCGTCCCTGCATCCCCGTAATGCCTTTGCGCCTCGTCATAATGCTTCGATACCCCGTATATGTAGCACGATTCTGATTTTGGGCTGTTTTTCGGGATCGTGACACATTTTGTTCCGCATCCGCGCCGCCGGTGGCAGTCTTCACGTATCGATGATCCGGAAGTTGGACAGGCGCTGTCCGATAAAAGAATTCTGTACAATATAATGTACTGAATATGGTGCCATACAAAGGATGGGGGCTGTGATGCCACTAACGGCTAGCTATACGGATGTGCGTCGCGATTTGAAAGCCATCACGGACAAAGTCATGCATGACCGTGTTTCCGTTACCGTCTTTAAGAACAACAAGCCTGCTTTCAAGATCGTTCCGCTGGATCCGGTTGCGGCACCGGCTCAAGGGTCGCGGCAGGATGCGGTGCAGGATCGGTACCTTGATGCTGCCCGGGCGATAGATGACGAGTATCGCGATGTCTTCGAGGTTCTTGCGCGTGAATCGTAGTGTTACGCAGCCGATTGACGTTCCTACGGTGCTTGCTATTCACGATTTGCAGATACGTCGTCATGGTGGATCTGGTGGCGTGCGGAGCTTGTCTTGTCTTGAGGGATGCGTGGCTTCTCCTTGGATGAGTTTCGCGGGCGAGGACTTGTATCCTACGTTGTGCGAGAAGGCGGTGAGGTTGGGATATGAGGTGATTACGCAGCATCCTTTTGTTGATGGGAATAAGCGTACGGGATTGGCGTTGATGCTGGTTCTTTTACGCGAAGGCGGCATTGCTGCGACTTTTGATCATGGTGAGCTGCTTCATTCCATTCTTTCAGTTGCGAATGGGGATCTCGATTATGATGGGCTGCTGACGTTTGTGAGGAAGTCGGTGCGTCCGTAATAGTTGCATTGGTTGCCGGTTGTGTCTTCGTGTGTTTTTTTACTTCTGTGGATTGTTGATGTTTTTATTGCGGGGGCCGAGTTTGTGTTTCCGCACCCCCGTATATGTAGCACGATTCTGATTTTGGGCTGTTTTTCGGGATCGTGACACATCGTGCACCCCCGTACTGGTTCGAATCCGCCGAAATTGCGTGTCGGGGGTATGAGTCGGTTGAAAAATTGGCTTTTTCGGCATCTGGATGTGTCATGATTCGAAATTTGCGGCGAAAATCAGGATCATGACACATTTTTTTGCTCCGCATCTGCATGTCGGTCGGGAGGCTTCGATTGTCGTTGCGGATGCGATTCGCTCAGTTTCGCTGGTAATGGTGCCGTGGTCATGATGGCGTTATAACGGGGGCTGTTTTTAGGGGCGGTTTGCTTTGTTTTCGTTGTACAACGGAACGAATGGTGCATGCAAAATATGAAAATGTTTGCAGAATTATTTGTTGCAACACGTAGAAGGGGTATGATTTCCTGCGTGATAATGAAAATAAATTTGCAGAGATAGTGTGGTCTGTGCAATGCCGGGAACGGCGGTATATCAGCCGATGTTTGCCTTTATTGCAGTATTTTGAGGAGGGTATAACGCGTCGCGGGGGTAGGGTAGCAGTGTTTCATTGATTTTCATAACTGCAAAGGTTATCATTGAGGGGTACTCAAACGAGGGTATGAAGCGAGGAGAAGTGTATAGCAGACCGCTATATGCGCAATGAAGAGCATGGGAGTTGACGTTCCTGCAAAGGATGTCACCTCTTGGAAAGGAACTTAGAGGGGGCTGTAGTCGTGCGGCAGGGGGACAGGATGAAGCAGCTGCGTAACGGTACCATGCAGAATGCGCCACAGCACTATTCGGGAATGCGATCGGCATCCGGTCGCGTGCTTTCGCGCGCCCGCTCGCTGACCGCCGCGATCATGGTTGGTCTCCTGGCCCTCAAGGCAAAGGAGCGGCAGCAATGATCACCTTGGCGAGACGAGGGGAGGCCGGTCAGACATAAAGACCTCAATCCCTTGTACACTGCCTAATTTTCTTGAGTATCCAGCCTGGCTCCATATATTTTCCGGTTTGCCGTTGGGGGCGAATCAAACATGCTTACTTTCCAATCCACAGAAGAGGGGTCGGCAATGAAGGGACGCACGATCGCAAGCCGCGTCATCGCCGCATGCTGCGCAATCGCCGCCACATTCGCCGCGGCAGCCTGTGCATTCACTACTCGCGATGCCGTCGCGGCTCCAACAACAGACTCTGCCAGCGGCAGCATCGCCATTTCTTACCAACATAAAAGCTCGGACTCCGAAACTGGCGACGATTCTACCAACTTCGCCATTTCGGACGCCAGCTTCAACCTCTACAAAGTCGGGCAGATCCCGGCAAGCGGCGGAGCCACCTTCGAACCCGTCGCACCGTTCACCGACTCCACCGCCTACCCCGTCGACTGGTCGAAGATGACCGGCAAGGACGCGCAGGTGTGGCGAGACATGGCGACTCATCGCCGGACTCATCGCAGTGAACAAACCCGACGCCACGGCAACCGGTGTCACCAACGCCTCCGGGCATCTGACCTTCACCGGACTGTCCGACGGCCTCTACTTGGCCGTGTCCGACAGCGTTGACGTGAAGGTCGCCAACGCCTCCGGAAAGAACCAGACATGGACGTGCTCTTCCGGCAGCATGCTCGTCGCAGTGCCCGAAGACGGCGTCTCCGGCGGGTCGCGTGTGCTGAGTATCGAACCGAAAACCGAATGTGTGGCGCAACCGCCGAAAACCGTGGAACGCACCGTGCGCAAAATCTGGAACGACCGCAACAACACCGACGGCAAGCGCCCCGAATCCATCACCGTGAAACTCCTGCGCGACGGCGAGCCCGTGGAAAACGTGAAACTGGACGAGTCCAACAAGTGGACGCATTTGTGGACGGATCTCGACGCGGACCACGAATGGACCGTGGTCGAAGCGGCGGTGCCCGACGGCTACACCACCATCTCCGATGTGGAAGGCGACTCCACTGAAATCACCAACACGCACACGCCACCCACCACGCCGGACCAGCCGCACACCGGCGCCGACGTGCAGCAGGCCGCTTGGATTGCCGTGGCCATCTTGGGCGCGGGCTTGGTGCTGCTGATCGTTGCCAAGACGGCTTTGCGGAAGCGGGCGTAGCATAAATAACGTGACGGATGAATCGGACGCCAAGCCAGCTGCGCAAGTCGAATTGGATGCGCAGGTTAAACCGGGTGCGCAGGTTAAACCGGCTGCCAAGCATAAGAAATCGAATGCGCTGCTCAATGTGATGATTGCCATCTCCGCGATTGCCATGATCGGCGCGCTGGGCCTCATCGCATATCCGACATTCAGCGACTGGTGGAACCGCATGCACCAGTCGTACGCCGTGGCGGGCTACGTGGAACAGACCAAAGACATGTCCGGCGCCGAACGCAAGGCCATGCTGAAAGCGGCACGCGAATACAACGAACGGCTCGCCGCGAACGGCGACCGGTGGCACATGACCGACGCGCAGAAGCGCGAATATGATGAAACGCTCGACGTGACCGGCACTGGCATCATGGGATACGTGACCATTCCGCGCATCAAAGTGAAACTGCCCATCTACCACGGCACCAGCGACGGCGTATTGCAGATCGCCGCCGGGCATTTGGCCGGCACATCGCTGCCCGTAGGTGGGGCGACCACGCACGCGGTGGTATCCGGGCACACCGGCCTGCCGTCCGCCCGGTTGCTGACCGGCTTGGACGAGCTGCAAAAAGGCGACACGTTCGCATTCCACGTGCTCGACGAAACCTATACGTACCAAGTGGACCAGATCTCAGTGG
>OJOV01001074.1_pt1 | contig 24489 bp, 22 predicted proteins | sample 1598281 | NCBI WGS metagenome assembly OJOV01 (sample SAMN03922469, study PRJEB24848) | human gut metagenome | isolation source: stool sample | host: Homo sapiens | place: Germany | collected 2010-11
GTGTGCGGGAAACCCGGAAGGGTGTCCTGCACGATGATGATCCCCATTTTTCAGAGCTTTTTGAAGCTCTGAAAAATGCCTCAGCGTGGCGAAAAGTCTTTTCGACACGCTGAAAGGACCCCCGGCCATCGGCCGGGGGTCCTTGTATCGATTGCGGCGTTTCGCTGTTGTTACTTTTTCAGCGCCTGCACGGCAGCCCGGAGGGCGTCCACGTTCTCCTGAGTGGTGGCCCAGCTGGCACAGAAACGCACGCCGGAGTGGGTGGGATCGGTGCGCTCCCAGTACTCATAGCCGAAGTTCTTCCCCAGAATGGCCAACTCCTCATCGGGCATAATGGGGTACTGCTGGTTGGTGGGGGAGTCGAACAGCAGAGGATATCCGGCGGAGACGAAGATATCCCGGATCTGATAGGCCATCTCGTCGGCGTGGCGGGAAATTCTGAAATACAGATCGTCAGTGAACAGGGCGTCGAACTGGATGCCCAGCAGACGGCCCTTGGCCATGCGGCCGCCCCGCTGCTTCATGATGAAGCGGAAATCCTTCCTCAGAGCCGGGTTCATGATGACCACGGCCTCACCGAACAGAGCACCGACCTTGGTGCCGCCGATGTAGAACACGTCGCACAGGTGGGCGATCTCCGGCAGGGTCAGGTCAGCGCCGTCGGCCATGACGCCGTAGCCCAGCCGGGCGCCGTCAATGAACAGGGGCAGGCCGTACCGGCGGCACACGTCGTACAGCTCCGTCAGCTCCGCCTTGGAGTAAAGGGTGCCTCCCTCGGTGGGATAGGAGATGTAGACCATGCCGGGCTGGACGATGTGCTCCGTGGACTCGTCGTTTCTGTGCCACTCTACATACTCCTGCACCTGCTGGGCCGTGATCTTGCCGTTGGTGGTGGGCAGGGTGATGACCTTGTGGCCGGTGGACTCGATGGCACCGGCCTCGTGACAGTTGATGTGTCCGCTGACGGCGCACAGCACGCCCTGCCACGGACGCAGCACGGCGGCGATGACGGTGGTGTTGGTCTGGGTGCCGCCCACCAGGAAGTGGACGTCGGCCTCCGGGGCCTGACAGGCGTTCTGGATCTTGACCCGTGCGGCGGCGCAGTACTCGTCCTCGCCGTAGCCTATGGTCTGGACCATGTTGGTCTCGTTGAGCTTTGCCATGAGGGCGGGGTGTGCGCCCTCCAGATAGTCACTGTTGAAATAAATCATGCCAGTGTCTCCTTTCCACGTACAGTACCTCCATTTTACCCCACCGGAGGCCGGGTGTAAAGTCCAAAATGTACTTTCCCACCAAATAGGGCGGCGGTTTTCTCGCAAAAGCGATTGAACTGACCGGGAAAAAGGAGTATAATAAACCGAATTATCTTATTTGCTGTTTTAGGAGGCTTTGCCTTATGACTTTACAGGAATATCTCACCTCGCTGCGCCATAAGACCGTGGCGGTCATCGGCATCGGCGTCAGCAATACGCCGCTGCTGCGCCGCCTGCTGGCCGAGGGTATCGCCGTCACCGCCTGCGACAGAAGCAGCCGGGAGAAGCTGGGTCCTCTGGCCGATGAGCTGGAGGCCGCCGGAGCCACGCTCCATCTGGGGGAGGGGTATCTGGACGGCCTGACGCAGGACGTTATCTTCCGCACACCGGGCCTGCGGCCGGACGTGCCGCAGCTGCTGGCGGCGCAGCGGCAGGGCAGTACCCTCACCAGCGAGATGGAGGTGTTCTTTCAGGTCTGCCCCTGTCACATGATCGCCGTCACCGGCAGCGACGGCAAGACCACCACCACCACCATCATCGCAGAGCTGTTGAAGGCGGCGGGCAGAACCGTCCACGTGGGCGGCAACATCGGTCAGCCCCTGCTGTGTCAGGCGGACACCATGAAGCCGGAGGACTGGGCGGTGCTGGAGCTGTCCAGCTTCCAGCTGATGACCATGGATCGCAGCCCCCATATCGCCGTGGTGACCAATCTGGCCCCCAACCATCTGGACGTCCACAAGGACATGGCGGAGTATGTGGCGGCCAAGGAGAACATCTTCCGCTATCAGCGCCCCGGCGACATCGCCGTGTTCAATCAGGACAACGACATCACCCGTCAGCAGGCCGGGCGGGCTGTGGGGACTGTCCGCCTCTTCAGCCGGCGGTCCGAGCCGGAAGAGGGCGTGTTCCTCCGGGGGGAGGATATCCTCTGCCGCCATGACGGGCAGGAGCGCCGGATCATGACCACGGCGGACATCCGCCTGCCGGGCGTTCACAATGTGGAGAACTACATGGCGGCTATCGCCGCCGTGGGGGGCCTGGTGCCGGACGGGATCATCCGGGACTTCGCTCGCACCTTCAACGGCGTGGAGCATCGCATCGAGCTGGTACGTACCTATCACGGGGTGCGGTACTATAACGACTCCATCGCCTCCAGCCCCTCCCGCACCATCGCCGGGCTGCGCTCCTTCCCGGAGCAGGTCATCCTCATCGCCGGGGGCTATGACAAGCACATTCCCTTTGACGTGCTGGGGCCGGAGATCGTGAACCATGTGAAGCTGCTGGTGCTGTGCGGCGCCACCGCAGGGAAGATCCGTGCCGCCGTGGAGCAGGCCCCCGGCTACTGCCCCGGCCACCCGGAAATTCTGGAGGTGACGCCCTTCCAACGTGCCGTAGAGGCTGCCCGTGACCGGGCGCAGCCCGGCGACGTGGTGACGCTGTCCCCGGCCTGCGCCGCCTTCGACCAGTTCAAAAACTTCATGGAGCGGGGCAAGACCTTCAAGGCCATCGTCAACGGCTGGCGGGAGTAAGCACCCCGCCGCCCCTCCCGGCATACACTGGAGCAAGGGAGGTGCGTGCCGTGAAGAGACTGCGCTATGTGCGCCTGTCCGCCGGACGGCGGGCGGCCATCTGGGGCATTTTCCTGCTGGCGGCGGTGATGGGCCTTATGTGTGTGGCCGTGCTGCATATGAAGCCCATCCTCACCAATCTGGCGGCGGCCAGCGTCTCCAATACCGTCAACCGCATCGTGGTCACGGCGGTCTATGACGCTGTCAGCGCAGGGGAGGTGGACTACGACGCTCTGGTGCATCTGGAGAAGGATCAGAGCGGCCATGTGGCGGCGGTACGCAGCGACATGGCGGCCTTCAACCGCCTGCAAAGCCGCATTGCAGACAGCATCCTCCAGCGGCTGTCGGAGGTGTCCACACGGGAGCTGGAGATCCCTGTGGGAACGCTGACAGGCTCCTCGCTGCTGGCGGGGCGTGGCCCCTGCATCCGCATCCGGATGCAGGCTGTGGGCTCCACCACCGCCAAGCTCCGCAACGCCTTTACGGCGGCGGGCATCAACCAGACCAAGCATCAGATCCTGCTGGATGTCACCGTGCAGATGAGTATTCTCCTGCCGGGCTTCCGCACCTCCACCCAAGTCTCCAACGAGATCACCGTGGCGGAGACCATCATCATCGGCAGCGTACCGGATACCTACACCTACTTCAGCACCACGCCGGAGGAGGCAGAGCAGTACGCTGAGGACTATATCTTGAACAACGGATAAGGGGACGACTATGGATTATCGGGAAGAAATGAAACGGCTGCGGGATACCCTCAACGCCCACGGCTACCGCTACTACGTGCTGGACGATCCGCAGATCTCCGACTATGAATATGACCATATGCTTCGCCGTCTGGAGGATCTGGAACGGGAGCATCCGGAGGAGATCACCCCGGACTCCCCCACCCAGCGGGTGGGAGGTCCTATTCTGACCCAGTTTCAGGAGGTGGAGCACCCCGTCCCGCTGGAGAGCCTGCAGGACGTGTTTGACGGCGGGGAGGTGGAGGAGTTCCTGACCCACATCCGGGAGACCTTTTCAGATGCCGAATACAGCGTGGAGCCTAAGGTGGACGGCCTGTCCGTGGCGCTGGAGTATCGGGACGGCGTGTTCGTCCGCGGCGCCACCCGAGGCGACGGCCGCATCGGGGAGGACGTGACGGAGAACCTGCGGACCATCCGCTCCATCCCCATGACCCTGCCGGAGAAGCTGCCCCGGCTCATCGTTCGGGGCGAGGTGTACATGGCCCGCTCCGTCTTTGAAGAACTGAACCGTCAACGGGAGATCGAGGGAAAGCCCCTCATGGCCAACCCCCGCAACGCCGCCGCCGGCTCCCTGCGGCAGTTGGACCCCAAGATCGCCGCCCGGCGGCGGCTGGATATCGCCGTATTCAACCTCCAGCTGGCAGAGGGACGAGAGTTTGCCACCCATACCGAGACCATCGACTATCTGGCCTCCCAGCAGTTCAAGACCATCTCCTACCGCCGTCTGCGGGCCGGGGAGGAGATCATGGAGGAGATCCGTCGCCTCAACGACACCCGCATGGAGCGGCCCTTTGACATGGACGGGGCCGTCATCAAGCTCAACAGCCTGTCGGAGCGGGAGGTGCTGGGCAGCACCGCCAAATGTCCCCGCTGGGCCATCGCCTATAAGTACCCCCCGGAGCAGATGGAGACGGTGCTGCGGGATATCGTGGTGCAGGTGGGCCGCACCGGCGTGCTGACCCCCAAGGCGGAGCTGGAGCCGGTGCGTCTGGCGGGGACCACAGTCACCTTCGCCACCCTACACAATCAGGATTACATCACCCAGAAGGATATCCGCATCGGGGATACCGTGGTGGTGCAGAAGGCCGGGGAGATCATCCCGGAGATCGTTTCCGTGGTGCCGGGCAAGCGTCCCGCCGGGGCGCAGCCCTACTATCTGCCCCATACCTGCCCCGTCTGCGGAGCGCCGGTGGAGCGGGACGAGGATGGCGCAGCCCTGCGCTGCACCGGGGCGGAGTGTCCCGCTCAGCGTCTGCGGCACCTGACCCACTTCGCCAGCCGCAATGCCATGGATATCGACGGGCTGGGGCCGGCGGTGATGAACCAGCTTATCGAGAGCGGGCTGGTCAAGACCCCCGCCGACCTCTACGACCTGACTCCGGCGGACCTGAAGCCGCTGGAGCGCATGGGGGACAAGTCCGCCGCCAACGCCGTAGCCGCCATCTACCAGAGCAAGGAGAACGACCTGTGGCGGCTGATCTTTGCGCTGGGCATCCGTCAGGTGGGAGAGAAGGCCGCCAAGACGCTGGCCGCCCACTTCGGCACCATGGACACCCTGCGCTCCGCCACGGAGGAGGAACTCACCGCCATCGACGACGTGGGCCCCATCACTGCCGGCTATATCCGCCAGTGGGTGGAGAGCCCCCAGTCCCGTGACCTGCTGGAGCGGCTCCGGGCGGCGGGAGTGAACATGACCTGCCGGGAGGAGCAGACGGATCGCCGCTTTGCCGGTATGACCTTCGTGCTCACCGGTGCGCTGGAGAAGTTCACCCGTGAGGAAGCGGGGGAGATGATCGAGCGCCGGGGCGGCAAGGCCGCCTCCTCGGTGTCCAAAAAGACCACCTATGTGGTGGCGGGAGCCAATGCCGGGTCCAAGCTGCGCAAGGCGCAGGAGCTGGGCGTGCCGGTGCTGACAGAGGATGAATTTCTGGCGCTGCTGGATGCGCCGGAGGAAGATAAAACAGTGTGAGACAGGAGGCTGCATATGGCACGTCAAACCAACACCCGCCTGCGGGAAAAAGTGATCTACAGCGTCTTTGTACGCAACCATACCAAGGAGGGTACCTTTCAGGCGCTGGAGGGCGATCTGGATCGTCTGGCGGCGCTGGGTACGGACATCATCTGGCTTATGCCCATCCATCCCATCGGGGAGGTAGGCCGCAAGGGGACGCTGGGCAGCCCCTACGCCATCCGGGACTTCCGGGGCATCAACCCGGAGTACGGCACGCTGGGGGACTTCATGCATCTGGTGGGGGAGATCCACAAACGTGGCATGAAGTGCATCATCGACGTGGTGTATAACCACACCTCCCCGGACTCCATTCTGGCCACCGGTCACCCGGAGTTCTTCCTCCGGGACGAGGCGGGGAATCCCACCCGTAAGGTGGCGGACTGGTCCGATGTGGTGGATCTGGATTACAGCAACCGTGAGCTGTGGAAGTACCAGATCGAGACTCTGAAAATTTGGGCGGAGATCGTGGACGGCTTCCGCTGCGACGTGGCCAGCGCCGTTCCTCTGGCCTTCTGGCGGGAGGCACGGGAGCAGGTGGAGCGGGTGCGCCCCGGCTGCATCTGGCTGGCCGAGAGCGTCCATGCCGCCCACACGATGGCCATGCGCCGGGCGGGCTACTACTGCGCCGCCGACACGGAACTGTATGATGCCTTTGATATCACCTACGACTACGATATCTGGCCCTATTTCGAGGGCTGCTTCCAGCCCACCGGCACTCTCCGGGAGTATACGGCGCTGGTGAACTTTCAGGAGAGCGAGTACCCGGCGGGCTATGTGAAGCTGCGGTGCCTGGAGAACCACGATCAGCCCCGCTTCGCCTCCCGTGTGGACTCCGACGAGGCTCTGCGGAACTGGCTGGCGCTGCTGTACTTTGAAAAGGGAACTACCCTGCTTTACAGCGGACAGGAGTACGCCCCCCGCCACCGGGTGGATCTCTTTAACGCCGACGATGCCTACTGTGATATGCGGCTGGACCTCCAGCCCTATCTCAAGCAGCTGCGCCAGATGAAGCGCACCCTGCCCATGTCCGCCTGCTTCCAGCTGGAGGCGGTGGAGGAACGGGCTGTGGTGGGCCGCTATGACGGGCCGGAGGCCCGTGTTCGGGGCATCTTCGACCTGAAGAACGCCGGGGGCAGTGTGGCCGTAGATCTGCCCGACGGCACCTACACCGACCGCATCACCGGCCGGGAGGTCACCGTCTCCGGCGGCGCCTTCGATTTGACGCAGGCCCCGGCGGTCATCGGCTGATTTGCCCCATCGGCACAAAAGCAGGCACTGCATCCCGGCAGAATTGGAGAATTTAACATTGACAATTCTGTAACACATGGTAAAATAAAAGCACATTGACGGGGTGTCTGCGCCCTGTCCGGGTGACGGGACCCGTGCGGGCGGGGCGGAGGCTCCGCCCGCCGTTTCTGCACGGTTCTGTTAAAGAAAAGACGATCTATCATATCCCGAAACACAGAAAAGAGGAACGCTATGGCTATACCCTTCCAATATGAATCGGAATATAAGCGCAAGCTCTGCACCCCGGACGAGGCCGCCCGTGTGGTCAAGAGCGGCGACTGGCTGGATATCAGCATGGGCTGTGCCTTCCCGTCTCTGATGGATGCCGCCATTGCCAAACGCAAGGAGGAGCTCTACGGTGTGAAGATCCGTGGCTACCTGATCCAGCAGCCCATCCAGATGGTGGAGTGCGACCCCGGCCGGGAGCATTTTATCTACAACAGCTGGCATATGTCAGGCTATGAGCGCAAGCTCTGCGACCGGGGGATGTGCAGCTTCAACCCAATGGTGTTCCGGAATCTGGGAGCCTACTATCAGCACTTCCTGACGGTCAACGTGGCCATGATGTGCGTGACCCCCATGAACCAGCACGGCTATTTCAACTTCTCCCTGTCCAACGCCTCCGCCCGTGCGGTGCTGGATAAGGCGGATATCGTGATCCTGGAGATCAACGAGAATCTGCCGTGGGTCTACGGCGGCTTGGACGAGTGCATCCACATCGACGACGTGGATATGATCGTGGAGGGCCCCCATAACCCTCTGCCCAGTATACAAACCCCGCCGGCTTCGGAGGCGGAAACCCGCATTGCCGAGTTCGTGGTGGAGAACATGGACGACGGCGCCACCCTTCAGCTGGGCATCGGCTCGCTGCCCAACGCCGTGGGCCAGATGCTGGCCCAGTCCGATCTGCGGGATCTGGGCATCCACACGGAGATGCTGTGCGACTGCTATCTGGATATGTACCGGGCCGGGAAGATCACCAACAAGCGCAAGGACATCGACCGCTATAAGAGCGTGTTCGGCTTTGCCATCGGCTCCGAGGATCTGTACGACTGGGTGCGGGAGAATCCCGGCGTGGTGACCTACCCCATCTCCTACTGCAACGCACCCAGTACCGTCCGGAACATCGAGAACTTTGTCTCCATCAACAACTGCATCTCCGTGGACCTGTACGGCCAGATCTGCGCCGAGAGCGCCGGTACCCGCCAGATCAGCGGCACCGGCGGTCAGCTGGACTTTCTGGAGGGGGCGGCGGTGTCCCCCGGCGGCAAGGCCTTCATCTGTCTGACCTCCACCTTCACCGATAAGCAGGGGGAGATGGTCTCCCGCATCACACCGCTGTTGAATCCCGGCGACATCGTTACCGATCCCCGGAGTCTGGCTTACTACATCGTCACCGAGTACGGCGGCGTGAATCTGGTGGGCTGCAGCACATGGGAGCGGGCGGAGCGGCTCATCTCCGTGGCCCACCCCAAGTTCCGGGATGAGCTGGTTGAGCACGCCCGGCAACAGGGCATCTGGATCCGTTCCAACAAGCGGTAATACCCCTATCATGAAAAAAAGCTGAGACCCGAAGTCGGGTCTCAGCTTTTTTCATCATGATGGCAGTATGTGCTTCTCCGGCTCCTTCTGATCCCGGAGGATCTGCTTTTGGTAGCGGTCTTCCTCGCTGAACACGCAGCCGCAGTATTTCTGCATATAAAAGCCCAGCGCACGGGCCTCCTGCTGTCCCTGCCGGAAGCCGGGGCGGAAGTCCCGGTACAGGAACCGGACACCGTACTCCCGGCCCATGCGCTCCGCTGTCTCCGCCAGCAGCTCATGGTTCTGGTAGGGACTCACCAGCAGGGTGGTGGTGAAGCTGTCATAGCCGTGCCGGGCGGCATATTGGGCCGCTTGGGCCAGCCGCAGGGCATAGCACACGCCACAGCGGTGGTCGATATCCCCACAGACCGCCCGGCAGAACTCTCGCAGGCCGTAATCCTCCTGCACGATAAGCTCCATGCCGATGGTAGGGGCGTAGGCCATCAGCGTGTCCCGCCGGGCCTTGTACTCCTGATAGGGGTGGATGTTGGGGTTATACCAGTAGGCCACCGGCTCGATGCCCTCGCTCCGCAGCTGCTGGATGCAGGAGACGGAGCAGGGAGCGCAGCAGGTGTGCATCAGTGTTTTTTCCATAGACGCTCCTTAATGACAGTGAAAAGGGAGGGCTTTTCGGATCTTTTGCCGGGCTTTGCGCCCTGCTTCCTGCTGCCGGAGAGAAGCTGGGCCGTCAGATAGTGGTTGCGGACCTGCTGGAAGGGCTGGCGGGCGTAGGCATCGAAGAACTCCGCCCGCTGGGCCGCCTGCTTCACCGGGGAGGACAGGGCCGGATCGCCGGTCACGGCCTCCGACAGGGGCCGCAGCTCCCGCTTCAGGGGCAGCGTATCGAACACATGGGCGCCGTGGGGCGTGTTCACCAGCAGCAGGGAGACACCGCTGCGCTGCTCCTGGGGGTAGGCGTCCTTGGGCAGGCCGTAGAATGCTCCCAGCGACAGATCGCCGGGCCGGTCCACGGAGGCATAGGGACAGGTGTGACAGGCCGGGCGCAGGAAGAGGTTTCCGAAAAAGCCCCTGCCGAACTCGGACTTGGACAGAGGGGAGTCGAAGGTAGTGCCGTCGTCGAACCGTACCTGGAAGCGGCGCTCCCTCTGGCCGGGCAGCTTGCCGCAGAATTGGACGGCCACCGGCTGCTTGCGCTTGATGTAGGCCATGGACTGCACCAGCTTGGCCCATACGCCGGGGGAGCAGACGCCCCGACACAGCACGTCGCAGGTCAGCAGCTTCTCCGGGTGCTCTCCCAGATAGTGGTAAAGTCCGTCCACCTGACAGGGCGTACCGGAGAACAGCACAGGCCGCCCCCGATCCAGCTCCTGCCGCACCTGCTGATAGATGCCGGTGACGTCGCTCTGAACGGGCTTGGCTCCCCGGATGCGGGGCAGGTCCTCCTTGCGCTTTACCGCTTCATGGCGGACCCGCAGCTGGGCGTCCATCCCGGCACCGAACACCACGCCGCCGCCCTCCAGCACATAGTCCGCCAGCAGGGAGAATACACCCCCGCAGGTGGAGTTCTGCCGCACGGCATTGTCGGGGTTCCATGCGGCAAAGACCGCCGGCTCCGGATGGGCCTCCCGCTGGCGCAGCACCGGGCAGATGTGGGTGCAATGGCCGCACTGGATGCAGGCGTCCGTCACCGTGGGGTAGAGGAAGCCCTCCCGGTCGGGCAGCATATGGATGGCATTTTTGGGGCAGCCCTCGGCGCAGGCGGCGCAGCCGGTGCATTGACTGCGAGGGGGTAGCTGCGGAACGGTGTGATCGTTCATAGCGATGTCTCCCGTGATTCTTTTAGATGTTTCGTTTTTCTCCATTCTACCACGGGGAAGCAAAAATGACAAGAGCCCCTGTTTCCAGCTATGCTGATTCCTGCGAGCAGAAACAGAGTGAGCCGCCGTGGCTCTCACGGCGGCTCATAGGAGAGAGATATGTATGTAGACCGCCGTATATGCAAGGCATATGCCGCGGGGATTTTTGAAAATGTGAGCGGAGCGGGGATAACCTGTCATACCCCGGATTCGATCTTATACCCCTTGCCCCAGACCACCGTCACATAGCGGGGATTGCTGGGGTCTACCTCGATCTTCTCCCGGATGTGGCGGATATGGACTGCCACGGAGTTTTCGGCGGCGGGAGGCTCCCGCCAGACCCGGCGATAGATCTCCTGCGGAGAGAATACCTTGCAGGGATGCTGCATGAGGAATTTCAGAATGTCGTACTCCAGTGGGGTCAGGGACACCGGCTCATCGTTGACGGTGACGGCTCTGGCATCGTCGTCCAGCGTGATGCCGCCGACGGTGAGGGTCTCCGGGGAGGGAGACGCCAAATGTAGGGAACGGCGGAGGTGGCAGCGAATACGCACCAGCAGCTCCGCCTGCTGAAAGGGCTTAGTGATATAATCATCGGCGCCGATGGTGAGCCCCAGGATATTATTTTCAGTGCTGTCAGTCCCGGAGGTCAGGAGGATCACCGGCAGGTCATGCATCTGCCGCAGCCGGGTGACGGTGGTAAGACCGTCCAGCCCCGGCAGCTTCGTGCCTAGCAGGACCAGATGGATATGCTGCTTGGACAGGATATTCAGAACCTCCCAGCCGGTGCGGGCAGTGACCACCTGATAGCCCTCGGCGGTGAGACAGGCGGTCAGGGAGGAAACGATCTCCTTTTCGTCGTCGCAGACGAGAATACGATACATGGAGAAAGACTCCTTTTTCAGATAAGATGAAAGGGTGCGGCGGGCCGAAAGCCCGCCGCACCGTATGTCAGAAGGGAAGAAGTTCCTGCCGGTCACGGCTTCGCAGGTGCGCTGCGGAGACACGGTGCTCAATGGGCTTCCACTGGGGCTTGCAGAAGAAAGCCGCCAGAGAAATGGGAATGTAGGTGAACATAAACAAGGGGAAGGTGAACATATACACGATCTTCTTGACGGGGGAGGTGCGGATATTCTTCCACTCTGTAATGGTGGTGATGCCGCCCAGCACCAGCAGCGTCAGATACATATTCAGCAACATCTGTCCCACGGACTCAAAAGCCACCAACAGATTGTCTCCGGCCAGAGCACCGACGACACCCAGCGTGAGGTTGACGAGGATACTGACGGTGGAGAGGACGAAGGCGGGCATGATGGCCATGGACATATCGAAGCAGGAGAAGCTGCCCCGGAAGATGCCCCGGAGAAGGCGGGCGCCGTAGTCACGGAACACCTGCAGATAGCCCTGAGACCAGCGCATCCGCTGCCGCCAGGACTGGCGGAAGGTGGTGGGCTGCTCGTCGTAGAGGACGGCGTCGGGGGCGAAGGCCACCTTGCGGCCCTGAAGGATCTCGTGGACGGAGAACTGGATGTCCTCGGTCAGCAGATGGAAGGGCCAGGGGCCGGTCTCCTCCAGCACGGCCCGGCTGAAGAGGAAGCCTGTGCCGGAGACGGCGCAGCTGGTACCCAGCAGGCTGCGGGCGTGGTTGAGGTAGCGGCTCTCCCGCAGGAACCACAGGGCGTAGCCGGCGGAGATCCAGTTGTCGCCGTAGTTTTTGCTGTTGCGGTAGCTGGTGACGATATCGTGGCCCTGCGAGAAGGTGCGGTTCATGGCGGCGATGTAATCGGGGTCCAGAATGTTGTCGGCGTCAAAGACAAAGTAGCCGTCGAACCCGGCGGGGTAGTCCTGCTCCAGATGGCCCAGCAGGGTCTGGAGGGCGTAGCCCTTGCCCACCTGCACGTTATTGAAGCGCTCATAGACGGTGGCTCCGGCGCTGCGGGCAATGTCGGAGGTGTCGTCGGTGCAGTTGTCCGCCAGCACGAAGATGTGCAGCAGACTCTGGTCATAGGTTTGGCTGCGGAGACTGCCGATGAGGTCGGCAATGACGGCGGACTCGTTCCGGGCACAGATCAGCACGGCGTAGTTGTGGGGCGTGGCCTCCAGCGCCGCCGCCTTGGCAGCCTTGCGCTTGGCCAGCAGCCACGGAACGGGAATGTACAGGAACTGATAGGTATAGCAGACAAAGAAAACAACGGCGATGATGTAATTGGTCATTCGCAAAGTATCCATAAGGAAGCATCCTTTCTCTGTATGAAGATTCTATGTGTATTAGAGATTATAGTACACATAGGATACCATATGAGAGACAGGTTGTCAAGGACTGGGAAGTGATACTTTTGTCATGCTTCGGGCCGGGGAGAGGCGGAGAAAAAAGTTCAAGATTTGTTCAAGAACTGGAAGGTGAAAAATGGTCATGCCGCATTGACGGCGGGGACGGTTCATTGTATAATAAACTGATTTAATGTGCGGAGGTATACCCTATTATGTGGATCGCAGATGGCTGGAAGGACTATGAGCTGCTGGACTGCGGCGGCGGAGAGAAGCTGGAGCGCTGGGACAAACAGATACTGGTGCGGCCGGACCCTCAGGCCATCTGGGAGACGGATCACAGCCATCCCGGCTGGCGGAGGGCCAACGGGCGGTACAGCCGTTCCTCCAGCGGCGGCGGCCACTGGGACAAGGGGAAGCTGCCGGAGAGCTGGCCCATCCACTATAAGGAGCTGACCTTTCAGGTCAAGCCCATGAATTTCAAGCATACGGGATTGTTCCCGGAGCAGGCGGCCAACTGGGACTTTGCCATGGAGCAGATCCGCCGGGCGGGACGGCCTATCCGGGTGCTGAACCTGTTCGCCTACACCGGTGGGGCCACGGTGGCCTGTGCCAAGGCGGGGGCCAGTGTGTGCCACGTGGATGCCGCCAAGGGAATGGTGGCGTGGGCCAAGGAGAACGCCCGGCTGACGGGTCTGCAGGAGGCCCCCATCCGCTGGATCGTGGATGACTGCGCCAAGTTCGTGGAGCGGGAAATTCGCCGGGGCAAGACCTATGACGCCATTATTATGGACCCGCCCAGCTATGGCCGGGGACCCGGCGGCGAGGTGTGGAAGCTGGAGGAGAACCTGTTCCCCTTTGTGAAGCTCTGCGCCCGTGTGCTGTCGGATAAGCCCCTGTTCGTGATCCTCAACTCCTATACCACGGGGCTGGCTCCGTCGGTGCTGGGGTACATTCTGCAGATGCTGGTGGGCAAGCGCTTCGGCGGCAGGGTGACGTGGGACGAGCTGGGCCTGCCGTGTACGCAGTCCGGTATGGCGCTGCCCTGCGGCGCTACCGGCCGGTGGACGGCGGAATAACAAGACTTATAAGAACTAAGAGAGAAACAGCCGGTTGCAAGAGGAGAGTGCAATGAAGAAAAACAGGCTGGGTAGCGCCGAGGTGGGCAGCTGCATCTGCTACGGCCTCATGGCCCTTCTGCAGGTGGGGTGGCTGGCGGTGCTGCTGACGGCACAGCTGGTGCCGCCGGTGTGGGTGACGCTGATGGTGTACTGTGTGGCGCTGGCGCTGTTCCTACTGGGACAGACGCTGCGGGTGGTGCAGCTGCGGCGGGACGGACAGCCGGTGGGCTGGTCCGTGGTGCTGGGCGTGGCGGTGGCCTCCGTCTGGCTGTGGCAGATGCTGAAGGTCAGCCACGCCATTTGAGAACGATTGAAAAGAGAACGCAGAATATGACCATGATCGAAACAAAGGACCTGACCTTCGCCTATCCGGCGGAGGAGGGCAAGCGGAGCGAGCCGGCGCTGCGGGGCGTGAGCCTTGGCATCGAGAAGGGCAGCTTCGTGGTGGTACTGGGGCATAACGGCTCCGGGAAATCTACTCTGGCTAAGCACATGAACGCCGTGCTGCTGCCATCTGGCGGGGCGGTGTATGTAGAGGGGATGGATACCCATAACCAGGCGATGCTGCTGGAGATCCGGCGGCGGGTGGGCATGGTGTTCCAGAACCCGGATAACCAGATCGTCGCCAACGTGGTGGAGGAGGATGTGGCCTTTGCCCCGGAAAATCTGGGCGTTCCGCCGCAGGAAATTCGCCGGCGGGTGGACGATGCCTTGGCGGCGGTGGGCATGAGTGATTTTGCCCGCCATGCGCCGCATCTGCTCTCCGGCGGACAGAAGCAGCGGGTGGCTATTGCCGGCGTCATTGCCATGGAGCCGGAGTGCATCGTGCTGGACGAGGCCACGGCTATGCTGGACCCCCACGGACGGCGGGAGGTGCTGGACACCATCCACCGGCTGAACCGGGAGCGGGGCATGACGGTGGTGCTCATCACCCACCACATGGCGGAGGCCGAGGAGGCGGACCGTGTCATTGTGATGAACGACGGCGAGGCCGCCATGGACGGTACGCCCAGAGAGATTTTTGCACAGGTGGAGCGGCTCCATGAGCTGGGGCTGGCGGCGCCGGACACGGTGGAGCTGATGCAGCGGCTGAACCGGCAGGGGGAGCACCTGCCGCTGACGGCCATCACGGTGGAGGAATGTGCGGATGCGCTGTACCGGCGGTTCGGCGCAGAAGGGAAGTAACGAATTGGAACCAATCATACGAATTGAGCAGCTCACCCATACTTACAGCGCCGGGACGCCCTTTCAGCGCAGCGCCGTGGATGGGGTAGAGCTGGATATCATGCCGGGGGAATTTTTAGGGGTCATCGGTCACACGGGCTCCGGGAAATCCACGCTGATCCAGCATCTCAACGGGCTGCTGAAGCCCACGCAGGGGCATATCTATCTCAACGGCAAGGACATCTGGGCGGACCCCAAGCAGATCCGGCAGGTGCGCTTTCAGGTGGGGCTGGTGTTCCAGTATCCGGAGTACCAGCTGTTTGAAGAGACAGTGTATAAGGACATTGCCTTCGGCCCCGGCAACATGGGGCTTGATAAAGAGGAGATCGACCGCCGGGTGCGGGAATCGGCCCGGATGGTGGGCCTTGCGGAGGAGCTGCTGGAGAAGTCGCCCTTCGACCTTTCCGGCGGGCAGAAGCGCCGGGTGGCCATCGCCGGGGTCATGGCCATGGAACCCAAGGTGCTGATCCTGGACGAGCCCACGGCGGGGCTGGATCCCCGTGGCCGGGATGAGATCCTGGCGCAGATCCGGGCGTACCACGAGACAAAGCGGGCCACGGTGATCTTGGTGAGCCACAGCATGGAGGAGATCGCCCGGAACGTGGAGCGCATCGTGGTGATGCGGGATGCCCACGTCTATATGGACGGCACGCCCCGGCAGGTATTTGCACGGGCGGAGGAGCTGGAGCAGGCGGGACTGGATGTGCCGCAGGTGACGAAGATCGCCATGGCGCTGCGCAGGCGGGGCATGGATATCGACCCGGCGGTATATACCATCGAGGAGCTGGAGCAGGCGCTGCTGGCCCGGAGGGGAGGCGGCGAGGGATGCTGAAGGATATCACGCTGGGGCAGTTTTTCCCCGGCAATACCATCGTCCACCGGCTGGATCCCCGGACGAAGCTGATGGCGGTGATCTTGTACATCGTGGCGCTCTTTAATGCCAAGAGCCCCTTGACCTACGCCCTTGTGGCGGCGGTGCTGGCGGTGTGCATCGTGGCCTCCCGTGTACCCATGAAGTCCCTGACACGGGGCCTCAAGCCCGTGTACGTTATCGTGGCGTTTACGGCGGTGATGAACATTTTCTTTACCGGCGGCACGGCGGTGGGCGAGGGGTGGCTGCTGGGCCATATCACCTATGAGGGCCTGACGGCGGCGATCTACATGGTGCTGCGGATCGTGATGCTCATTATGGGAACGTTTCTGCTGACATATACCACCAGTCCCATCGCCCTGACGGACGGACTGGAGAATTTGCTGGGGCCGCTGAAGAAGCTGCATCTGCCGGTGCATGAGCTGGCCATGATGATGTCCATTGCCCTGCGGTTTATCCCCACACTGATCGAAGAAACGGACAAAATTATGTCCGCTCAGAAGGCCAGAGGCGCCGACTTTGAGTCCGGGAACATCTTCCAGCGGGCCAAGGCACTGGTGCCTATTCTGGTGCCGCTGTTCATCAGCGCCTTCCGCCGGGCGGACGAACTGGCCACGGCCATGGAGTGCCGGTGCTACCACGGCGGCGAGGGGCGGACGGCCCTGCACGTGCTGCGGTATCAGGCGGCGGATTTTGTGGTGCTGGCAGCCTTTGTGGCGCTGGCGGCGGGACTTATCGTGCTGAAGCATATGGGTATCTAAGGAGGTGCATCGTGCGGAACATCGCACTGATCCTGATGTATAACGGAACGGCCTACCACGGGTGGCAGGTGCAGAAAACGGAGGTCACAGTGGCTCAGACGCTGGAGCGAGGCCTCTCTATGGTGTGCGGCGAACCGGTAAAGTGTACCGGCTGCGGGCGCACCGACGCCGGGGTCCACGCCGAGCACTATGTGGCCAATTTCCGGACCTCCTCCCGAATCCCGGTAGACCGCATCCCCTTTGCGGTGAACACCCATATCCCGGAGGATATCGTGGTGAAGGCGGCCTATGAGGTGGCGGAGGATTTCAACGCCATCGGCTCCTGCATCAGGAAGGAGTATACCTATCGCATCTACAATTCACGCATCAAGAATCCCTTCTATGTGGATCGGGCATATTTTTATCCCAAGCGGCTGGACGAGCAGGTGATGGACCGGGCGGCACGGGCCTTTGAAGGAACCCACGACTTTGCCGCCGTGCGGAGCGTCGGCACCAATGTGCGCAGCACCGTGCGGACCATCTACTACTGCCATGTGACCCGGAACGGGGAGCTGCTGGAATTGAAGGTATGCGCCAATGGATTTTTGTATAATATGGTACGGGCCATTACCGGGACGGTGCTCTATGCGGCGGAGGGAAAGCTGAAGCCGGAGGATATCCCGGTGATCCTGGATTCCGGAAACCGGACGCTGGCGGGGCCAACGGCACCGCCGGGAGGATTGTACCTGACGAGGGTTTGGTATGAGGATGAGCGACTCAATGGATAAACGGGAATTTGATGGGGGCAATCCCCAGCAGGACGCTCCCCGGCGGGTGGAGAAAAAGAAAATATGGACCCGTCGGCGGCTTTTGTGGCTGGGGATCGTGGCGGCGGTGCTGTTGGCGGTGGTGGCGGTGTCCTTGCTGTGGCAGCGGGGTACCTTTGACGGACTGCGCCGCAGCGTCATCTATGCCCGTGCGGAGAAGGACGAGAACGGCTGCGCCCAGCTATACCAGTATGCGGCAGACCGGGAGTATCGGTTCGTGTCCCTGTCCGGGTCGCTGGCGGCGGCCTCCAACAGCCGCATCCTGCTGATGGGTGAGGACGGACAGGTGCGATACAGCGAGAGCATCCTCTTCACCAACTGCACTGTGACCGGAAACGGCAAGTGGGCGGCGGTCTACGACGTCGGAGGCAAGGAGATCTATGTACTGGACGCTCAGGGCGAGGTCTACCGGCTGACACTGGACGGCGACATTTTGGCAGCGGCTCTGAACCCCGGCGGCTATCTGGCCGTGATGGTAAATACCTCCGGCTATAAGGCGTCGGTGGAGGTGTACGACCCCAAGGGAGAGAAGGTATTTGCCTTCCACTCCGGGGATCAGTTCCTCATGACGGCGGCGGTATCCGCCGACAGCCACCAGATGGCGGCGGTGACCATGGGGCAGGAGAACGGCAGCTTTGTCAGCAGTCTGGCTCTGTACCGGCTGGGCCGGGAGGAGCGTTACGCAGAATGTCTTCTGCCGGAGAATGCCGTGGTATATGATCTGGGTACGGTGGGCGGCAGCTACTGCGCTGTGACGGAAACGGGATTGCGGTTTGTGACCACCGGCGGCAAGCTGGCGGGGAGTTACAGCTATGACGGCGGATACCTCCACCGGTGCAGTCTGGGCGGAGACGGCTATGCGGCTCTGCTGCTGGGACGGTACAAGTCCGGCAGTCAGGGCAGGCTGGTGACGGTGGACAGTCAGGGCCGGGAGCTGGCATCGCTGGATATCGACGAGGAGGTCATGAGCCTCTCCGCCGCAGGAAAGTATGTGGCGGTGCTGTATCAGGACCACCTGACCATTTATGATAAGGACTTGCAGGAATACGCCGTGCTGAAGGATGTCAGTGCGGCGGGGACGGTGCTGATGCGGAGCGACGGATCGGCGGTGCTGACAGGTGCGTCGGCGGCCAGCCTGTACCTGCCGTAAGGCGGCCTGACAAATAGGAGGAAATGCGTATGACATGGGCCATAGACGCCGTGCTGGCCGCCGTACTGGTGGGGCTGGTGTGGCTGGGTGCCAAGCGGGGCCTGATGAAGAGCCTTGCCGGCGTGATCAGCGTGGGAGCAGCGTTTTTCGGCGCCTCATGGTGCGCCAACCGCTTCGTGACGCCGGTGAGCCGGTGGCTGGAGCCGCTGCTGCGGGAGAGCATCCAGCAGAAGCTGTCCGGTCAGGACGGAGCGGATGCCGGAGAGCTGCTGTCGGCCTTCGCCTTCGATGCCCACAGTCTGGAGAAAATTCTGGAGGATGTGGCGCAGCGGGTGAAGGAGACCGGGGAGTCGGTGTTTTCCGCTGTGACGGAGAGCGTCAGCCACTCCATCGCCTACGGCATCGTGTACGCCGCCGCCTTTATCGCCATTTTGCTGGTGGTATGGCTGCTGCTCAAGCCATTGGATCTGGCGGGGAAGCTGCCGCTGGTGCGGACGGTGAACGCACTGGGCGGCGCTTTGCTGGGCCTTGTGTGGGCGGTGCTGCTGCTGTTTGCGGCGGTGTGGCTCATGCAGCGATTTAACTGGGTGGTGACACCGGAGCTGATCCGGGACAGCATCCTATTGAAATTCTTTGCGGAAAACAATCCCATCGGTCTCATTGCAGCCCTGTGACGCCGGTGAAATCAACCCTGTAACGGAGGAGAACTATGCAACCTACACTTTGCTCCAAATGCAAGAAGAACGTAGCCGTGGTGTTTATCTCACGGATGAATGAAAAGGGAGAGCCTGTCAACGAGGGCCTCTGCCTGAAGTGTGCCGCCCAGCTGGGCCTGCCGCAGGTGGAGGACATGATGAAGCGCATGGGCATTACCCCGGACGATCTGGAGAATCTCAACAGCGAGATGATGCAGGCCTTCGGCGGCGCCGAGGAGCTGGGGGACGTGGCGCAGGCCAACGAGGACGGCGACGAGGATGAGGAGAGCGGAAAGACCGCCACCTTCCCCTTCCTGAACCGGCTCTTCGGCGGCAACAACAATCCCCCGGCAGAGAAGGGAGAGACCCCGCAGCGGGAGACCGGCAAGGAGTCCCGCAAGGGCGAGAAGAAGCACAAATATCTGGATAACTACTGCATCAACCTCAGCCGCCGGGCCAGAGAGGGCAAGCTGGACGCCGTCATCGGCCGGGAGGAGGAGATCCAGCGGGTGGTGCAGATTCTGAACCGCCGGCAGAAGAACAATCCCTGCCTCATCGGTGAACCCGGCGTGGGCAAGACCGCCATTGCCGAAGGACTGGCCCAGCGCATCGCCGCCGGGGAGGTCCCCTTCAAGCTGCGGGACAAGGAGGTCTATCTGCTGGATCTGACGGCTCTGGTGGCCGGTACCCAGTTCCGTGGACAGTTCGAGAGCCGCATGAAGGGGCTCATCGAGGAGATCCGCAAGCTGGGCAACGTGATTCTGGTCATCGACGAGGTACACAACATCGTAGGGGCCGGAGATGCCGAGGGCAGCATGAACGCCGCCAACATCCTCAAGCCCGCCCTGTCCCGTGGGGAGATTCAGGTCATCGGAGCCACCACCTTCAACGAATACCGCAAGTATATCGAGAAGGATACGGCGTTGGAGCGGCGCTTCCAGCCGGTGACGGTGGCGGAGCCCAGCATCGAGGACACGCTGAAGATCCTCAAGGGTATCGCCCACTACTATGAGACGTACCACGGGGTGTCCATCCCGGAGGGCGTGCTGCGGCAGGCGGTGCTGCTGTCGGAGCGGTATATCACCGACCGGTTCCTGCCGGACAAGGCCATCGACCTCATCGACGAGGCCTGCTCGGATCTGAACCTGAAGGATCCTACCATCAACCGCCGGATGGAGGTGAAGCGGGATCTGGAGAACGTGACCTTCGAGCGGGAGACCCTCATGTCTGCCGAGGCCCCGGAAGGGGAGGAGCTGACGGAGGAGCAGCTGGATCAGCGCTATGCCCGCATTGCAGAGCTGCGGAGCCAGGAGATGCGCCTGCAGGAGGAATTGACAGAGTTGGAGAAGAAGGGTGTGCCGCAGGTGACCATGGAGAACATCGCACGGGTCATCGAGATGTGGACCAAGATCCCCGCCAGCAAGATCAAGGAAGAGGAGTTCAAGCGTCTGGCGGAGCTGGATGTGACGGAAGCTTTTGAGAATCAGGAGCTGGAGGTATGTGTGCAGGCAATTGCGGACCGGATCTGGCGGGAAACGGGAAAATAGAAGCAGGAAAAACAGAAAGGACCGCAGATAAAGCCGGAAATTTGGAATGCGGAGCATTGGCTGAAAGGAAAAAGTGTGTTATACTTTTGGGTGATATGCCTTAAAATTAGAGAGATTGTGAGGTGACTGCGATGCTGAATTTTCAGGAAATCATCGGTCATGACCAGATAAAGGAACATTTTGAGAAGGCGATTGAGTACCGGGATCTGCTTGACAGTGTCAGAAAGGTGGCGCAGAAGCAGAAGATTACGAGCCAGAGCATGGAAGATCGGGATATTATCGCGATGGCGAAGGATGAGCGCGATGCGGTTGTGCAGGTGTTCTTCGTGCGCGATGGCAAGCTTATTGGGCGGGAACATTTCCATATGAATCTGACCGGCTCGGAGAGCAAGGCAGAAATCTTAAACAGCTTCGTCAAACAGTTTTACGCGGGAACGCCGTTTGTGCCGCATGAGATCTGGGTGCAGGAGGAGTTAGAGGACGCGGAGGTTATCGCCAGCTTCCTGACGGCGCGCCGGGGACAGAAGGTGCGCTTTGTCGTGCCAAAGATGGGCGAGAAAGAGCGGCTGGTCGAGCTGGCGGAGAAGAATGCGAAGATGGTGCTCTCCCAGGATAAGGAGAAGATCAAGCGCGAGGAACTCCGGACGATCGGGGCGATGAATCAGATTGGATCGTGGATCGGGCTTTCGGGAATCAAGCGGGTAGAAGCCTACGATATTTCCAATATCAGCGGTTTTGAGTCGGTCGGTTCGATGATTGTCTACGAAAATGGACGTCCGAAACGCAATGATTACCGCAAATTCCGTATCCGGACGGTTCAGGGACCGAACGACTACGCTTCGATGCGCGAGGTACTGCTGCGGCGGTTTTCCCATGGCCTGGAGGAGACGAAGAAACTGCAAGCCGAGGGCGGCGATCTGGCGATGGGAAGTTTTACGCGTTTTCCAGATCTGCTGATGATGGATGGCGGACGCGGACAGGTTAATATCGCGCTGGAGGTATTAAGAGAGCTTCAGCTGGAAATCCCGGTCTGTGGCATGGTAAAGGATGATAACCACCGGACGAGGGGATTGTATTATCAGAATGTGGAAATTCCAATCGATCGCCATTCGGAAGGATTTCAGCTGATCACCCGGATTCAGGACGAGGCGCACCGGTTTGCGATCGAGTACCACCGGAGTCTCCGGGGCAAGGAGCAGGTGCGCTCCGTGCTGGATGATATCAAGGGCATCGGACCAGCGCGCCGTAAGTCTCTGATGCGGACGTTCAAGACGATCGAAGCAGTCCGGGAGGCGAGCGTGGAGGAGCTGGAAGCTGCGCCACAGATGAACCGGGCAGCCGCCGAGGCAGTCTATATATTTTTCCGTGATGACAAGCAGGGGAAGATGTGATAGGATGTAGACAATAGTAAAAATAAAAGGAGACAAAAGTATGGGTGGAGTGACGATAACAGAACTGATCGATAAGATGGGGCTTCGCAATATGACGCCGGAGCTGGAGACGGACAATGTTATGCTGGTGCATGCGGATGTGAACCGTCCGGCATTGCAGCTGACTGGATTTTTCGACCATTTTGACAAGGACCGTGTGCAGATCATCGGTTATGTGGAAAATGCGTACATCTCGACCCTGACTCCGCAGCGCCGCCGGGAAATGTTTGACAAACTGCTGTCTTCGGGTATACCATGTCTGGTATATAGCCGCGGCATGGCACCGGAGGAGGAAGTGCTGGAGCTGTGTAACCATTATGGGGTTCCGTGCATGGTATCGGAGAAGACGACTTCGGATCTGATGGCGGAGATCATCCGCTGGCTGAACGTCAAGATGGCGCCGATGATCAGCATTCACGGCGTACTGGTCGATGTATTTGGCGAGGGTGTCCTGATTATGGGCGAGAGCGGTATCGGCAAGAGTGAGGCAGCGCTGGAACTGATTAAGCGCGGTCACCGTCTCGTCAGCGATGATGTGGTCGAGATCCGCCGCGTCAGCGATGAAACCCTGATCGGTTCGGCACCGGATATTACCCGTCATTTCATCGAGCTTCGCGGTATCGGCATTATCGATGTCAAGACGCTGTTCGGTGTAGAGAGCGTAAAGGATACCCAGTCGATTGACATGGTAATCAAGCTGGAAGAGTGGGATAAGGACAAGGAGTATGACCGCCTTGGCATGGAAGATCAGTATACCGAGTTCCTTGGCAACAAGATTGTATGCCATTCAATCCCGATCCGTCCGGGACGTAACCTGGCAATCATCGTAGAGTCGGCGGCAGTCAACTATCGTACCAAGAAGATGGGATATAATGCGGCGAAAGAACTGTACAAGCGGGTACAGGCGAACCTGGCAAGAAGAGATTAATGGAACGCTTCACGCAGTCTGATTCGTGTGATTTAGTGCGGAAATCCCGACTTGCAAGGGATGGAGCTGTTATGAAATGAATAAAGGAAAATAGATATGTCTAATTTTTATCAGAAACTTTGTGATGCCATCGGCGCTGCTTCCGTGCGGGAGCAGGAGCCGATGAGCGCACATACGACCTTTCGGGCTGGTGGACCAGCCCGCTATTTTGTGACCCCGGAGGGCGAAAAAGAGCTGGCGGCAGTGCTGGCGGCGTGCCGGGAGGCAGAGAAAGCGTATTACATATTAGGAAATGGAAGCAATCTGCTTGTCAGTGATGCGGGCTATCCGGGCGTGATGATCCTTCTGGGAAGCCAGTTTACAGAGGTGGTCTGTCCGGAGGGCGAACCGGGCGTCTATGAGCTGGGCGCCGGTGTGCTGCTTTCGCGTGCCGCCAGGGAGGCGCAGAAAGATGGAATGACCGGATTTGAGTTTGCAGCCGGGATTCCTGGAACCGTGGGCGGCGCGGCGGTCATGAATGCGGGCGCTTACGGCGGAGAATTAAAGGATGTGCTGGAATCTGTGCGCGTGATGACGCCGGACGGCGAGGTAAAAGAGCTTAAAACGGAAGAACTGGAGCTGGGTTACCGCCACAGCTGTATCCCGGAGCGCGGATATATCGTTTTATCGGCGCGGATCCGTCTGGAGAAAGGTGATCCGGAAGCGATCCGGGTGCGGATGGATGAACTGGCAGCCAAACGGCGGGAAAAACAGCCGCTGGAATATCCGAGTGCCGGAAGCACCTTTAAGCGCCCTGAGGGCTATTTCGCCGGAAAATTGATCGAAGATGCCGGACTTCGCGGCTATCAGGAGGGCGGCGCACAGGTGTCGGAGAAACACTGTGGTTTCGTTATCAATCGCGACCATGCGACGGCTTCGGACATCGCGGGGCTGTGTGGGACGGTGCAGAAGCGCGTGTATGAGCAGTTTGGGGTGAAACTGGAGACGGAAGTAAAGATGCTGGGCTTTTAAGATATTAAGATATATAGAGTATGGAAAAGGGAGGAACAATATGCGGCTTGTGATCGTAACCGGTATGTCGGGAGCCGGAAAGACGGCGGCACTGAAAATGCTGGAGGACATGGGATTTTACTGTGTTGACAATCTCCCGATCCCGCTGGTAGGAAAATTTGCGGAGCTGGTGCAGAGCAGCAGCGGGGAGGTAAGCTGTGCAGCGTTGGGAATCGATGTACGCAGCGGCGACGAGCTGGCACAGCTGGAGGGAACACTGAATGATTGGAATAACATCCAGTTTCCGTATGAGATCCTGTTTCTGGACGCCAGCGATGAGGTGCTGATCAAGCGATATAAGGAAACGCGCCGTTCCCATCCGCTGGCAGGAAAAGAGCGGCTGGACCGCGGTATTGCGAAAGAGCGCCTGAAACT
>OJOV01001096.1_pt1 | contig 23973 bp, 20 predicted proteins | sample 1598281 | NCBI WGS metagenome assembly OJOV01 (sample SAMN03922469, study PRJEB24848) | human gut metagenome | isolation source: stool sample | host: Homo sapiens | place: Germany | collected 2010-11
GAGCAGCCCTTAACTCGTTGCGGGGAGAGTGGAGTCCAGAGGTAGGGAGGGGGGAGTCGAAACACCCCTCCCTACCTCTGGCCCGCGCGGAGCGCAAGCCATTTGACCATAAAATAAAACCCGCCCCGCGCCACCGGCGCGAGAACAAGCCTTATCTACTATCACGAGGTATCAAACAATGGAACTTTTTCTGGATGTACTGAGCGAAACTCTGGTGGACACCGCCAAGATGCTCCCCTTCCTGTTTTTAGCCTATCTCTTTATTGAGTATGTCGAGACCCGCCACGGTGAGCGCATCGAGGCCCTGCTGGCGGGCGGCGGCCGCTGGGGTGCGGTGCCGGGCGCGGTGCTGGGCTGTGTGCCGCAGTGCGGCTTCTCGGCTATCGCCTCCAACTTCTACGCCTCCCGCGTCATCACGCTGGGTACGCTGATGGCCGTCTATCTCGCCACCAGCGACGAGGCCATCCCCCTGCTGGTGTCCATGCCCGCCTACTGGGATAAGCTGATCCTGCTGTTGGTCATCAAAGTCGTGTACGCTGTCTTCGTGGGCTTTCTGCTGGACTTCGTCCTCCGCAAGGTCCTGCCCCGCAGCCTGCGCGGCGGCTACACCGGCCACGCCGACGAGGTGGATTGCCACGAGGAGCACAGCGACGAAGAGGGCCATCCCCAGCCCATCTGGAAGGCCGCGCTCCGCCACACCCTCGAGATCTTTGTCTTTATCTTTGTGTTCAGCCTCGTGTTCGGCCTCATCGTCGAGGGCGTCGGCGAGGATGTCTTCGCCTCGGTGCTGGGCCGGATGGGCTTCTTCCAGCCGGTGGTGGCCGCACTGGTGGGCCTTGTCCCCAACTGTGCCGCCAGTGTCCTGATGACCCAGCTCTACGTCGAGGGCGCACTCCGCTTCTCGAGCCTCGTGGCCGGACTCTGCACCGGCGCGGGCGTGGGTCTCGCCGTGCTGTGGCGGGTGAATCCCTCCTGGAAGCAGAACCTCTTCATCACCGGCCTGACCTGGGCCTGCGGTGCCGCTGTGGGCGTGGGCATCCAAATCGTGGTGGCCTTTATCGCCTGAGTATTTGCAAAGCACCTGCACCTTTTCTTCGGAGAAGCGTGCAGGTGCTTTTTATTTTGGAGACAAAGCCTCCATTTTGTGATATACTCAGCTTATATATAGATATAAGGAGAACACCATGCAATATAAAATTCTCGCAAGCGATTACGACAACACCCTCGTCCCCTTCGGGGAGAGCCAGCCCCGTCCGGCCATGGTCAAGGCCGTGAAGAAGCTTCAGGCCGCCGGGGGAAAATTCGTGCTCAGCACAGGCCGGGCCTGGTCAGCCATCAACCGGAAAGGTCAGCTGGGCGGCATCCGGTTCGACTATGCCATCACCTGCAACGGTGCCTGCGTCGTGGACAAGAACGGTGCCATCGTGGCAGAGCACCCCATGACCAGTGAAGAGATGTACGCGCTGGTGGATTTCTGTGAGGACTACAACTACCCCCTGCAATTTAACTTCAAGGATGCATACTATGTTTACTGCGAGTATGACATCCTCCACAAGCACTACAATCAGATGAACAGCGTCGGTCTGGACTGCGTGGACGGCGAAGACCAGGACCGCCACCTCATCGATATGCCTCACGCGGCGTTCTGCCTCTTCCCCGAGGGGGCGCTGGAGCGGTTCAACGAAAAGTACGGCCACCTCGGCCTTCACTTCATGCAGACGGGCGGTCAGCTGCCCGACGGCTCCCACTTCTACGACATCGTGCGGGGCGGGATGGACAAGGGCGTGGGCCTCGCAGACCTTTGCGAAAAGATGGGCCTCTCCCTCGCCGAGGCCGTGGCGGCAGGCGACTCCGCCAACGATGTGGGGATGCTGAAAGCAGCCGGCCTCGGCTGCTGTATGTCCAACGGCACCGCCGAAGCCAAAGCCGCCGCTGACCGCGTCATCGGCGATGTGCGGGAAGACGGACTTGCTGCCCTTATTGAAGAGCTGTGGTTCGACGGCCCGAAGGCGGAGCCCTCCGACCGCAGCTTCGGCTCTGCATGGGAGACGATGGAACGATGAGCTTCGCACCCGTTTACTCTGAAAACAGCCGCGCCCTCATCCTCGGCACATGGCCCAGCCCCAAAAGCCGGGAGATGGCCTTCTACTACGGCCACCCGCAGAACCGTTTCTGGCCCATGATGGCGGCCCTCACCGGCGAGCCTGTCCCCGCCCGGGAGGACATCGAGGCCAAAAAAAGCATCATCCTCCGCCACGGCCTCGCCCTGTGGGACACGCTGGAAAGCTGCACCATCACCGGCGCGTCGGATGCTTCCATCCGGGACGTGGTGCCGAACGACATTGCATCTCTTTTGGCAAAAGCACCCATTGAGGCAGTGTTCTGCAACGGGGCCACGGCCTACCGCATCTATACAAAGTATCTGCTGCCGGTCTCTGGCATCCCGGCGGTCAAGCTGCCCAGCACCAGCCCCGCCAACGCCGCCTGCCGCCCCGAAACCCTGCGCGAGGTCTGGGGCGAGGCCCTCAAAGATTATATAACCGTTTCCAACCTGTAAATTATTCATGAAACACTTGCGTTTTGTGGATAAAAGGATTTATTATGGAAGAGTACAAGGGGCGGTGCGCCCCTTCGGGAAAGGAGAAAATGCATGAGCAAAATTATCCGCACCCAAAAGCCCAGCGTCCTGCCGTGGTATGCGGCGGCGCTGGTGTTCGCGGTGCTGTGCGCGGCGCTGCCAGCATATAAGCTGTGGGCGCTGCTGATCGCGCTGGGCGGCGCAGCCGTGATGTTCGGCGCGGCAAAGAAGGTCTGCCCGCCCCGGGTGGTGGAACATGAAGTGCCTTTCCACACCGGCAGCGGCGATGTGGACGAGATGCTGGCCGACATCCAGCAGAAGCTGGATGCCCTCCACGCGCTGAACGAGGCCCTGCCCGACCCGGAGCTTTCCGCCGCCATGACCCGGATGGAAAAGGCAGGCCGCTCCATCGTGGAGACGGTGGAGGCCAGTCCCGCCAAGGCGAAGCAGGTACGCCGCTTTGCGAACTACTATCTGTCCGACGCGGTGAACGTACTGGAGCAGTACGCAAAGCTGGCCCGCCAGGGCGTGCGGGGCGAAAATGCCGCTTCGATCCGGGCAGAGGTGGAGCGGAACGCGGCTTCCATCGCCACTGCATTCGAAAACCAGCTGGATGCACTGTATGCCGCTGAAAGCATGGACCTCTCGGCGGATCTGACGGTGCTCCAAAATATGATGAAGGGGCAGGGACTGAGTTAAAACTGGCTTGCCCTCTCAGGCGCTGACGCGCCAGCTCTCCCAAAGGGAGAGCCTCTGGTGGAAACTTGCAGCATACCGGCCCCCGGAAAAGCCTCTCCCTCTGGGAGAGGTGGCAATGCGAAGCATTGACGGAGAGGGCAAGGCCGTGTATCGATTTGGAAAGGAAGGAATCTCTCATGGCTGATAATACGTTCAATTTTGACTTAGACGCACCCGCTGTTCCCACCCTGACCCTCGACCCGGTGGAAGCACCTGCCGCCGAGGAGAAGCAGCCCGAACCCGCTGCGGCCCCCGAGGCCGAACAGGTCAAGCTCAGCCCCGAGGAGCAGGCGATGGTGGACGCCTTCGCTCAGAAGATCGACATCACCAACAGCCAGCAGGTGCTGCAGTACGGCTCCGCCTGCCAGAAGAAGATCGGTGACTTCTCCGAGGCGGCACTTTCCAAAGTGTCCACCAAAGACCTCGGCGAAGTGGGCGGCATGATCACCGACCTTATCGGGGAGCTGAAGAACTTTGACGCCGCCGAAGAGGAAAAGGGCATCCTCGGCTTCTTCAAGAAAAAGGGCAGCCAGCTCGACAACATGAAGACCAAGTACAGCAAAGCGGAAACGAACGTCGAGACCATCCAGTCCGCCCTCGAAAAGCATCAGGTGCAGCTGCTCAAGGATATTGCGATGCTGGACAAGATGTACGAGCTGAACATGGCCTATTTCAAAGAGCTGAGCATGTATATCCTCGCGGGCAAGAAGAAGCTGGCCGACTTCCGCGCCCACGAGCTGCAGCAGGCGATGGACAAGGCAAAGGCTTCCGGCCTGCCTGAGGACGCACAGGCCGCACGCGATCTGGCCGACCAGTGCGAGCGCTTTGAGAAAAAGCTCTACGACCTTGAGCTGACCCGCACCATCAGCCTGCAGATGGGCCCCCAGATCCGGCTTTTGCAGAACAATAACTCCATGATGGCCGAAAAGATACAGTCCACCATCGTCAACACCATCCCCCTGTGGAAGAACCAGATGGTGCTGGCACTGGGTCTGGCCCACAGCCAGCAGGCCATGCAGGCCGAACGTGCCGTCACCGACATGACCAACGAGCTGCTGAAAAAGAATGCCGACGCCCTCAAGATGGGTACCATCGAGACGGCCAGGGAGTCTCAGCGCGGTGTCGTGGACATCGAGACCCTGCAGCAGACCAACAAGAGCCTTATCGAGACGCTGGACGAGCTGAACAAGATCCAGAGCGAGGGCCGCGCAAAGCGTGCCGCTGCCGAGCAGGAGCTCACCCGCATCGAAGACGAGCTGAAACAGAAGATGATGGAGATCCGGAGCTGAAATGGCAAACGCAGATTTTTCCAGACAACAGAATCGACCCACCGGCGGCTTTGACGCTTCCAGCTATCGCGCCGCAGCGCCCGCCGAGGAGGAAGTGCGGCTGACGCCCTTCCAGCAGAAACTGGCAGACCTCGAAAAGGCCCTGCCCGCCGCGCTGGGCAAGCAGGCCGTGGCCGCGGCGCTTTGCATCGTGGTGATGCTGGCCTGCTTTTTCGGCTTTGGCGGGGCGAAGCTCCGGGCAAAGTACGACACGGTGAAGAACGGGTTCACCACTGGCGTGGCCGCAGACAGCGGCTATGCCCTGAATGAGGAGTTGACCACACGGCTCAACACGGCCGCCAACATCATCACCACCGCGTCCAACACACTGGGTGCAGACAGCACCGAAGTGCAGACGGCACAGGCTGCGCTGGACTCTTTTTCCGCCTGCCTCGGGGCGGTGCAGTCCGATGGCAGGATCCACGCACCGGACTCTCTGAGTGTTTACACCGGCGGCAGGATGCATATGCTCTACCAGTCGAACGAGACGCTTGGCACAGCCATCGGCCAGCTCTACGCCAAATTGCAGGAGCAGGCCGCAGACCCCATGAAGATGGGTGCGGTGCAGGGGCAGTACAGCCAGTTCAACCGTGCGCAGACCATCATCAGCAACCTGCATTATAACGATGCGGTCCAGAGTTACCAGAAAGACGTCGGCGGCTTCCCGGCCAGCGTGCTGGGCAAGCTGTTCGGCATACAGGAGGTGGAACTTTTCGCATGAAGACGATGAAAACATTCTCCCGCCGCATTGCGGCACTGCTTCTTGTCGTGACCGTCGGCATCACGGCGCTGGCACCGGCGGCTTCGGCTGCTAACATCCAGCTGCCCAGCCTGCCGAAAGATCAATGCGTGGTGGACGACGCCGGTGTGCTGAGCGACAGCACCACCTCGGAGCTTGAGACCCTCAACGCACAGCTCTCTTCCAGCTGCGACGGCGCACAGATCGGCGTGCTGACCGTGGACTACACCGGCAGCGCCACCACCGAGGACTACGCCACTGAAGCCTTCGACACCTGGGGCATCGGCAGTTCCAGCAAGAACAACGGCGTGCTCATCCTGCTGGTGATGCAGTCGGACCAGTACGCCGACGGCGACTACTATCTGACCTACGGCGACGGCTTCCGCAGCACCATGCTGGCCGACCAGGCAAGCTCTCTCGTGCAGACCATGGAGGACGATTTCGCCGCCAAGAAGTACGACGCCGCCGTCCTCACCTGCGCCACCAATGTGGCCAATACCATCGCAGAGGTGTACGGGGTCACTCTGAGCGGCGGGACCATCTATTCCGACGGCTCTGACACCCAGACCACCCGGCCCTCTGTCGAGCCTGTCCCGCCCCAGAAGCACTACTCCATCTGGGAAAGCTTTATCGGCGGCATTTTCTCCATGCTTGCTTATATCATCCTGTTCATCGCAGTTTTCTTTATCTTTATCACCCCTCTCGGCCACTCCTTCGGCTGGTTCTGGGGGCCGTTTGGCTGGTTCGGCGCACGGCGTTGGCACAGAGGCCCGCGCCCTCCCCGCGGCCCTTACGATGACTTCGGCCCCGGCGGTGGTTTCTATGGCGGCCCTCGCGGCCCGAGAGGCCCCCGTGGGCCTCGTCCTCCCCGGGGCGGCGGCTTCGGTGGAAGCGGCTTTGGCGGTATGGGCGGCGGTTCCGGTTTTGGCGGAGCCGGGCGCGGCGGCGGCAGCTTCGGCGGCATGGGCGGCGGCAGCAGCCACGGCGGCGGAGCCGGACGCGGACGCTGATGCTGATTCGATAACTAAAAAGGCACCGTGCTTCGAGCAGAAGCACGGTGCCTTTTGCTTTATTTCGGCTGGTTACTGTCCTTGATGAACTTCATAATACAGCATCCCATCACGATGACAGGAAGCACGATTCGCAGGCCCATCGGGTCGTCCCAGCTGATGAACTCGTCTATAAAGTACCCTGCGAGCCATGCCGCCAGTGTAAAAACGGTTGCCCATCCATAACTCATATTACCGCCTCCAATCTTACTTGATGCAGCTCGAGCAGGGGCTGTAGCCAGCGGCCACAGCTTCATCATAGCTCGAGAACAAAATCTGGTTCTTCTCTGCCGGGAGGTTGGCGCAGCTGGGCAGATGGAACTTTTTGCTGTTCACGTTGCCGATGTACGCCTGCTGGGCCGTGCTGGACGCTGCCGGGTCGGTGGGGTTCAGCTCAGCGTCGGTAGCGAAGTGTTCCGTTGCCACCGTGTAGTTCTGGCCGTCACTGGAAACGGTGATCGTCCCCAGCAGGTCGGTGCGGTAGACGTCCACACCGGCATCCCGCAGGATGCTCAGGGTCTCCTCGTGGGGGTGGCCGTACTTGTTGTTGACCCCGCAGGAGATGATGCCCATCTTGGGCAGGACAGCGTTCAGGAAGACGTAGCTGGTGGAGGTGCTGGAGCCGTGGTGGCCCACCTGTAAGACATCCACCTTGAGGTTCGCGCCGCTGTTCACAAGGTCGCGCTCGGCGTCGGCCTCCATATCACCGGTGAGCAGGAAGCTGGTGGCGCCGTAGTCGATGCGCAGGACGATGGAGGTATCGTTGGTGTCATCGTACTGCGCCACAGGGCCAAGCATGGTCACAGTGGCGCTGCCCAGCGCCCACTGGGTGCCTACGGCAGGCACTTCCACCTGTAAGTTCTGCTGCTGGGTATACTTGACGAAATCCTTGAAGCACTTGGTGGAGGCTTCCGTCACGGGGCTGTAGACGTGGCAGGCCGGGAAATAGGCCAGCGCAGCGGCCAGACCGCCCACATGGTCTTCGTGAGCATGGGAGCAGAAGACGTATTCCAGTTGCTCGACCCCCTGACTCTGCAGGTAGGAGACCACCAGACTGCCGTCGTCCACATTGCCGCCGTCATAGAGCATGAACTGTCCGTCACACTCCACCAGCACGCTCAGCGCCTGCCCTACGTCGATGAAGTGCATCTGGAAGGCGGCGTCCTGCCCGTCGGAAGGCGTCGTTCCGGTCTGAGAAGCTGCCGGGTTCGGCATGACGTCGCCGCTGCCTCCCGGGACGATGGAAGAGGTGTCACAGCCCACGAGGCCCAGCGCAAGGGCTGCGGCCAGCGCCAGCGCAGCGAGGCGGATCATGAGCGTTTGAGCGTTCACTTTTTCTTTTTTGAAGTTTTCCACGATGTATTCTCTTTCTGTTGATTGTTTTTCGGTTTATGCGCAGGAGCCGAATGGGGCGCAAAACGTGCGCCGGGGCTGGGCTGACGGCCTGCCGGGCTGCGGCCCGCCGGGGCGGCGGAGCGGCTCTGCGGCTTGCCGCCCTTGCCTCTGGGCCGGACTGTGTAGGTGCCGTCGCCGTGGATGGTCACATCGGCGGCCTCGGCTCTGCGGGCCGAACGCTGGACCGCAATGCGGCCCTCAGCGGGAACCAGCAGGGGGATGAGGTCTTCGCGGTGGGTCATTTTCAGCGCCTTGATGACCTTTTCGGCGTTGCGGGGCTCATAATATTGGAGCAGGGCGCGCTGAAGTGCCTTGCCCTCAGCGGTCTTTTCCACAAACACCGGCTTCAAAGTGTAGGGGTCGAGGCCGGTGTAGAACATACAGGTGCTCACGGTGCCGGGCGTGGGATAAAAATCCTGCACCTGCTCGGGGCGCATATGGTTCTTGTAGAGGTATTCGGCCAGATAGACGGCATCCTTGAGGGTGCTGCCCGGGTGGCTGGACATGAGATACGGCACGAGGTACTGCTTTTTGCCCGCCTTCCTGCTCAGCTCGTAGAACTTATCCTTGAACTTGTTGAAGGTCTCGATGGGGGGCTTGCCCATGTAGGCGAGGGTGTTGGGGGCGCAGTGCTCCGGCGCGACTTTCAGCTGGCCGGAGACGTGGTACTCCACCAGCTCCTTAAAGAAGGTGTCATCGGGGTCGGCCATCAGGTAATCGAAGCGGATGCCGCTGCGGATGAACACCTTCTTGACGCCGGGCAGCTCCCGGACGCGGCGGAGAATTTTCAGGTAATCGCTGTGGTCCACGATCATGTGGGAACAGGTGGTGGGGGCGAGGCAGTGCTTGCCGCCGTTGCACATACCCCGCAGCATCTGCTCGCGGCAGGACGGGAAACGGAAGTTGGCGGTGGGGCCGCCGATGTCGTGGATGTAGCCCTTGAAATCCGGCTCGTGGGTCATCCGCTCTGCTTCGGCCACGATGCTGTCGGCGCTGCGGCTGGTGACGCGTCGGCCCTGATGCAGCTGGATGGCGCAGAAGTTACAGCCGCCGAAGCAGCCGCGGTTCTGGATGATGGAGAACTGCACCTCCCGGATGGCAGGCACACCGCCCATGACCTCGTAGATGGGGTGGTAGCGGCGGGTGTAAGGCAGGGCGTAGACCTTATCCAGCTCCCAGCGGACGAGGGGCTTTGCGGGGATGTTCTGCACGAGGTACTTCTCGCTCTGCTTCTGGACGATGATATTGCCGCTGACGACGTCCTGATTGTCCATCTGGATGCGGCAGGCTTTCGCATAAGCCACCTTATCGGAGGCGACCTTCCTGAAGCCCGCGCACTCCACATACCGCTCGGGCAGGTGGTCGAAGTCGGTCAGGTAGCAGGTGCCGTCCACATCGGTGATGCTCTCCACCGGCTCTCCTGCCGCCAGACGGCGGGCGATCTCCACGGTCTGGTGTTCCCCCATGCCGAAGCTGATGATGTCCGCACCGGAGTCCTCGGCGATGCTGGGCAGGACGGTGTCCAGCCAGTAGTCGTAGTGGGCAAAGCGGCGGAGCGATGCTTCCAGACCGCCCAGAATGACGGGCAGGTCAGGGTATGCCTGCTTGGCAAGTCTGGTGTAGACGGTGGCGCTGCGGTCGGGCCGTGCGCCGCCCTTGCCGCCGGGCGAATACTCGTCCTCCGCGCGGGGGATCTTTGCGACAGAATAGTGACTCACCATGCTGTCCACGTTGCCGCCGCCGATGAAGAAGCCGTACTTCGGCTTTCCGAACCGCTTAAAGTCCTCGCAGTCGGTATAGCGAGGCTGAGCCAGCACGCCCACCTTGTAGCCCTCGGCTTCCAGCAGGCGGCTGATGATGGCGGTGCCAAAGCTGGGGTGGTCCACATAGGCGTCGCCGCCCACCACCACGAAGTCCAGCTGGTCCCACCCCCGAGCCTCCATGTCGGCCCGGCTGATGGGGAGAAATTCGGTGTAATGTTCCATAGTTATCCTTTTTCTTTCATGATGCCTGCCCTATACAGCAGGGCTCTATTGCTTCCGAGATCAAACATTCTATTCATCCGGCTGATTCATCTGCATTTCCAGCCACTGCTGGCGGCTGATGAGGACAGCGCGGGGCTTTGCGCCCTCGTAGGGGCCGATGATGCCCTTTTCTTCCATCTCGTCCATGATGCGGGCGGCGCGGGCATAACCCAGCTTGCAGCGGCGCTGCAGCAGGCTGGTGGACGCCTGGCCGGCGTCGATGACCACCTCCACGGCCTGCTTGAGCATCGGGTCACTGCCGCCCTCCTCGTCGGAGTCGGCAGAGCTGCTGCCCTTTTTGCCGTCCTGGATGGCGTGTTTTTCCATGGCCTCTATCATGGCTTCGTCGTACTGGACGGTGGCGCTCTTCTTGATGAAGTCCAGCACACGGCTGATCTCCTCATCCCGCACAAAGGTACCCTGGATACGGGTGGGCTTGGGTGCGCCCACGGGCATGAAGAGCATATCGCCCATGCCCAGCAGCTTTTCGGCACCGGCACCGTCGAGGATGGTGCGGCTGTCCACCTGACTGGACACGGCGAAGGCGATGCGGCTGGGGATGTTGGCCTTGATGAGGCCGGTGATGACGTCCACGCTGGGGCGCTGGGTCGCCACGATGAGGTGCATACCGGCGGCACGGGCCTTCTGGGCGATGCGGCAGATGGAGTCCTCGACATCCTTGCCGACGACCATCATCAAATCGGCCAGCTCGTCGATGATGATGGCGATATAGGGCATCTTCTCGAGGTTCGGGTCCGCTGCCGCCAGCTTATTGAAGGACTTGATGTCGCGGACGTTGTTCTCCGCGAAGAGGTGGTAGCGGCGCTCCATCTCCTGCACTGCGCCGCCCAGTGCGCCGGCCGCCTTGCGGGGTTCGGTGACGACGGGCATCAGCAGGTGGGGGATGCCGTTGTACTCAGCCAGCTCGACGACCTTGGGGTCGATGAGCAGGAGTTTGACGTCCTCGGGGCTGGAGCGGAACAGCAGGCTCATGATGATGCTGTTGACACAGACCGATTTACCGCTGCCGGTGCTGCCCGCGATGAGCAGATGGGGCATCTTGCACAGGTCGGCCACCTGGGCCACGCCGGCGATGTCCTTGCCCAGCGCAATGCCCATCGGCGAGGTCATCCGCAAAAAGCTCTGGCTCTCGAAGACGCTGCGGATGTAGACCGGCGTTTTCTTATGGTTCGGCACCTCGATGCCCACGGCAGGCTTGCCGGGGATGGGTGCCTCCATGCGGACATCGGCCACCGCCAGGTTCAGGGCGATGTCGTCCGCCAGCGAAGTGATGCGGCTTATCTTGACGCCCGCCATGGGCTGGACTTCATACCGGGTGACCGACGGGCCGCGGGAAATATCCAGCACACGGGTGCGGACGCCGAAGCTTTCCAGCGTGTCCACCAGCTTCTGGGCGTTGGCTTTCAGCTCGTCTTCCGCGCCGGAGTCACTTTCCTCCGGGGCGCGCTCGAACAGCTCGATGGACGGGTACTGATACTGGAAGCTCTCCTCCGTCTCCGTCTCTTCGGCGGGGGCGTTCGCGGCCTGCTCCTCGGAGACAGCAGGCTTTTCCATGGCGGCTGCCACCAGCGTGTTGAGGTCTTTTTCCTCCACCGGGTCGCTGGTGATGCTGATCCAGCCGTCCTCATCCGGCTCAGAGCGGAACGCCACAGCATTCTCGGCGCTGACCGGCTGCGGGGCCGGTTCCGGAGTCGGGGTCAAATCATAGAGCGGGATGCCGAAGGAGAGCGGCGGCTCAGGCGCGGGCTGCTGTTCCGGCTCTTCTGCCGGGGCAGCGGGCGTAACGGTGGGTGTCACCGTCGGCTCGGGCTGGGCCGTGAAGAAGTCCTCGGCGGCGGTATCCACAGCATCCGGGACGATGGGCGTCACGGTGGCGCGGATGGGCGCACGGCGGAGCGGGTCCATGCCGAAGGTGCCGCCGGGGCCGAGGATGATGGGCTCGATGGGCTCACTTCCGCCCTCGGTGACGGTGGTATGGTCAGGGCCTAAATCAATATCAAAGGGCGCACGGGGCCGGGGCTTTTCCACCTGTACGGGGGCAGGCTCGGGCTGAGACGAGGTCTGCGCTTCCGGTGCGGGTGCAGGGGCAGGCTCTGCCTGTTCGCCGCCCTGCATCACCTGATGGCCCCAGTGGAAGACGCCAGCCAGCCAGCCGGGAGGCTGGATATGGAAGGCGGGCGCGGCAGGCTCTTCGCCGCCGCAGCAATCCTCGCCTTCGCCCACTTCGTCTTCCGGCAGGTCGTCGTCATAGGCCTCGTATTCCTCCGCCTCGGCCTCCTCGGCGGCGCGTTCTGCCAGACGCTCGGCCCGGCGGGCGGCATTCTGCTCGTGGACGGCAAGGCCCTTTTCGTGGACGCTGCCGCCCACGTTGCAGAGCCACTGCCAGCACTCGGCGGGCGTAACGTCAAAAATGTACAGGCTGGCGCAGGCCGCCAGCGCCGCCATGACCAGATTGGCGGCGGGTCTGCCGCAGAGCAGCAGGAGCGTCCCGCCCAGCACAGCGCCCAGCGCACCGCCCGAGAGCCATGCGCTCATACCATTCTGATAACAGGCGGCAGTCATCTGCGCGGCGGTCTGGTCGGTGGGGATGTCAGAAAAGACGATGACCGTGCCGCTGGCGAAGATGAGCCCCAGCGTAAGCTTGGCGATATGGGGCAGCAGGTCTTCGCCCCGGGTGTAGAGGATGGCCAGATAGCACAGCGCTGCGCCCAGCACGAAACTTCCGCAGCCGAACACGCCGAACAGGACATCGTGCATCGTGCGCCAGGCCGAACTGCCCGGCACGAAAGCCAGCGCCATGAGCACCAGCCCCGCAAACAGGGTGATGAGCCCCGCGGGCATCCGGTCCTGTGTCCGGTTCTTGCGGCGCGAAGCTGTGCTGCGCCCGGAGGTCTTGCGTTTTCTCTTTGCCATGTTTCCTAAAACCCGTTCCTTATTTTATATCATGAAGCAGGGCGCGCTCAGGGCGGCTCTGTCGGTGACGATGGAAGAATTTCGATACTACTCGATTCTTTCATTGTACCACGGGAAAAGTCAAATGGCAATTTATTTCCCCTCGATTTCTCGGTAGAGCCATGCCAGCGCATCCGACAGCCCGCCCAGCTCGTCGATAAGCTTTTCCCGCACGGCTTTTCGGCCATCCAGCACGGTGCCGACGTCCATGACCAGCTCGCCCGTGCGCATCATCAGCTCGGTGTACCGCTTCTCCGAGATGCCGCTGTGGGACGCCACGAAGCCGGTGATGCGCTCCTGCATCTGCTCGAACCAGCGCATGGTCTGGGGCACGCCCAGTATCATGCCGGAATGGCGGACGGGGTGGACCGTCATGGTAGCAGTAGGCACGATGAAGCTCCGCTGGGCGCTGACGGCCAGCGGGATGCCGATGGAGTGGCCCCCGCCCAGCACCACCGCCGCACTGGGCTTGGAGATGCTGGCGATGAGCTCCGCCAGCGCAAGCCCCGCCTCCACATCCCCGCCCACCGTGTTGAGCAGGACCAGCAGGCCCTCGATGGCGGGGTCCTCCTGCACGGCCACCAGCTGGGGGATGACGTGCTCATACTTGGTGGTCTTCTGGCCCTGAGGCGCTTCCACATGGCCCTCCACCTGCCCGATGACAGTCAGGCAGTGGATGGCGTGAGCTCCCCGGGTACGGTAAACGCTGCCCATATCCTCGATCTGCTCTTTTTCCAGCCGCTGCTGCTCCACGGGGACGTTCTTCTCTTCCTGTGACATTCTGCGCATCCTCCTTTTTGCTTCATTTCAGCTTGTCCGTCATTCCTGCCGGTTATACTTCGGTAAAGATTTCTTTGCTTTCTCAAAAAAATGTGCCAAATGGTTTGACATTCTCTCTTCGCGCTGTATACTTTATACTAGAGATAAGTTTGTCAAATATGTATCATTATTGTACAAGAAAGTACAAATCTTTTGCCGGAGCACCCTGCCGCTGCGCACTTCTCCCCGGCAATGCTGCGGATAAAAAGAAAGGAGACCCCCTATGAACACTCCCGGCAAAGCTTCTCTGCCCGTCATCAAGCGCCTGCCCAAATACTATCGCTACCTGCGCACCCTGAAGACCGACGGCATCACCAGCATCTCGTCCCGTGAGCTGGCCGCCCAGATGGGTACCACTGCCTCTCAGGTGCGGCAGGACTTCAACTGCATCGGCGACGTGAATGGCCGTCAGGGCATCGGCTACTCGGTGGAGAACCTGCTGAACATCCTTGAGCAGCTGCTCTTTGGCAACGGCGACCTCCTGCCCACCATCCTTATCGGCTGCGGCCGTCTGGGCAAGGCGGTGAGCCGCTTCATCACCACCGACACCAACGGCTACAAGCTCATCGCCGCCTTCGACAACGCCCCCGACGAGGTGGGCAAAGAGATCAACGGCATCCAGATTTTACACAGCGACGAGCTGGAAGCTTTCTGCGCCGAGCAGCACCCCGAGGTGGCTGTGCTCTGTCTGCCCCGCAGCGGCGCAGAGGAGATCAGCGGCCGCTTGGTGGCTCTGGGCATCCAGGGCTTCTGGAACTTCTCCCACTACGATCTGTCTGTCCCCTACCCCGACGTGGTGGTGGAGAACGTCCACCTCGGCGACAGCCTGATGAGCCTGGGCTACCGGCTGCGCAATCAGGACTGAGCACATACTATCGATAATACAGGCCCTCTCCGTCAGGCTTTGGCTGAGAGGGTCCTTTCATGAGGAGACTTTTTCGATATGGCAAAGCTTTATTTCCGTTACGGCGCAATGAACAGCGGCAAGAGCACCGCGCTGATGCAGGTGGCCCACAACTACGAGGAGCAGGGGATGCGGGTGCTCATCCTCAAGCCGAAGGTGGACACCAAGGGCAGCGGCGACCTCGTGAGCCGTCTGGGCGTCCGCCGCCCTGCCGACCTGCTGGTGCCGCCGGACATGGACCTGATGGAGGCCGTCCGGGCCGCCAGCAGCGAGGGCCGGCCTCTGGCCTGTGTGCTCTGTGACGAGAGCCAGTTCCTCACCGCAGAGCAGGCCGAGCAGCTGTTTATGGTGACGGTAGAGCTGAACATCCCCGTCATCTGCTATGGCCTGCGCTCCGACTTCTCCCTCAAGGGCTTCCCCGGCTCCACCCGGCTTCTGGAGCTGGCCCACACCATCGAGGAGATGAAGACCATCTGCACCTGCGGCCGCAAGGCCACCTGCAACTGCCGCAAAGTCAACGGCCGCTTCGTCTTTGAGGGCGAACAGGTAGCCATCGACCTTGAGAACGACGTCCAGTACGTCAGCATGTGTCCCCAGTGCTATTTCCGGGAGCGCAGCGCTTTCTACGCTGCCCGCCGGTGACTCTTTTCCCTGATTTTATGCCGTCCGCACGCCGGACGGCATTTTTTGTATCTTTTCTGCATCCGTGATATATCAGTCGCGCCCCAATTCGCGCGTTTTTTGCGCTATTGATATATCAGCTCGGGGCCGGAACTTTCTGTTATCGTCGCTTTTAATGTATACAACGCTCTTTCAACAAATTCTGCCCTGGCTACAAAATTCTTGCAATTCAGGCCAATCTTCTCCTGTTGCATCCCAGTTTTCTATGCAAATCGTTGAAGTATACAAGTTGCACAGTTTTTCGGTCCAAGTTTATTCATTATGGCAATGACGTCAAAACCGGGCAAAAAATAAGCGCAATATTTGTACGTTTTCTGCCGCTATCACTACAATTTGCATCTTTCTTTTTTTTCTTGCCTTTGGTATCATATTTGTATACAACGGATGCTTTGCAGAGGCATCCATGCAAGAAGATGTTTTCTACATAGGAGGAGAACGAAAATGAGCAAGGCAATTTCTCGTCGTGACTTTCTGAAGGTCTCTGGCGCTGTGGGTGCTGCCGGCCTGCTGGCCGCCTGCGGCGGTTCCGGCAACGCTGGTTCTACCGCCACTTCCACTGCCGCTTCTTCCGCCGCAGCTTCTGTGGCTGGTCTGTCTTCCGACCCCGTCACCCTGACCATGAGCTGGTGGGGCGGCGAGTCTCGTCACAACGCTTACCAGGAGGCCATCAAGGCTTTCTCTGCTGAGCACAGCACCATCACCGTCAACCCCACCTTCGCTGCATGGTCCGGCTGGGAGGACACCATGTCCACCAAGTTCGCAGGCGGTGTCGCTGAGGATGTCTGCCAGATCAACTGGAACTGGCTGTACAACTACTCCAAGAACGGCCAGACCTTCATCGACCTGAACAGTGTCTCCGAGTATCTGGACCTGACTCAGTGGGATGAGGCCAAGCTGGCTGCCTGCAACGTGGCAAACGCTCAGCAGTGCGTGCCTGTCTCCATGACCGGCCGTATCTTCTACTGGAACAAGACCACCTTCGACAAGGCCGGCATCGCCTTCCCCACCACTCTGGACGAGCTGATGGCTGCCGGCAAGACCTTCCAGGAGAAGCTGGGCGATGACTACTATCCCCTGCACCTGGGCGCATACGACCGTATGATCCTGATGGTCTTCTACCTCGAGTCCAAGTACGGCAAGGACTGGGCAGACCCCACCACCTCTACCCTGAACTACGATGCCGACCAGATCGCTGAGGGCATCGACTTCATCAAGAGCCTGGTCGAGGGCCACGTCATCATGAGCCTGCCCACCTACTACGGCTCCAACGGCGACAACGCCGCTCACCAGTCCACCGAGTGGATCACCGGCAAGCTGGCCGGCTGCTTCGAGTGGGACTCCTCCGCTACCAAGTACGCTGACGCTCTGGACGAGGAGAACAAGGCTGGCTTCACCGTGGGCGAGGAGATCAAGTTCGGCGATTACAACGGCGGCTTCTCCAAGGTCTCCATGGGTCTGGCCATCACCAAGACCTGCGAGCATCCCGCAGAGGCAGCTACCCTCATCAACTTCCTGCTGAACGAGACCGCAGGTGCCGAGATCATGGGTTCCGAGTGCGGCATCCCCGCCTCCAAGGCTGGTCTGGCTGCTGCTCAGAGCGCCGGCAAGATCAAGGAGCTGGTGGCTGAGGCAAACGGCAAGGTCATGGCCTTCGTTTCCAACCAGCTCGACCCCCTGTTCGAGTCCAACGACCTGAAGGCTACCGGCACCGGCATCTATCAGGAAGTGTTCGACACTCTGGATTACGACAATGCTTCCGGCGCTGACCTGGTCGACACCCTGCTGGACGGCATGGAGTCTGTCGGCTACACCGTCTAATTTCCGCCTCATGGACTTTTTGCGGCCCGCGCACACGCGGTGTTGACACGGGCCGCCCCGCATAAAGGAGTCTTGCAAGGGGCATCCCTTCCACCTACGGACGGATGCCCCTTTTTTGCAAGACGGTGATGACATTTTTTTGACAAAAATGTGTCCAAACGATTATGCGGCGTACGAGACATATCCTTATAAAAGGAGGATCCCCGGATGAAAGAAAGCAAAGCGCCCTCTCTCGGGCGTACCCCGGCCCAGAAGTTTTTTGACAAATGGCAGGGCCTGTTCTACCTGATCCCCTGGATCATCGGCTTCGTCGTCTTCAAGGCCATTCCGTTCGGCCAGTCTCTGTACTACAGCTTTACGGATATGGACTTCTTCAACGGCATCCATCAGTATGGCATCATGAACTATGTGGACGCCTTTACCACTCCCAAGATCACCAAGGCGCTCATCACCACCTTCAAGTACAGCTTCATCACTGTGCCTCTGAAGCTGGTCTTCGCACTGTTCATCGCCTACATCCTGAACTTCAAGATCGCCTGCGTGAACGTGTTCCGCACCGTCTACTACATCCCCTCCATCCTCGGCGGCTCTGTTGCGATCGCCGTGCTGTGGAAGGCCGTGTTCCGTGATGACGGTCTGGTCAACACCCTCATTCGTATGCTGACCTTCGGCCACTTCCAGGGTCCCTCCTGGCTGAGCGACCCAGGCTACGCACTTTGGATCATCTGCTTCCTGCGTATCTGGCAGTTCGGCTCCGCCATGGTGCTGTTCCTCGCCGCTCTGAAGGGCGTGCCGGCCGACCTGTACGAGGCCGCCACCATCGACGGCGCAGGCAAGTGGAAGCAGTTCTTCTCCATCACCGTCCCGATGATCACCCCCATCATCTTCTACAACCTGGTCACTCAGATCTGCCAGGCTTTCCAGGAGTTCAATGGCCCGTTCATCATCACCAACGGCGGTCCCCGCGGTTCCACCACCCTCATCTCCATTCTGGTCTACAACTACGCATTCAAGTCCAACCAGATGGGCATGGCTTCCGCACTGGCATGGATCATGTTCGTCATCGTCTGCATCCTGACGATCATCGCCTTCACCAGCCAGAAGAAGTGGGTCTACTACTCGGATGAAAGGTAAGGTGTGACAGTATGGGAATGAAAGCTTCTAACGCCATCGCGACGTTTTTCAAGTACTTCGTCCTGATCCTGGTGGGCCTCATCATGATCTATCCCCTGCTGTGGATGATCAGCGCCACCTTTAAGGACAACAGCGAGATCTTTGCAGGCATCGGCCTGTGGATCAAGAACCCCACTCTGGAGGGCTACAAGAACGCGCTGAACAACTTCGGCGGTTCCATCAACATCCTGCAGGCCATGCTGAACACTTACAGCTACGTCCTGCCCAAGGTCATCTGCACCGTGGTCTCCTCCTGCATTGCAGCTTACGGCTTTGGCCGTTTCGACTTCCCGGGCCGGAAGATCCTGTTCAGCATCATGCTGGCCACCCTGTTCCTGCCTCAGGTCGTCCTGAACGTGCCTCAGTTCCTGCTGTACACCAAGTTCGGCTGGGTCAACAGCCCGTTCTATCTGGCCATCTGGGTCCACTGCGCATTCGCAACTGAGACCTACTTCGTCTACCAGCTGGTGCAGTTCATGCGCAACGTCCCCCGCGACCTGGACGAGGCTGCCGCCATCGACGGCTGCTCCTCCTTCCAGACCCTGTACAAGGTCATCGTCCCGATGCTGATGCCCGCTCTGGTGTCCTGCGCACTGTTCCAGTTCATGTGGAGCTGCAACGACTTCATGGGCCCGCTGCTTTACGTCAGCACCCCCGGCAAGTACCCCATGTCCCTGTTCGTGAAGCTGTCCATGGACGGTGATACCGGTTTTGCCTGGAACAAGATCCTGGCGCTGTCCCTGATCTCCATCCTGCCGCAGCTGATCGTTTTCTTCTGTGCACAGGACCAGTTCGTTGAAGGTATCTCTGCTGGTGCCGTCAAGGGCTAAGCCCCTGTCCCGCTGCGCAAAGAGCATCTGACGCAAACAACACCCCCTGTGCCGTTCCCGTAGAGGGCACAGGGGGTGTTTTATTTGTGAGTGATGTATCCCCTTCCGGAACATGCTGCACGCTGCACAACATTGTGCCGTGAGGCACACCTCTTCTGCCGCAGGCAGACATCCTAGCCCGCTGGGCTGCATCCTGTTTTCCGCAGGAAAACCCATCATTTCTTATGTGCCTTGCGGTACTGCAGCGGCCCGGTGCCCATCACCTCGTGGAACACACGGCGGAAATGGGCCGCGCTGGCAAAACCGGTCTGCTCGGCCACCGCACTGATGCTCAGTTCCGTGGTCTCCAGCAGCTTCTGGGCTGCCTCGATGCGGCGGTTGTTGATGTAGTCCACGATGGACTGCCCCGTCACCCGCTTGAACAGGCGGCTGAGGTAGTAGGGCGACAGGTAGAACCGCGCTGCCACCTCGCTGAGGGAGAACTTCTGGCGGTAGTTGGCGGCCAGATACGCACAGATGCGCTCCACCGTCTTATTGTGGGGCCGGGCCACCGCGCTGCTCTCCGCGATGCATTCCTGCTCGATGTAATGCAGCACCAGCAGCAGGTACAGCGCGCCCGGGTAATCCGGCTCCTCCATGGCGGTGCGCATCAGCTCCAGCAGGGTGCGCAGGCGGCTGTTCCACTGCACGGAACCGTACAGCACAGCAGACTGCTCCGGCTCAAACAGCCGGGAAAAATCCCGCTGGGTCTGGGTGCGCAGCTCGTGCAGGGCACTGAGCGGGAAACTGCAGCCCACCAGCTCCGGTGCCGCACTGCCCGTCTGCTGGATGCAGCCGCCGCCGGGTCCCAGCAGCAACGCACTGCCCGGGTTGAGCAGCATGGTCTGCTCTGCGTACTGCAGGGTACAGCCGCTCTCTGCCACCAGCACAACGTAGCAGCTCTCCTCTTCGGCGGGCAGCTGCAGCTTGCCGCCGTTCAGGTGCATCGACACTGCCCGGACCTTTGCACTGATCTTTTCCTGTTCTGCCTTCATTCTTTAACGTCCTCCGCGCACATCCGCTTTTCTTTTTATCATACCATGCCCGCCCGGTGCGGGCAAGCCAAAACCATTGATCAGGAGGTTTTCTCATGAACCTGTCCCTTATCCGTTCCATGACCCGCAGTGCCGTATTCGAGCTGGAAAACGGCCTGTGCTTCCGCCCGGCCCATCCGTTCGTCGTTACTCTGAACGGCAAGACTGTCTACGAAGCATGCAATACCAATGTGTTCTCCCTGTTCTCCCTGCTGCCCGGTACCGAGTACACCGTGGGCGTGCAGGCCGAGGGCGAGACCCTGAGCCTGACCTTTGTCACCGAGGCTGAAACGTTCTTTGTGGATGCATCCCGCTACGGCCTGGTGGCCGACGGTGAGACCGACAACACCGGCAAGCTGCAGGCCGCTCTGTCCACCTGCCCCAAGGGCGGCACGGTGTATGTGCCCGCCGGTACTTACCGCACCCAGAGCCTGTTTTTGTGCAGCAACACCACCCTGTACCTGGAAAAAGGCTGCACCCTGCTGGGCGGCACCGACCGTCGCGAATATCCCATCCTGCCTGGTGTGCTGCCCTGCGCCGATGAACAGCACGAAGCCTATCTCGGCGGCTGGGAGGGAAACCCGCTGGACTGCTTTGCCGGTTTGATCAATGTCATCAATGCCGAAAATGTGACCATCACCGGCGAAGGCTGCATCAACGCCAACGCCGACAACGGCGACTGGTACCAGCACATCAAGGCGAAACTTATCGCCTGGCGGCCGCGGCTCTTCTTTACCAGCAAAGCCAAGAATGTGACCCTGCACGGTGTGGAGGTGTGCAACAGCTTCTCCTGGACCATCCACCCCACCTACTCGGACGGGGTGAACATCCTGCAGCTGCAGATCCACAACCGTGCCGACAGCCCCAACACCGACGGCATTGACCCCGAAAGCTGCAAGAATGTGAACATCATCGGTGATTCCATCCATGTTGGCGATGACTGCATCGCCCTCAAGTCCGGCAAACTCTTCCTTGGCACTGTGATGCATACCCCCTGCGAGAATGTGACCATCCGCAACTGCAACCTGAACCGCGGCCATGGCGGCCTGGTTATTGGCAGCGAGATGAGCGGCGGCGTGAAAAATGTGGTGATGACCCAGTGCCTGATGGACCACACCGACCGCGGCCTGCGGGTCAAGACCCGCCGCGGCCGCGGCAACACCGCCGTCATCGACGGGCTGGTGTTCCGCAACGTGGAGATGCGCGGGGTCAAGGCGCCCTTCGTCATCAACATGTTCTACTTCTGCGACCCGGACGGCCACGGCCCCTATGTGCAGTGCCGCGACGCCATGCCGGTGGACGAGTACACCCCCAAACTGGGCAGCCTGACCATGGAGGACATCGCAGCCACCGACGCACAGTTTGCCGGCTGCTACTTCGACGGCCTGCCGGAGCAGCCCATTGAGCGCGTTTCCATGAAAAACGTGACCATCACCTTTGACCCCAACGCCGAGGCCGGTCAGGCCGCCATGGCCGACAACCGCCCGCTGGTGAAGAAGCTGGCCATCTACGCCGAGAACGTCAAGGAGATCGACCTGCACAACGTGAAGATCGAGGGCTACGAGGGCGAGCGCCTGCACTTTGTCAACGTCGGCCATTTTGAGGAGGACTAATGCCATGACCCATGAAGAGATCCTGTCCATGCTGGGCGATTATGTGGACTACCTGATCGCCAATTCCAGCGCCGAGGCACCCATGTGGAACATTGAGAAGGTGCGCAGCGGCAAGCCCAACAAGTGGAACTACATCGACGGCTGCATGATCACCGCCTGCCTGAGCCTGCACCACACCACCGGAGACAAAAAGTATCTGGACTTTTCCAAAGATTTCATCGACTACTTTGTGCAGGAGGACGGCTCCATCAAGACCTACGACCCCAAGGAGTACAACCTGGACAACGTAAATCAGGGCAAGAACCTGTTCATCCTGTACGACATCTTCGGGGACGAGAAGTACCGTAAGGCCATCGACACCATCCGCAGCCAGCTGCTCACCCAGCCCCGCACCAAGGAGGGCAACTTCTGGCACAAGGACATCTATCCCTGGCAGGTGTGGCTGGACGGCACCTATATGGCCCAGCCCTTCTACATGGAGTATGAGACCAAATTCGATGACAAGAAGCACTATGATGACATTTTTCATCAGTTTGCCAATGTTGTAAAATATATGAGAGATCCCAAGACCGGATTGTACTATCACGGTTATGATGCCTCCAAAAAGGCATTCTGGTGTAACAAGGAGACCGGTCTGTCCCAGAATTTCTGGCTGAGAGCACTGGGCTGGTATTCCATGGCATTGTTGGACACTCTGAGCAAATGTGAGCCGGGGGAAGAGTACAAGGCAGAGTATGACAATCTGAAGAAGGTATTCGTGGATCTGATCGATTCCATGTTAAAATTCCAGGACGAGAGCGGTATGTGGTACCAGCTTCCAGCACTGGGGGGTCAGGAGCCGAATTATTTAGAGACCAGCGGAAGTGCGATCATGGCTTACTCCCTGCTGAAGGGCGTGAGACTCGGATTTTTACCGGAGTCCTACAGAGCCTATGGATTAAAGGCATTTCAGGGAATCTGTGACCGTTATCTGAAGGAGAAGGATGGACATTTAAGCCTCGGCGGTATCTGCCTCGTGGCAGGACTGGGACCTGAGGATAACCGTCGGCGTGACGGCAGCTTCGAGTATTATATGTCCGAGCCCATCGTGGAAGACGATGCCAAGGGTGTGGGACCGCTGCTTTTGGCTTACACAGAAATGAGAAGACTGGATGGCTAAATGAAGTCAGGCGGAATGATGAAGAACGATAACAGAAATGACAGAAGAACATCCGGACCTGCGAAAGGGACGGAAAAGACCAAAGCAACGGGAAAAGCCAATGCGGCGGGAAAAACTAAAGTGACGGCAGGCAAGGAAAACCGGGTGCCTGTAGGACAGGGCCGGGAAAAGACGGCCGTTAAAAAGAAGAGTGGCCTCTGCCCGGTGGCTGATAAATGCGGCGGGTGCAGCTGGATCAACAAGCCCTATGTGGAACAGTTGAAGAATAAGGAAAAGCAATTAAAGGAGCTTCTGGCTCCTTTTTGCAAGGTCGAGGGTGTCATTCCCATGGAGCACCCGGAGCATTACCGGAACAAGGTACATGCGGTATTCGGCGAGAACCGGTATCACGATGCCATCTCCGGCATTTATGAACAGAAGAGCCACCGGATCGTTCCCGTGGACAGCTGCCTGATCGAGAATGCCAATGCGGATGAGATCATTGTCTCTATAAGAGGGCTGCTGAAATCTTTTCATATCCGCCCTTACAATGAGGACACCGGGTATGGGCATCAATGTCAACAATCGAAATACCAGCATGGTACTTGGAGACAAGGAGCATGTGATCTATGGCAAGGGATACATTGAGGATGAACTGTGCGGAAAGAGGTTCCGTATTTCTCCCAAATCCTTCTATCAGGTGAATCCGGTACAGACCGAGATACTCTATGGGAAAGCTTTGGAGTATGCCGGACTCACCGGCAAAGAGACTGTGGTGGATGCCTACTGCGGAACCGGAACGATCGGCATGATCGCCAGCGACAAGGCCGGCAAGGTCATCGGTGTGGAGTTAAATGCCGATGCTGTACGGGATGCCCGCAACAATGCCAAGGCGAACCAGATCCGCAACATCCAGTTCTACCAGAACGATGCCGGGAAATTCCTCGTGGAGATGGCTGGACAGGGCGCGAAGGTCGATGTGGTCCTGATGGATCCCCCCAGAAGCGGCAGCACCGAAGAATTCATGAGCTCCGTAGTCCGGATCGGCCCGGAACGGATCGTCTACGTCTCCTGCAATCCCGAGACACTGGTCAGGGACC
>OJOV01001105.1_pt1 | contig 23889 bp, 15 predicted proteins | sample 1598281 | NCBI WGS metagenome assembly OJOV01 (sample SAMN03922469, study PRJEB24848) | human gut metagenome | isolation source: stool sample | host: Homo sapiens | place: Germany | collected 2010-11
GGCTTGGAACGGTGGCCCTTGACCAGCGGGGAGGTTTCGACCGGGAAGTCACGCACGAAGGTCGGCTCGAACAGCTTGTCTTCGTAGAAGTGCTCCCACAGGTGTTCGACGAGCTTGCCATGGTTCTCCACATCGTCGCGTTCCACACCGAGCTTGTCGGCAATGGCACCGAGATGTTCCACGGAAGTGCCCGGATTGTCCGGGCCGCCATTCGGCACGATTTCCTCGCCGAGCGCTTCGGAGAGGGAATCATACATGCTGATGGTCTTCCATTCGCCGCCGAAATCGTATTCGGAACCGTCGAGCAACGTCACCTTGTGGGTGCCGAACACGTCCATGGCGGTGTCTTGCACGAGCTGCTTGACGAGCGCGCCGATGGTGTCGTAGTTGCCGTAAGCCTGATAGGCCTCAACCATGGTGAATTCCGGAGCATGGGTGGCGTCAACGCCTTCGTTACGGAAGTCACGGTTGATCTCGAACACGCGGTCGATGCCGCCGACCAGGCAACGCTTGAGGAACAGTTCCGGCGCGATACGCAGATACAGGTCAAGGTCGAACGCGTTCATGTGCGTGGTGAACGGACGTGCGGCGGCACCGCCGTGCACGGTCTGCAACATCGGGGTTTCGACCTCGAGGAAGTCGTGATCGGCGAAGGTCTTGCGCAGGGAAGCAACGGCCTTGGAGCGGTTGCGCACCATATTGCGGATCTTCTCGTCGGCGATCATGCCGATGTACGGCTTGCGGGTGCGGGTGTCTTCGTTCAGGTCCTTGTGCAGGGCCGGCAGCGGCTGCAGGGCCTTGGAGGCGATAGCCCACTCAGTGGCGAATACGGACAGCTCGCCGGTCTTGGAGGCGATGACGCGGCCCTTGAGGTACAGGTGATCGCCAAGGTCGACGAGCTGCTTGAACTGCTTGAGCGAGTCGGCGCCAATCTCCTTCTTGGAGATCATGCCCTGAATCTTGGTACCGTCACCGGCGGACAGCTGCACGAAGCACAGGCCGCCCGCGTTGCGCAGGAACAGCACGCGGCCAGCAATGCCGACCATGTCTTCGGTCTCTTCGCCAGCCTCGAGCTTGCCGTCATACTTGGCGCGGACCGCCTCGATGGTGTCGGTGACGTCCAAGTGCACCGGGTAGGGGGCGATGCCGGCCTCAAGCATCATCGCGCGCTTGGCCACGCGCATCTGCACCTGCTCGGGGTGAGCCAGCGGGCCGAACTCCTTGTTGGAGGGGTCCACGGCTTCGTCCAGCGTGGCACCGGACTTGATCTTCTCGCGGATGGTGGCGTCCTGCTCGAGCAGCATTTCCGCACGTTCGACGGTGCTCATCTGCGGGACAGCCGGGGTTTCATTCTCAGTGTTTTCGGTATTTTCGACAACTTCAGCCATGATTCATCAGTGTACGCAAGGCCGGCGATTATGAGCCCGGCAGACCGTACGGCCATCTGAACACCCGCTCACATGACGCAAAACCGGCTCTGCACAAGGCTTGAGAGACCTGTGCACACGGCGAATCCACCATCACGCAACACTCGCGACATGCCGATTTGCATTGTCCACCACCACAATGTAATATTTACGTCTGTTGCCAAACGGGCTGTAGCGCAGCTTGGTAGCGCGCTTCGTTCGGGACGAAGAGGCCGCGGGTTCAAATCCCGCCAGCCCGACAACTGGACCGGATTGTTGAGAAATCAGCAATCCGGTTTTTCGTTTCCTAACCCAACAATCAGACCAAGCGATCGGACAGCGGTAAACAACCCGCCGCGCACAGCGACAAACCGCGTCGCGGCAAGGCCCGTATTTGTTGGCGGACCACCGTAATATATCGCTCGAATCAATCGATTGCCGCACTGTTTTTGTAAGTAATACTGAAGTAATTAGAGGAACCATGAAGAAGAGTCTGCTTGCACTGGCTTCGGGCGCGTTCATTCTCGGTGCCGCCGAGTTCGTGATGATGGGTATTCTGCCGCAGGCCGCGGCCGCCACCGGCGTGGGCATCCCCACCGCAGGCCATTACATTTCCGCGTATGCGATCGGCGTGTGCTTCGGCACACTGATTCTGGTGTTCGGCCGCAAGGTGCCGCCGAAGAACCTCATCATATTGTTTATGGCGATTGCCTTGGTAGGCAATCTGGCTTCCGTGTTTTCCGTCAATGCCGCCATGCTGGTCGTCGCGCGATTCGTCGCCGGCCTGCCGCACGGCGCGTTCTTCGGCACGGCCACGCTCATTGCCAAGACTTTGGCGGAGAAAGGCAAGGAAGCGCAGGCCGTATCCGTGATGGTCACCGGACAGACCGTGGCCAATATGCTCGGCGTACCGGCGGGCACCTTGATGGCTGAGTTCCTTTCCTGGCGTCTTGCCTTCGGCATTTTGGCCGCTTGGGCGGCAATGACGATTGTGCTAGTTCTGGCATGGATCCCCTTCGTTGCGCCGATTAAGGACGCCGGCATCGCCGGTCAGTTCAAATTCCTTACTCGTCGTGGACCGTGGGTGATTCTGGCCGCCGTATTCACCGGCAACGCAGGCGTGTTCTGCTGGTGGAGCTACGTCTCCCCTTGGCTGCAGAAGACCGGTGGCTGGTCGTCTAACCTGGTACCGCTATTGATGATGCTTGCCGGCTTCGGCATGGTGATAGGCGGTCTTATCGGCGGTCGCATCACAGATAAATGGCGCCACGCCGGCACTGCCGCGCTGGGTCAGACGATTTCCTGCATCGGCTTGCTGATGGTTTTGCTACTGCCGGGAAACCAGGGCACTACTGCTTTGCTGACCTTCTGGATCGCCTTCGGCCTGTTCTTCATCTCCGCTCCGCAACAGCTGTTGATGACCGAAGCCGGCCAAGGCGGCGGCGAGCTCATCGCCGGCGCAGCCGTGCAGGTGGCCTTCAACTTCGGCAATGCCATCGGCTCGATTGTCGGCGGCGCGATGCTCACCACTTTCTCGATGAACTATCGCTATACCGGTCTGGGCGGTATGCCACTGGCTCTGCTTGCCGTAGGGCTGCTGGCCTTCTACTCGTGGCGCTGCGAAACCGATACCTACGCCATTCACCGCATGCGCGAAATCAAGGTGGACTGAGACCAAGCTCACAGCAAACTCCCTGACGCGTTTGTTCACAGTATTAATAGACTGAAATCAGACACGATTCAGGGAGGTCTGGCGGTATGGACGAGGAAGCACTGCTCAAACAATTCGCCGCACAATTCGCGCATGGTCCAGACGATGCCGACGACACCGATGCGGCGGCCGCAGCGCAAGGTGCCGATTCTACTGCGAACCAGGCCACGGACGATGCCGATCAATCGCCCGCAACCTTTGATACCCAACAATTCCTGAACGGACTGGACGCGATTTTCGATCGCCACGCGGCAGCCACCGAAGCCGGTCCGTACTTGGAACAGGCGATGGTGGACGCGGAAAACGCCGGCGACGAGGCCGGACTGCTCACCGTACTCAACGAAACGATGGGCTTCTATCGCTCGCAGGGCCGGCACAAGGAGAATCAGTGGATCGTGCAGCGGGCGCTGGAACTGGCCGCTCGTATGGGCTTGACCACCGGCACATCCGAGGCGTGGGCCACCACGCTAATCAATTGCGCTACCGCGATGCGCGCGGCCCAACAATACGATCAGGCCGAGGATTTGTATCATCAGGCGCAGAGTGTCTGCCGGCATTCGCTGGCACCCACCGACCGTAGGCTCGCAGCACTGCACAACAATCTGTCGATGCTCTACAGCGAGACGAATCGGCCCGACAAGGCGGAACTGGAGTTGCGTGAAGCGCTGCGCATTATCGAAGCCTCGAGCGTGAACCCGGACGCGGATATCGACGTGGCCAGCTCGCACACGAATCTGGCGTTGACCCTGCTGACCGAACACAAGTTGGAGGGCGCGCATTGGCATGCAGCCAAGGCACTGGAAATCTATCGCACCGGCCATCTGGAACATTCCGCGCATTATGCCTCCGCACTGGCGGGCTTCGCGCAGGTGTGCTTTGCCGAGAGACGGCATGCGGATGCGGTTACTGGATACCGGCATGCGCTGGCCGTGATCGAGGAATGTTACGGCAAGGACACCGATTACTGGCGTATCACCGCCGACAATCTGCGGCAGGCCGAGGAAGAGGCGGCGAAGGCCGGGGTGACGGTTGACAATGCGGGTGTTGCCGGCGATGCAGGCACGCCACCCCAGTCCGGATCGCGGCTGCCGGACAGCCCGGCACAGGGCAAGACCGGTGCGGACGTCGAGGCACGGGTCGGCTCCGCGTCATCGGCCGTGGACGCGGATACGCCGGGCGCATTGGCGCAGGCGTTACCCGAGACCGGTGCGGACGCGACATCTTCCCCATCCACCGTTTCGGTGTCGAACGGTTCTGCGGGCGCGGCCGAGGCCGTTTCCGCATGCCCGGTGTCCGGACTGAAGCTGGCCCGCGCGTTCTGGACGCAGATGGGCAAGCCGATGATTGCGGCGAAGTATCCGCAGTATGCCGGGCGTATCGCCGCCGGTCTGGTGGGCCATGGCTCGGAATGCTACGGATTCGATGATACGTATTCGCAGGACCACGATTTCGGCCCGCGCTTCTGCCTGTGGCTTACGGATGAGGATTACGCGACCATCGGCGAGCAACTTGAGGCCGATTACGAGGCACTGCCGCGCAAGTTCAGCGTGGATGCGCAAGGCCGCGTGACGTTCGAGGCACATGCCAGATCCGATGCTTCCGGGACATTCCCCTCCGCAGGTGCAGGCTCCACCGTCATACCCGATGCGACAAACGCACCCACCCCCGGCACCGCTACGGACGATACCGCTACTGCCGAGTCAGGCGCGGCGTCCTCTGATGTGGCGGAAGCGATGACGACTCCGATTGATGCACCGCTCTCCCCCGTCACGCCGCGCGCACAGGGCGCGAATCGCCGTGACGGCGTGTTCCGCATCGGTGACTTCTTTGAGTCGATCACCGGGTATCGCACTGCGCCGGCGCAGACCGCGCCGCATGAGTGGCTGATGCTTCAGGAATCGACCTTGGCCGCCGCCACCAATGGCGAGGTGTTCGCCGATCCCACCGGTCTGTTTTCCAAGACGCGCCAAGGGTTCAAAAACATGCCAGACGATGTGCGGCTCGCGCTGATTTCCAAGCGATTGGGCATGATCGCCCAGGCCGGTCAATATAATCTGCCGCGTTCGTTGAAGCGCGGCGACGGCGCGGCCGCATGGCTGTCCATCCACGAGTTCGTGCAGGCCACCGCCTCGTTGGTGTTCCTGGTTAACGTGCCGATGGTGGTGGGCTATATGCCGTATTACAAGTGGCAGTTCGCAGCATTGCGCAAGCTGTCTGGCTCGATGTTCGCGCTGTTGCCGAACGTGGGCGAACAGTTGGAAACCGTGATGCGATTGAGTTCGGCAGCCTGCTATGGCGGGGCCGGATTTGGCGAAGGCGGCAAGGGCGCGGCTCCAGCAATCGAGAAAATCAACGATATTGTGGAGCAGATTGCGGTGGATATCGTCAAGGAACTCAAACGCGAACACCTGACCACGTCCGGCGAGACCTTCCTCGAATGGCAGCGCCCGTATGTCGAGGACCACATCGCCTCTGATGATCCGGTGCTTAAAAGTTTGTAGATTCAAGCTCCCTCTGCCACGGCTTCGCCGTGCCACCTCCCTCATCAGAGGGAGGTATCAGTGAAAGGAACGTCGATGACCAACGAACTGACTGATGATGAACTGCGCGAGGCTATTGTGCGTCATGAATGGGATCAGTTCCAGCGCACCAACAATGAGGGTGGACGCGCGGCATGCCAAGGCAACTGGCCGGTGTTCCACCAGATGCGGTTGGCCCAGTTCCTCACATGGGAGCGGCCATTACTCACCAGCTATGCCGCTGATCTTGACGCGGCCGACCACGTGGGCCGCAACCTCGTGACCGAAAAATACGGCCGCATGATGGCCTCCACCGCACCGGAAAATTTCACGAAGAACATAGAGCCGTATATTCCGCGTCTCTCTGAAGAGCGCGCGGCCCGTCAGGAACAGGTCATCGCCCAGCAGGTCGCCTGGGCCAAGGATTTCCGCGAGCGCTACCCCAAGCTCGGCGAGGCGATGCGCGCACTCACCACCACCGAAGACACACCATCTGCCACCTCATTCGAAACCTATCTGCGCGGCGAGCTTGGTACGTATTCCGACCAGACCTTCGAACGTTACGAAGCGATGATTGGCGAGCGCGCCGCAGCCAGCCCGCAACGCAATATCACTGAGGAAACCTTGTTGCACACAGTCCAGCTCGGCGGTTTCGACACCTTAGAGGAGGCCGAAGCCTCCCAAGCGTAATACTCAGCCATTCACTGTGTATCGGACACCCCGACTGATGTACGTCGGCCGGCCATACCCAGGCCAACGCAATCTGCCGATCGCCCCACACCCAGACCACCAACGCAGCCTGCCCGCCAGGCCCCATTTACCAGCGCACATCGGCAGAATTACAGCGAGAATAGGCCCCAAAATGCCAGTGTCATCAGTGTGGCGAGAGTGCCGAGCGCTACCATCACGCATATGACGCGCCGCACACCGACGATATCGGCGCGGCAATACCAGACACGTTCCATTTCCCAAGCAAACAGCACCACCAACAGCATGGTCGCTATTCGCAGCACCACCCATCCGACGGCAAACAGCCGCGGTTGAGGCATAACCAATACAGCCGATACGCCTACGGCGCTCATATAGCCGTACAACAGCCCAGTAATCACCATCACCGCTGTGCCGATACCGGCAGATAAGCCGGCAATGCCGTGCAACATGCGCCGCTGGGCGGCCCCCAGCTCACTCGGCGTCGCATGCACGGCCCGCACAGTCGCCACACTACGTCGCCCGGCCAGCAACGTCTGTAGCCAAGAAAACACAGTCAAGCCAATACCTAATATCGCCGCCATCACGATCAGCACGGGCCCTGCCACCATCAGACCGGCCAGCACGCCAAGCGAGCCGACGATACCGGATCTGGTACGTTGCGACGCGGCGAAGCGCTGGTGAGGTGTTGCACCGGCGACTTGGGGCGTTGCCCATCCATCGGCTTTGGTTCCGGCAGTCACACCGTTCACCCAATTTTCCAGCGCTTGCGTATAGCCTTCGGCCAATGGCAGGTTCGGGGTGAATAAGCCCTCACCAGCCCGCATCTGATGGTTGCCGGCAAAATAGCGTACGGTGACGTTCTCGTTGCCGGACTTGTTGGCCGTAGCGATGATCCGCTGCGCCCCCTGTTCGATGGGCATGGCCGTATCGTAGGTGCCGTAGTTCACCAGCACCGGCATGGTGAGGGATTTCAGATACCGGTCGGCATCAAAGTCGGCATAGGCTAGATCAAATGGCGCGTAGTCCAGCGACATCAATTTGGCCATGTCTTTGACCACGGGCTTGGGCGCGCCGGCCTCATGCGTATAGGCGCTGACAGCCATGGCCATTTGCTCACGTCCATTGAACACCGGTGCGGATGTAAGTACGGCAAAGGCAATGTCTTGCCGTTTCGAGGTTAGAATCGTGGCGATCCAGGTGCCTTCGGATTCGGCGTAGATGCCGGTTTTGGCGGGGTCCACGCCGATTCTGCCACGCAACACGTCGAGCGAACGCCCGTATTCGCGAGCAAAACGCGGGTAGTCGCGATGCAGCACGGTGTAGTTGTCGTTGCGCTTGGCCGGCACCAAGGTCACGATACCGGCAGAGGCCATGGCGTTGGCGATATCGCCGAAATCCTCGGCACCACTGGTACCGGACCCGTGAATGAACAGACAAGCCGGGCGTGGCCCGGGAGCGCCGACCGGTTCACGTAGTACGGCGGGTAGCGTGACGCCGTCGCCGGTCTTGATGGATAGTCGGGTTTCACGCGTACGATATCGCCCCTCGTGGGGAATGTTCGCATGGGCAGGGGTGATGGTGGTGTCGGCAGAAGCGATAACGATGTGCTTGGTGTAGGGCCGTGTGTTCCATTGCGGCATCATCGCCCAGCCAAGTGTGGCGAATACCAGCGTCATCGCCATCGCGGTGACGATGACGCTCGCTACCCGCCGCACCGAAATCCGCTTCATAGTTACTATGCCTCCCCCCCCATCAGCATAGAACGGTCGGCTCTTATCGGTCGGCTCCCGTCATAATGTGCTTCTACTGGGACCGTAATGCAATGGTTTGTAACGCTATTTTCTCTTCTTGACGGCACCGACTATGGCCCATACAACGGCCACTATTACCAGAATCAGTCCCACTACGGCGCAAATAATAGCCGTCAGCAATTGCGGATTCGGCGAGAACAACGAAATCATCCGATCCGGAGATATGTACCCGAAAACCAGCGCGATCACGCCGATAATCACGCCTAATAGTCCGAATACCACAGTAGGCGCGCTGGTGCTCTGTTTCTGGATGTTCTTGGCACTCTTGACATCCTTAGCATTCTGGACGTTCTTGGCGCTCCCCCCAGGCTGGCATGGTTTGCCGGCGGTCTGAGACTGCCCATAGGGAGGTCGTGCTGAAGATGCTGCGTACATCGGTACATCATCGGCAGATGGAATCGGCCCGCCATCCCCCTCCACGGCATCGGCAACTGCTTCCAGGGCAATCCGATCTGTGGATGGTTCGATGGGCGATGGAGAGGCAGTTGTCACCTGCGTATCCACATCCGAGACCGACGCATCCGCATGATCGTCGGGGACGGGCAGCACAGCCGTTTTGTCATCATCCGCTGCGGATGGCAGCACCGTGGTATCGGTTCGGTCATCGACGGTCACCATGGTTGTGGTCGCGGTGGTCTCGTCGGTTTCGGAAGGTATGGCCGTGGTCGGTGTCGCATCCTCGATGGAGGCGAATTCCTTGGTTTCATCAGTCATGATTCCATCTCCTGGTTGTAACGGCTTGATCATTCCGATTGCCCGGTTGTGTTCTTGCTTGTGCTGTTGCCGTCGTATATATCGGCGAGCGGCTGGAACGTGGAGCCTCCCCAATCGGAGGCGTACACCACGTTGACGCGTGCTTCCACCGCATAGGGAATATTGATTTTTAGTTCTGGGCCGTTGTCCGGCATGGCGGATTCCTTATCCAACCATTCGTAATCAGGCCCATTCATGGGATTGGTGGCGCTTTCAGCTTCGAAGAAACCAAAGCTTGGACCCATGTAGTTGTTGTATACCATCTCGTATTTGCCGCCGACGTCACTCGAAGTGAAGTAGGAGTCGGCGGTGCCGAAGAAGGCGTAAGTGCAGGAATCCGGCAGAACGATATGCACTTGCGCCTGTGTTGCGGCTATGGTGATGGTACCGACCGGGCAATTACTGATGGAGGTTTTGCCATCCAGCATCTTCACCGTGTGCGGCCCATGTGTCTTGCCCCAATCGGACCAATCAATGATCGCCTGATCGGTGTTGTAGTTTTCACCGCTGAACGCCACACCTTGCTGCAATGTTTCGAACGTGGCATCGCTGGCATCGGCAACGAAGATGCCATCCTTTTGCACATCGTTCATGCCGTCGCTGTTTCTCGCACTGACAGATTGGCTCAGTGAAACAACAGTATTGATGCCGCTGGCACCAAAATCACGGTAGTACACGCCATACGTGCCTGAAACGATGGTCATGCAGAGCGCGCATCCACCGGCAACCAGTCCGAGAGGAATCAGACCACCGGTACGCCGTCCTCTGAATCCGAGAATGATGACCACCAGCCCCATCACTATGCATACTGCGGCAATCCAGATGGTGCTCAGACGCATAATGCCGATAATGCCCATGTCGTTTACCCAAATCAGTCCCATCAGACCGGCAAAGGAGAGGAAGGTAAGGCCCAGTATGCTCAAGACCACGATTGGGCCCGCCGGCTTGCGGCGCTTGGACTCGGTGGGGGCATAGGCCGTCGCATTCATACGGTCGTGGGCAAACGGCCCGTTGGGTACTGTGCCGGGCATCGCGCTGGGCACTGTGCCCGGCATCACGCTGGGCATCGACTGATAGACAGGCTGTGAAACAGGTTGTGAAACACTAGGCGCGGTTCGTGAAACAGGTTGTGAAACACTAGGCGCGGTTCGTGAAACAGGTTGTGAAATAGGTTGCGGAGCTGAATACAAAGGAGATTGAGGGACCGGTTGCGCGGCTGGATATGAGACAGGCTGTGGAGCTGGATATGACACAGGCTGTGAAGCCGGTCGCGGCGCAGATGCCCCGAATCCGTACCCTTCCTGCTGGCGAATGCCGCTTTTGGCCAACAACCAAAGCGCTAAGGCGGCGAGCGCAATACAAACCCACCCCGCACCTGGAATCACGATTGCCACGGCGAGGAACAGGAAGCATCCAAGACAATTCCAGTCCCATTGGCCGGCAATGAGGTCCTCGGCCAAGATGTGCCCATCGCGTACATCCGGCATCAGAAACCAGCCGAGTGCGTACAGAGCTGCGCCAAAACCGAAGAACAATGTACATACAATCACCAACGCACGTACTAGTGTGGGGCTCCAGCCAAGCCGTAAAGCGATGCCGCTGCATACGCCGCCGATCCACCGGTCATCGCCGCGAACCAGTCCACTGGATCGCACCCAAGTGAAGAAGCGTCGCGATGTCTTGTTTTTTTGCGGACCAGGCTGCGGCTGTGGCTGATACGGATTCGCGTTTGGATTGCTCATGATTCCATTACACCGCCCGACCACTGCCACAACGCTCGGGGAACACCCTGATTGTTCCCTGAACACCGGGTAAAACCCCGGCCGCAACGCCCTGAGCGCGGCACAATAGGAGTATGACGTCATCTCCCGAACCATTGCTGCCCGCGCGCATGCCGCTGATGCGCCCCCGGCAGGGCCGTTGGCTCACCGGTGTGTGCAAGGGCATCGCCCTGCACTTGGGCATCGGCGTGGCATGGATTCGGATTGCGTTCATCGCTCTGACCTTCCTCTACGGCGCAGGCATCATCGCTTATGTATTCCTGTGGGTGTTCATGACCGCCGGAGACCCGGTGGCGGCTGCGGCTCGCACAGTGCCCGTTGATCAGGCGCCGCTTGCGCGAGGCAATCAGCCACTTGACGCTCATGACGACGAATCGGCTGCCGCACCGGAATCATTGTCCGAGGCCATCCAACGTGCTCCGAAACCGGCCGTTGTGGCATTGGCCGGTTTCGCGTTGATGGCCACCGGACTGCTGCTCACCAGCACCGGTGCGGATGTCCAGATTGTGCTTCCGCTGCTGGTAGGGTTGGGCGGCATCGCACTGGCATGGATGAATCTTAGTCCGCGAGGCACGCAGCTGTTGTCTATGTTGGGCGGCATCGCACTGATTTTCATGGGATGGGCATTGTATGTGCATAATGTCAGCATTCCCGGGTGGGGCAGCTCTCCTCGACGCATTGTTGCCAGCGGATTCGTGATGATCGTCGGTATCGTGGTGGCGGTGATGCCGTGGGCGAACGCGATGCTGCAACGACTCACCCACGAGCAGGCATTGAAGGAGCGCGAAGAGGAGCGCGCGGACATGACCGCCCATCTGCATGATGGCGTGCTGCAAACGTTGGCGCTGATTCAGCTGCACTCCGAGGAACCGACCACCGTATTCGCCCTGGCGCGTAGCCAAGAGCGCGAGCTGCGCGAATGGCTGTATCAGGAACGTTCCACATCGGATCGTTCGGTGGGAGCCGGATTGAAGCAGATCGCCGCCGAGGTGGAGGACGAGCACGGCAAACCGATTGAGGTGGTCACCGTGGGCGACGCGCGGCCGAGTGCCCAGACCGATGCGCTGCTGGACGCCACCCGTCAGGCGTTGGTCAATGCGGTCACGCATGGCGGCGAGCCGGTGTCTTTGTATTGCGAGGCCAGCGACACGATGGTTGAAGTGTTCGTGCGCGACCATGGCGAAGGCTTCGATATGGACGCCATTCCGCCCGACCGGCTGGGCATCCGCGAATCGATTATCGGCCGCATCAAACGGCGCGGCGGTACAGTGGAGATAGTGTCCAGGGCCGGCTGGGGCACCGAGGTCAGAATGCATATGCCGATCGCGCTGAAAGCGGCGCAGGGAGAACATCGATGAGCGAGAACGAGACAGCCAAGATTCGTGTGGCCGTGGTCGATGACCATGAGATGTTCCGTGCGGGCGTAATCGCCACGTTGCGTGATTCCTTCGATATCGTCGGCCAAGCGGCGGACGTGCCCGGTTCGGTGGCGATGATCGCACAGACCAAGCCGCAGGTGGTGTTGCTGGATGTGCACGTGCCCGGCGGTGAAGGTGGCGGCGGTGCCGAGATCCTCGCCAAATCGCGGCCCTACTCCCCTACCACTGTGTTTCTGGCATTGTCGGTTTCGGATGCGCCGCAGGATGTGGGGTCGGTGATTCGCGCCGGCGCCCAGGGCTATGTAACCAAGACGATTACCGGCGCTGATTTGATTTCATCCATCAAGCAGGTGCATGAGGGCTATGCCGTGTTCTCGCCAAAACTGGCCGGTTTTGTACTTTCGACCTTCCAGGGTGTGCCGGCGGCGGGGTCTGATGGCGGCGCTGATGGTGCGGCACGGGCTCATGATGAGGAGCTGGACCGGCTGTCCGCCCGCGAGCAGGAGGTCATGCGGCTGATCGCGCGTGGTTACACGTATAAAGAGGTGGCGGCCGAACTGTTCATTTCGATCAAGACGGTCGAAACGCACGTGAGCTCGGTGTTGCGAAAGCTTCAGCTTTCGAATCGCACCGAGCTCACCCGCTGGGCCGCCGATAGGCGCATTGTGTGATAAACGACAGATGAGCTCCCTCATCAGAGGGAGCTCATCTGCTCATATCACTCCGCGTCGCGGAAACCGTTGGGGTTCTTGGTCTGCCAGTTGAGGGAGGAGGCGGCCATGTCGTCGATGGTCAGCTCGGCCTTCCAGCCAAGCTCCTTCTCCGCCTTGGAAGCGTCGGCGTAGCAGGCGGCGATGTCACCGGGGCGACGCGGCTTGATCGCGTACGGAATCGGATGACCGGCAGCCTTCTCGTAAGCCTTGATAACCTCAAGCACGGAGTAGCCGTGGCCAGTACCCAGGTTGTAGACGAACACGCCTTCCTTGTCGATGTGGTCAATGACGGCCACGTGGCCCTTGGCCAGGTCGACCACGTGGATGTAGTCACGCACACCAGTGCCGTCGGGCGTGTCGTAGTCGTCGCCGTAGACCTGGACTTCCTTGAGCTCGCCGACCGCGACCTTGGCCACGTACGGGGTGAGGTTCGCCGGAATACCCTTCGGGTCTTCGCCCAGCAGGCCGGACTCGTGCGCGCCGACCGGGTTGAAGTAGCGCAGCAGCACGATGGTCCAGGACGGATCGGCCACATGCACGTCGCGCAGAATCTGCTCCTGGAACAGCTTGGAGGTGCCGTACGGGTTGGTGGTGCCGCCGGTCGGCGTCTCCTCGGTGATCGGCAGTTCCTTCGGCGTGCCGTACACGGTGGCGGAGGATGAGAAGATGATCTTCTTGACGTTGTGCTTCTTCATCACCTTGAGCAGCACAAGCGTGGAGTACAGGTTGTTGTCGTAGTATTCGATCGGCTTGGCCACGGACTCGCCCACGGCCTTGAGACCGGCGAAGTGGATGACCCAGTCGATGTTGTTTTCAGCGAAGACGCGTTCCATGAGCGCCTCATCGCGCACGTCGCCGTCATAACGCTTGACCGGCTTGCCGGTGATTTGCTCGACGCGCTCAAGCGCCACGGGCGACGAGTTGCCGTAGTTATCTACGGAAATAACGTCGTAGCCCTTGTTGAGCAGTTCGATGTCGGTGTGGGTGGCGATGAATCCAGCACCGCCCGTAACCAGAACAGTAGTCATATTCCCTCCTTTGGAAGGACTTGCCTTCGGTTTTTCCTTCAGTATTGAGCTTACTTCACTTGACCTGTTTCACCTAGCGGCAAAACCAAGGCTTTCGAGGAATGTTTGCGTGGTGGCTTTCTGCTTGAAGACGGCCGTGTTGCCGAGGATGCGGTAGCAGACGCTGCCGAGCTCGTCGTGTACGGCTTGGCGGATGGCCTCGCGGTCGTGGTTTCCGGCCAACGTTTCAGCGAGTTCGCCCCATTCGAGACTGAATTCGCTGACTTCATCGGGCAAATCGCGGCCTTCGGCGAGCGCCTCTTCGACAATGCCGAGCTGGTCGACGAGCCGTCCGGGCAGAATGAACAAGCCTTGGGCCTCGATCAGTCCGATCGGCTCCTGCTTGACCGGCCAGTATTCGGGGTGTGCATGGAAAATACCTTCCGGGTACTCGTCGCTGATCGCATTGTTGCGGAAGATGAGACTCATCTCATAGCCGCGTTCGGTGATGATCGCGCTGGGCGAGAGGGCGGATTGGCGGTTGCCATCCGCGTCATGGCTGGCGATGCCGTTCGCCGCGTCGTCATAACCGACCCATGCCTCGCGGATGATGTCGGATACGTCGATGATGCTCTGGCGACTCTTCGACACCACGCGCACGGCGGTGCCGGGCCAGTCAAGGATTTCAACCACGGCGTCCGGATAGTCGGCAAGTGTGAAGGCGGCCCAAGTGGCGGCCTTGTGCATCGGCAGCAGTTCGCCGCCGCCCTGGTAATGGTCATGGGCGAGCACCGAGCCGCCGATGCGAGGCAGCGCGGCGTTGCATCCGAGGAAGTATCCGGGGAAACGGTCCACGAAGTCGAGCAGATGACCGAAGGTGTCGCGGTCCACATGCATCGGCGTGTGGTCGGTGTTCACGCAGATGCCGTGCTGGTCGAAGTAGCCGTAGGGCGAGAACTGCCAGAACCATGACTCGCCGCCGAGCGTGACCGGCAAGGTGCGCAGCGTGCGCTTGTCACGTCCGGCGAAGCCCTCGTTCTCATGGCAGATCGTGCACTTCGGGTAGCCGCCGGCCACGGCGTTGCCGGCCGCCGCCTTCTTCATGTTCTTGAATTCGGGTTTGGCGAGGTTGATGGTCACCGTCAGCCCGTGCGAGTCGAAGCGCGGGTTCCGGTCGAGCTGGGCACGCTTGACATAATTGTTGGCCACACAGTAGTCGTAGAACCATTGCATGGCGGCCATGCCGCCATCCCGGTGCTCGACGAGCAGGAATCGGTCGTCGAGATCAGCGGGGTTGGCGGAGAGGATGCCCATGATGGTGTCGGCGTAGGCCGGGCCTTCCTCCGGCTTGAAAAGGCCGGCGGTTGTGGCGGCGGCGCGGAAGGCGGCGAGCAGGGGGTCGGGGGTCTTTTCGCCATAGGGGGCCTGGCTTCGGCTGCCAACAATGTCTTGGACTACGTCTGACACTGACGCCGCCGACGTTGTGGTTTTGGGTCCGGGGTAGGAATCTAGGCGGAAGAGGGCGAAGATTTGGTTGCGGGTCCAGTCTGCGTTGCGTGGGTCAAGGTCAAGATGGGCCAAGGCATAATCGATCAGGGCGTCGATGCTGGCGTATACCTCGGTCAGCTGATCGTTCATTGCTCTGCCTCCATCATGCTGGTTCGGGTATGGTTCGGCTGACGGCTCACCTGGCAGCCTCCATGATGTCGGCTACGATGGCGCGGGTTTCGCTGGCCTTCTGCTCCATCTCCTGCACGAGTTTGATCTGGGTGCGGGTGCGCACCAGATTATGCTCGGGGTACTTGGTGGCAAAGTAGATATCGCCTTCCAAGTAGTCGGCGAGAAAGCGCATGCCGCATTCCATGGTGAGCAGGTTGCCGCTGAACGGCAGCAGTTCGGCCTCGCGCACGGTGATGCTGCCGCGTAGTTCGCCCACGAAGCCTTCCGTGTAGGCGCGGAACAGCTCGGTGCTGAAATGCACCTTGCTGAGGTCCTTTTCGTCTTCCAGAGCAGTGGACGCACCAAAGCGTATGGAATCGCCGAAGTCGAACAGCATGGAGCCGGGCATGATGGTGTCGAGATCGATGATCGCACGCGCCTTGCCGGTGGTGGCGTCCATGAGGATGTTGTTGAGCTTGGTGTCATTGTGGGTCACGCGCAGCGGAATCGAACCGTCCCTGAGCCCATCCATCACGACGGCATACTGGTCGGCGTGACTCAGATAGAAGTCGATTTCCGGCTGGCATGCGGCGGCGCGGCCGAGCTTGTCCGCGGCGAGGGCGGCCTTGAAGTCCTCGAAACGATGCGGGGTGTCGTGGAAGTGGGCGATGGTTTCGGTCAGCTGGCTGGCGTCGAATTCGGACAGGAAGTTCTGGAAGTCGCCGAATGCGCTGCCGGCTTCGCGGAACACGTCCGGGTTCGGCACGAGGTTGTAGGACACGGTGTGTTCGATGAACTTGTAGACGCGCCATGCGCCGCCATCGATCTCGGCCCAGGTGGCGCCTGAGGTGGTGGGCACAATGTCCAGCGTCTCTTTGCCCTGAGCCTTGAGAGTGGAGGTGACCAGTTCGACATTGCGCATCAGATTCACCGTATCGGGGAAGATGCTGGTGTTCATCTGCTGGAGGATGTAGCGGGGGCCGTCCGTGGTCACCAGATAGGTGGTGTTGATGTGGCCGTCTCCGTAAGGTTCGATACCGGTCACGGCACCTTCCAGCGCAAAATGCGAGGCGATGCCGAATAAAACTTCATTGCTTTCAGTCATGATGGGTCCGTTCTCCAAAACGTGGGATCAGGCTTCACGCCAGGCGATACCGCTGTCAGGCAGGTCGAAGTCCTCGGTGGTGCCGTCGGCCAAAGTCACCGTGGTCTTCTGCGGCTGATCGGTGTTGTTGATTACGCAATACAGCCCTTGCTCGGGGAAGTGTGCCACTTCGCATTCCGGATTGGACGAGCTCCAGGCCGCATACTTGTCTTCGTTGTGGGAAGCGTAGAACAGCACGCGTTCCAGCAGTCGGGCGTTGGCCGCCGAATAGGGCAGGCCGGAGATGTACACGCCGCGGCCCTTGCCATAATCGTTGGTCGCGAGCTGTACCTGGCCGCCGTCCGCGCGCAGCAGGGTCACGTTTTCATTGACCGGATACGTGTTGAGCACGGGTTCGCCGAAATCGATGCCGCCCAACGGCTTGATGGACTGGCCGCCGCCGCAGCCGCTCAGCGGGATGCGGTAGCCGGCCTGCTCCCAAGCCTCGCGGGCCGCCGGGTCGACCGGCACATCGGCGGTGATGAAGTGGTCCGGCACCACCGGCGGGAAATACTTGTCCACCGAAAGGGTCTGATAGCGCTCCTCGTCCACGCCAATCACGTCGGCCAGCTGGAAGAACCGGCCCGTTTGGAAGCGCGGTGCCGAGCTCGGCTCGCCCACGCCCACGAACGCGCCGCCGCCACGCACCCAGGCGCGCACGGTTTCCACGAGCTTCGGGTTGGTCCACACATCGCCGCCGGTGAATGCGGTGTCGACCGGGCCGCCGTTGATGATTACGTCGATATCGCTATCGATGCCATGCGCGAGTACGTCGTCGAAGCTGATGAACCGCACGTTCACGCGCATGCCGGACAGGGATTCCAGAATGCCGTAGTAGGAGTAGGTCTGCTTGTTGGGCAGGGCGTGTGCCACGGTGAACGCCATCCAGGAGCGCATCTTGCCCCAGGAATTCAGAATCGCCACGTTGAGCTCACCTTCGGCGGCCACCCCACCGGTGCGGTCGTGGATGTCGCGGAATTCGTTGGCGATATGGGTCACCGTGTCCACGAACTTCGGGAACTTGGCGGCCAGGGAGAGGTAGCCGCCGTAGCCCATGCGGCTGATCGGCGAGCGCAGGATCGCGCGGCGGGCCTTGCGCCAGTTGTCGAGGCCTTCGATGCTCGGATCGTTGCCCTCGTAGAACGTGTCGGGGAAGAAGTACGGCAGGAAGCGGCCTTCGGTGTACTTGACGCCCGGAATATCGGCGATCATGCGGGTGGTGGTGCCGTCGCCGATGGAACCGACCACGGCGTCCAGGCCGAGTTCGTCGAATCCGTCCTTGTACGGTTCGGTGCCGATCCACTGGTCGCCGAGGAACATCATCGCCTCTTTGCCGGCGGCGTGGGACATGTCGGCGAGCTGCTTGACGTTTTCGCGCACGAAGCCGGAGAGGAAGTCGATCCAGTCGCGCTGGGCTTTTCTGGGCACGCGCCATGCGGAGTTGTAGGCACCGCCGTCCACGAAGTCCTCCGGGCGCAGGCGGTAGCCATACTTGGCTTCGAAATCATCCAGCGCACGCGGGCTTACGGTGCAGGCGCAACCAAACCAGTCGACGACCTTTTCGCGGCGCTTTTCATCGAACAGGAGCGTGAACTGGTAGAAGAACGTGGTGAATCGCACCACATCGGTCTGCGGGCTGTCCTTAAGCCACTGCTCGAACGTGTCGAACACGAACTTGCGGGTGGCCGGATGGTAGATGTCGAACGGGATCTCGTGTTCCTTGTCGCCCCAGTCGTTGGTCAGATGGTTGTACATCTCGACCGGGTCCCAGATGATGTAGGCCAGGAAACTCACCGTGTACTCATGCCATGCGGCAACGCCGCTCACATGCACGGTGTCCTCGTCCGCGTCAAGCGTCCAGTTCGCCGAATCAACGACCTCGCCGGTGGTGCGGTCTACAACCTCCCAATACTTGTGAGGGTCGGCATCACGATTCGGCTTCAGCTGCTCAGCGAAGAAGCTTTCCATCAGCGGAATATCAACCGTATCCGATTCGGCGAGAATGCGATCGGTCAGCAGATACACCTGTGGCGTCTCATCCATATGCAGCGTAATCCACTCGTTATGCGCGCGAGTCGGGAAATACGCATTGTAAATCTTCTTGCCCAAGGCAAGCACAGACTCATCCAGATGCGTGCCATCGGAGTTACGAATGGCGTCTGCTCCCCACAGTTCGGCAAGCTCCTTGGTCTTCTCCGCAAAATTCTCCTCGCTAGGCAAGGTGAAGCGGCCGGTGCTAGTCATAGTCTCTCCTTTGAGGACATTGATTATTTTTTTGGATAATTAAATTGTAAACAATATATGCATATAAAACAAGAATCCGACACAACCGTCGGGCGTCCAGGATCCTGACTGTATAAATCCTTGAGAGTAGCCCCACGGCAACGCCGGAAGAGCGAATTGAACATCACCGGAGCTTCCCGGTCAGTTTCACCGACAATCTCATGACAAGAATCAGGAAGGCTCTGGATCGGTATGGTTGCGTGCTACTTATTGTTGAGAAGCCGTCCGGCGCCGGAAGGAGTAGCACGAGGCACCGGACGGCGGGAATTATTGGTCTTAGGCTGTCCGCTTAACGCGTCGCCTTCGGCCCCTGCAATTAAGGACTCGCCTACGGCGAGACTCAATGCTGCCTTCGCTCGGCTACCGCCTCGCTCGGGCCGACGCTACAGACAGCCCACCGGGCTGTCCGCTTAACGCGTCAGCCCTTGACCGCACCAGCGGCGAGGCCGGCCTGCCAGTAGCGCTGGAGACCGAGGAAGAGCACGATCACAGGCAGTACACCGAGCAGAGCACCCATCATCAGAGCGCCACGATCAGTGAAGGTAGCCAGAGAGACCATGCCGTACAGACCCAAGGTCACCGGCTTCAAGGTGTCGGAAGAGACCATCATCAACGGCAGCAGGAAGTTGTTCCAAGTGGCCACGAACAGGAACAGGAAGATCGTGACCATTGCCGGAGCCAGAATCCTCAACACAATGGTGAAGAAGATGCGAGCTTCGCTTGCACCATCGATACGCGCCGCCTCAAGCAGCTCGTTCGGCACTGAGGTCTGCGCGTATACGCGGCCCAGGAAGAAGCCGAACGGAGAGACGCAGCACGGGATGATGATGGAGAGCATCGTGTTGGTCAGGTGCATGGCATGGAAGATGGAGTACTGCGGAATGGTCAGCAGAGCGGCCGGCATCAGCATGCAGCCCATAATCACGCCAATGGCAAGGTTCTTACCCTTGAAGTTGAACTTTGCGGTAGCGTATCCCGCCATCACAGCCACGAGCGTACCCACCAGAGCGGAAACACCCGAGTAGATCAGGGAGTTCAGCACCCAGCGCCAGAACTGGCCACGGGTCCAACCAATCAGCGTGCCATAGTTCTTGGCGATGGCGGCAGGCAAATCGCTCAGACCCACGGCGAACCACAGACCGTTGCTGCCGGTCATCTGGCTCGGCGTCTTGGTCGAGGCGATGATGGCCCAGTAAATCGGGAACAGAAAGTAGATCAGCGCGAAGACCAGAACAACGATGGTGATAGTCTTGACCAGCGCGGAAGGCTGCATGGAACGAGGCAGGTCGTTGGCATGCTTGTCGCGAATCCTGTCAGCCTTCTTACGAGCGCGTGCGACCGCGCGGGATTCCTTATCAGTAGCTTCTACGGTGCTCATTCTGCGTTCACCTTCCTTTCAACGAGCGTGTAGACCACGGCGAGTACGCCAGCGATCAGTGCCATAACGATGGCCACAGCGGATGCAGGTCCGTCACCACCCGGGGTCAGCGTGCCCTGCGAGGTATTGAGGGCCATCATCATTGGCGTGTACGACTTGGAAATGCTCGGATCGGAAATCGACATCACCTGCGGCTCGTTGAACAGCTGGATGGTGCCGACGATGGAGAGCAGCATGGCAAGCAGGGCGGCTGCACGCACGTTCGGCAGCTTGATCTTCATGGCGATCTGGAAGCCACTGGCGCCATCGATGCGTGCGGCCTCGTACAGATCGTGCGGAATGGCCTGCAGTGCGGCGAGGAAGATCAGCATGTTGTAGCCGGTGAAGGTCCAGGTCGTGATGTTGGCCATAGAGCCGAGGACCACATTGTCGCCGAAGAAGTTCACCTTGATGCCGATGGCGGCAAGTCCCTTAACGATAGGGGAAATCTGGCCGTTGTAGAGGTACACCCAGATGATGGATGCGACCACGCCCGGAATGGCGTACGGCAGGAAGTAGCTCAGACGGAATGCGGTGATGTGCTTGACGATATAGGAATCGATGAGCATTGCCAGAGCAAGTGCCGCGATGATCATGACCGGCACCTGAATCACGGTGTAGAGCACTACCCTGCCCACGCCAGCCCAGAAGTTGCCGGAAGTAATAACGTATTGGAAGTTCTGAAGTCCGACGAACTTATCGACCAGTTCCCCGCCGCCGTATGCGCCACCTCCCGTGGTGACCTGGCGGAAGAAGCTGGAATAAATAGCCCAAATGATGGGAAGAATAAATACCAGAGCGAACAGGATGCCAAACGGTGCCATGAAGGCCCAGCCGGTACGATTCTCACGCTTCACAGCATCAGAAGCCTTTGGCTTATCGGCACGCCTGGCGACCCCCGTCTTCGCCGTTTTTGTTGTTGCAGTCATAGGGAAACCTGTCTTTCAAAAGAACAGTGAGAAATAGAAAGTACGTAATGCAGTTCGAATCGATGCAGTCAGATCAAACACAATTAATGACGAACCGAACTCGAGTAAAAGGAAAGGCCGGAGTGTTGAGCTCCGGCCTTTCGATGTGTGGTTGAGGATATCAGCGGCTGGAAGGAACCCTAACCGTTAATGTCACTCGGAAACAGACAGGCCGAAGTTCTTCAGCGTATCCACAGAGGTGGTCTGTGCGTCGGAGAAGATGTCTGCAACCTTGCCGGAGCCATCGGTGGCCTTGGCGGCGGTTTCGTTCATCTTGGCGGCGACTGCGGAGAAGCCAGGCATGTAGGTGAAGTCACCCATGTTGTTGTTAGCGGTCTTGAATTCCTTCATGATGTCCTGACCACCGAAGAAGGTGGACCACTCGGAAGGAGTCTCAGCGTCTTCAGTGGTAGCAGCCGGCACGAGGCCCTGGGAAACCAGATCAGGAACCTGGGTGTTGAACCAATCCAGGAACTCCATTGCTTCCTTCGGGTGCTTGGAGTTCTTCAGCACGGCCACGGCGGAACCACCGTCAGGGCCGGTCTTGCCAGCGTTGCCGAACCAGTCACCGAGCTGAGCGACCTGCCATTCGCCGGAGCCGGTGCCACCGGAGGAGGTCATGAACAGCGGGGCTTCCCAAGCGGCGGCCACAGTACCGATCAACGAGCCATCCTTGATGGATGCATCGAAGGACGGATCCCAACGCGGGTTGGTGGTGGCTGCCTTGGCGTCGAGCAGCTGCTGGTAGAAGTCAGCGGTTGCCTTGGAGCCATCGGTCTCGGTGTTGACGACCCAGGAGTCGCCCTTCACCTTGTACCAACCACCGGAGGCGCCAGCCAGACCGGAGATCATGTTGCCGGCCTCATCAGGCTGGTAGGACATGATGTACTTGCCAGCGGCGGCAGCGGTCTTGGCAGCGGCGATAAACTCATCGGCGGTCTGCGGAATCTCGGTGATGCCGAGCTTCTCGAACTCAGCCTTGTTGTAGAAGTAAACCAGCGGGCCGGTGTCCTGCGGCAGGCCGTAAGCCTTGCCGCCAACCTGAACCAGGCTGTACGGGCCGGATGCGAAGTCGTTCTTGTACTGCTCGGCATACTGGGTCACATCCTGCAGCAGACCCTTGGTGAAGACCTCAGGCAGCTCGGCGTAACCGACCTGAGCCAGATCCGGAGCCTCGCCGGACTTGACGTCGGTCTCAAGCTTCTTGATCATGTCAGAGGCCTTACCATCGAACTTGGTGGCCTTGACCTGAATATCCGGATGCTGCTTATTCCACTTGGCAACGATGTCGTTGACCAGAGTCATGCCCTCGGAATCCGGCAGACGGTGCATGTAGGTGATGTTGACCACGCCACCATCATCGGTGGTCTTCGTGTCGCCGGCAGTGTCGCTGCCGCAACCGGCCAAGCCCATTCCCATTGCTGCTACCGCGGCAAAAGCAGCCACGATGCGCTTATTGCGAGATACCATATCTCTACTCCTTCGTAGTGAAATCATCATCTCAGTGTGATGACTGATTACTAATGTATGCCCTCATTCTTTTATTGTCAACTTAGCTAACAATTACCGCGCGTCCCGTTGAGGCGAGTAGCATTAAACCGGTTCGATGCTCGATTGCGCGGATTTGTTTATTTCATTAACTCCCCTTACAAAGCAACGTACTTTTGGTCCGCCGGTAGACCTAATGAGATATTGGATAGCGGCAACAATCCAAGACGTTAGCTTGCAATCGTCCACCGCAAATTGCAAGCACTTGCCAACATTATCGGTTTTCAGGTCGCCGGCGCGATACCCGACTAGGGAGGCACCGCGCCTTAATGAGACGCTACACGAGCAGTCTCAGCAACTGGTAGAGCTGCCACAGGCTACGCACGTTGAAGTGCGTGCCGTCAACCGTGGCGTTCGCCTCGCCATCGCCCACATGGACGATCACGGTGCGCCCGTTCACGGTCAGACTACCGTGCATCGTGATATGATTGCATCTTGCAACCTTGTTGATTAAAGGCGCAAGCCGGTAATCAACGCAAAGGCCCGGTGCTGCAAACGTCGGGCCTTTTCTTATCGGCTCACGCCGATCGGCCCGTCATATCAACGGGGACACCGCATGTTACGGCATCACAAACCAATATATCAGCACCCCGGTGGCAATCAAGAAGACAGGTTCCAGAAAAAGAAAAAAGGCCTGGGCATGTTGCCCAGGCCTCGGTTCGCGGACAGGGCGAGATTCGAACTCGCGGAGGGTTGCCCCTCAACGGTTTTCAAGACCGTCTCTTTAGGCCGCTCAGACACCTGTCCTGATGCGCGTTCACACGCGCAAGTATTCATTATACAGAAGGGAGGGATGTTGATATTCGGCAGTGCGGTCGGTCTTGGATTCGCCTGCTGGCTATCAGCGATCTCTCCCTCAGTAATCTCTCCCTCAGTCAGCTACGCTGACAGCTCCCTCATCAGAGGGAGCTAAAGCACGATGAGACTCAGGCCTCCCACTTCGTGGGCTCGATAACTTCCTTGCCGCCCATGTAGGCGCGCATGGCCTTCGGGATCTCGATGGAGCCGTCCTTCTGCTGGTGGTTCTCCATGATAGCGACCAGCCAACGGGTGGTGCTGTCTCTTATACACATCTGACG
>OJOV01001107.1_pt1 | contig 23887 bp, 18 predicted proteins | sample 1598281 | NCBI WGS metagenome assembly OJOV01 (sample SAMN03922469, study PRJEB24848) | human gut metagenome | isolation source: stool sample | host: Homo sapiens | place: Germany | collected 2010-11
TGGCCTTCGTCGCTGGTCACGTAGGTGAGCCAGGACTTGACGAACTTGGCGGTGTTGGCGTCCTTGTATGCCGGGCAGGCGACGTCGTAGGAGACCAGCACGATCGGGTAGGCGCCCTTCTCGGTGGTGTTGTGGTCGAGCTTGACGACCACGCGGTTGTCACCCTTGGCGGAATCGTCGAGCGGGGAGGCGTCCACGACCTTGGCGGCGGCTTCAGCGGAGAACGGGACGTAATCGTCGCCGACCTTCACGGCCACGGTGCCCAGATCGCCGGCCTGGGAGGCATCGGCGTAACCGATGGTGCCGTCAGCCTGCTGCACGGTGGAGATCACGCCGGAAGTGCCCTTGGCGCCCTGGCCGACCTCGTTCGGCCAGTTCTCGCCGAGGTCGTAGCTCCATGCGTCGCCAGCGGCGTCCTTGACGTAGCTCAGGAAGTTCTTGGTGGTGCCGGACTTGTCGGAACGGTGCACCACGGTGATGTCGAGGTCAGGCAGATCGACCTTCGGGTTCTGCTTCTTGATGGCGTCATCGTTCCACTTGGTGATCTTGCCGTCGAAGATCTTGGCGATGGTCTCGGCGTCCATGTTCAGGGTCTTGCCCTTGCCGGACACGCCCTGCAGGTTGAAGACGACGGCGATCGGGGAAATGTAGACCGGGATGTCGAAGGCGGTGCCGGAAGCGCACACGCTCTTGGACTGCTCGACCTCGTTATCGGCGAGGGAGGCGTCGGAGCCGGCCCATGCGGTTGCACCGGTCAGGAAGGTGGACACGCCAGCGCCGGAACCGGACGGGTTGTAAGCGACCTTGGCGTCCGGGTTGGTGCCCTGGAAGCCGGCGATCCAAGCTTCGACGGCGGCCTGCTGGGAAGAAGCGCCGGCGCCGGAGAAGTTGCCGGAAACGGTTTCGGTCTTGGTATCGGACTTGGCCGAAGAATCGGTGGAAGCGGTGGTGTTGTCACCGCAAGCCGCGACGGAAGCCAGCATCACAATGCCGGACACAGCGGCGATGGAGCGTACGAGAATGGAGTTACGCATTATTCTTTTCCCTCTGTCAACATTCAGATGGCGTATGTTTCTGATTTTTCGATTTTCTGTTGTCGCCATCGTTCTTCATGACAATCTCCAGCCTATTGGGCGTTTCACTCGCCCCAAACCAAAAACGGTGAACGGAAGATGAACAGTCTACGACACCTTCGCCGTTCGACGTTCCTTCCGTTCACCGTTCTTTGCAAGCACGATGCGAATGCGCGCTATACCAAGCCTTTCATCATCATTCGCTTGGCGTATCGATCTTGTATCCGAGGCCGCGCACGGTGGTCAGATACTTGGGATGGCCCGGGTCCTCCTCGATTTTGGCGCGCACGCGCTTGACATGCACGTCCAGCGTCTTGGTGTCGCCGACATAGTCGGAGCCCCAGATGCGGTCGATCAGCTGGTGGCGGGTCATCACGCGGCCCTTGTTCTGCATGAGGTATTCCAGCAGTTCGAATTCCTTCAGCGGGAAGAACACGTTCTCGCCGCGGACCGTCACCTCATGCTGGCCGATTCTCATGGAAATGTCACCGCATACGAGCGGAATATCGTCGTCGGCGGCTTCTCCGGATTCGGCGACCATCTGGTTGCGGCGCAGCACCGCGCGGATGCGTGCCAGCAGCTCACGGAAGGAATACGGTTTGGTGATGTAGTCGTCCGCGCCGATTTCAAGGCCGACGACCTTGTCGATTTCCGCGCTTTTCGCGGTCAGCATGATGATCGGCACACGGCTTTGCTCGCGGATCCGACGGCACAGCGCGGTGCCGTCAAGACCGGGCAGCATCAGATCGAGCAGCACCAGATCGATACCACCCTTGGTGAACAGTTCCAATCCTTCTTCACCGGTGGCCGCGGCGGACACGTCGTACCCTTCACGGGTGAGCTGGTAGACCAGCGGCTCACGGTACGACTCTTCGTCCTCGACGATCAGAATTCGCGTCATCAGTGGTTCTCCTCATTCTCTGTTGTGGTGGAGTGGCCGGACTGTTTCTTTTCACGGGTGTTATCATTCGCCGAATCCGCCGGATGGTCGGGTTCCGCAGCGCCCGAAGCCTGCGGCATCGTGATGGTGAAGGTGGATCCCTCCCCCTCACGCGACCATACGGAGATGGTGCCGCCGCAATCCTCGACGCAATGCTTGGTGATGGCCAATCCCAGGCCGGTGCCGCCGGTTTCACGGGAGCGCGCCGGATCGACGCGGTAGAATCGCTCGAAAATTCTGCTGAGCGACGCCGCGGGGATGCCGATGCCCTGGTCCACGACGCGAATCGCCACCTTGCCGGATTCGATGCCGATGCCGACGGCCACCGTGGTATGTTCCGGCGAATAGTTGATGGCGTTCTCCACCAGGTTCTTCACCGCAGTTTTGATGGTCTCATGGTCAGCGACCACGAACACGTCCAGGTTCTGTTCGGCTTCCTTGGCCAGTTCCTCGGCGTTCGCATGCACCAGCACCTGCCGGCCGTTCACGGACAGGACCAGGCTGATGTGCTTCGATTCGGCCTTGACCTGGTTTTCGGCGAGCGCCTCGCGTGCCACGGACAGCACGGACAGCCGTTCCGCGTTGAGCATCGCTGCCGCGCTTTGCGCTTTCTGCAGGTCGATCAGACGGTGGACCAGTTCCGTCAATCGTTCGGATTCCTTGGAGATTCGGCCGGAGAAGTATTTCACCGCGTCCGGATCGTCGGCCGCGTCGCCGATCGTTTCGGCGAGCAGAGAAATCGCGCCTGCCGGGGTTTTCAGTTCGTGCGAGACGTTGGTGACGAAATCGCGCCGCATGATTTCGAAACGGCGTTGCTCGCTCATGTCGGAAATGAAAATCGCAAATAGGTTGTCGGCGATCTGTCCGACGCGCACGTGCAGGTAGAGCGTGTCTTCGGGCAGCGGCTTGCCGGCTTCGACGCCTTTGCCGTTCGTGTTCACCACGCCCGTTCGCGTGCGGCCGTGCAGGGGGATGGTCAGTTCGCGTTCGCGCACCACGCTGTCTGTGGAGACCAGTTTCACGATGTCGCGGATTTCCGCGAGCGCCATCGCCTGGTCGTGGATGATGCCGAAGCGCCGCGCGGCCGGGGATGCGTATTGGACCGTGGCCAGCGAGTCTACGACCACCAAAGCTTCGGGCATGACGGCCACCAGCTGGCGTTCCGTGGACTGCACGGGAACGCGGGGGCCGAACAGGGACGTGTTCTTCGCAGCTCCGAACAGGCTCGGATCATTGGGGTCGACGCCGTCCTGCACATCCTGGAAGCCTCGTCTGCGGCCAAGCAGGAACGCCACGACGAACACGACCACGGCCACGACCACCAATGCCGCAACCACCGACGGCGTTGCCAGCATCTGCTCCAACGTCATGCGTTCACCTTCCGATAATCCTCAGTTCTTCCTTAAGACTAGCGGTTTCGGAGAGGCTTTCGCGTATGCGATTCTCTCACGCCACCGGAAGTTTTCCTGCCGTTCATCTTCCGAAACGCAGCATATCGGAATATGAGACGTCCCGTTTGCTGATATGACGATGCATGATGACGGGTCATGCGGCAAACGGGATGTGGAAACGGCTTTTCGCAACGTTAGGCGTTTCGCAACGCCACATGAACGCTACATGCGTTTGGCGATGTTCACCGTCAGTTTCGCGGCGGTGTCCGCGTATTCGGAAATGTCGAACGTTTTGAAATCCTCGTAGTCGGTGTCCGCGTTGTCGCTCAGCGCGCGAATCACCAATGCGGGAACGTCGTTGCGGGCGGCGACATGCGCGACGGCGGCGCCTTCCATTTCCACCGCGTCCGCGCCGGTCTCACGGATCACCTGCTCGACCTTCTGCGGATCATCGACGAAATAGTTGCCGGTGGCGATGATGCCGACGATATGGTGAATGTTCAAGTCGTTCAGCGCCTGGTCGGCCAGTTCGAGCAGACGGTCGTCGCTATGGTATTCCTCGATGGGCCGGTCGGCGGTGCCGGGCTTGAACTGTCCCACCAATCGCATGTCGGTGTCGAGATAGCGCAGGGTGCCGCCGAGCACCACGTCGTTGATGTGCAGATTCGTGTTGAGATTGCCCGCGATGCCGGAGAAGATCACGGCGTCCGGCTGGTCAGCGTCGATCAGATGCTGCGTGGTGGCGGCGATGTTGACGGTGCCCATGCCGCCGACGGTCGCGGCGACGTTGACGGCGGTGCCCTTGTTGGTTTCGAGGGTGCCGCGCGTCACCTTGACGCCGGCTTCCTCGGTGACGGTGACGTTGCTCAGTGCCGTTGCGATATTGGCGACTTCCTCATCCATGGCGCCGATGATGGCGATTGCGGTCATTGCACCCTCCCTGTCTTACGTGCTGTCTTGAGTGTTGTTTTACGCGATTGCGATTCGCGTTTCCCGAATTTTCTGCAATCGCGCGGATAGTGAATCGAATCGGTCACTTCCAGCGGCGCACGGCCACCGCATGGGCAAGCTCGCGTAGCAGCTGTTCCGTGGTGTTCCAGCTCAGACATTTGTCGGTGATGGACTTGCCGTAGACGAGCTGGTCGAGCGGCGCGGCCTTCTGGTTGCCGCCTTCGATGAAGCTTTCCATCATGATGCCGGTGATGCCCTGCTCGCCTTTGGCGATACGGCCCGCGATGTCACGCACCACCTGCGCCTGACGATGCTCGTCCTTGCCGGAGTTGCCATGCGAGCAGTCGACGATCAGCCCATGTGCCGCAGCGGAATCGGCCGGCATTTCGGCGCGGATGGTGTCCATGGCCTTGGCCACCGAAGCGGCATCGTAATTCGGGCCGTGCGAGGAACCACGCAACACCACATGACAGTCGGGATTGCCGAGCGTTTTGACCACGGCGGCGCGGCCGAGATGGTCGATGCCGAAGAACGTGTGCTGTTGTGCGGAAGCGAAGCAGGAATCGGCCGGAGCCTTGATGGAACCGTCCGTGGCGTTCTTGAAGCCGATCGGCATGGACAGGCCGGACGCCAACTGCCGGTGCACCTGGCTTTCCGTATTGCGCGCGCCGATCGCACCCCAGCTAATCGCGTCGGAAATATACTGCGGACTGGTCGGCTCCAAAAACTCCGTGGCCGCCGCCAAACCCTCGTCAAGCACGCCAAGCAGCGTGCGGCGGGCCAACAGCAAGCCCTTCCTGATATTGCAGCTGCCGTCGATATCCGGATCGTTGATCAGACCCTTCCAACCGATCGTGGTGCGCGGCTTCTCGAAATACACGCGCATGACGATCAGCAGCTCGCCATCCAACTCGCCTTTCAACGCGGACAGGCGACGCGCGTAATCGAGCGCGGCCTTCGGATCGTGAACGGAACACGGACCGACAACCACCAGCAGGCGATCGTCCTGACCGTACAGGCAGGCACGAATCTCATCACGCGAATAGGCGACGATCTCCTGCGCCTGCTCGCTCAACGGCAGGTCGCCCAACACCTGCGCCGGCGTGGGCAACACTTCGAATTCCAGCACGCGGCGGTTCACGATGCGGCTGATGCCCACCTGGTCCTCCCAGCGCGGCACGTCGGTCTCCACCAGCGGATTCTTGCCCTCATCCATGGCCTGCCTAATGGCACGTAAATCCTCAGGCGTGTTCAGCTGCTGCTGCATGATCTCGCTCTCCTTGTCGCTTCCTTTCCCAAGGATAGCAACGATGGTGCAGAAACATCAGCCAAGCTTGCGACGCGCGTCGACCGCGTCGGCAAGCGTGTGCAGCAGCTGCTCGGTACGATCCCACGGCACGCATGCGTCGGTGATCGACTTGCCGTATTCCAGCTGGTCGAGCGGCGCGGGCTTCTGATTGCCCGCCTTGAGGAAGCTTTCCATCATGATGCCGAGAATGCCCTGTTCGCCGGCCGCGACGCGTGCGGCGATTTCTTCGACCACTTCGGCCTCGCGCACCTCGTTCTTACCGCAGTTGCCGTGCGCGGCATCGATGATCAGACCATGCTCGCTTGGTCCGGAAGCCTTGGAAGCCTTGAGATCCGCCAACGCTTGGGCCACGGAAGCAGCATCGTAGTTCGGACCATGCGAGGAACCACGCAGCACCAGATGGCAGTCGGGATTGCCCTTGGTCTCCGCGGAAATCACACGACCATCCAGATTGATGGAGAGGAAATGATGCTCGAAAGCGGCCGCGAAACACGAATCGGCCGCCGGCTTGATGGAACCATCCGTAGCGTTCTTGAAACCGATCGGCATGGACATGCCGGACGCCAGCTCGCGGTGCACCTGGCTTTCCGTATTACGCGCGCCGATCGCGCCCCAGCTGATCAGATCGCAAATATACTGCGGGGTAATCGGATCAAGCCATTCCGTAGCGGCGGGCAAGCCGAGCCCCAGCACGTCGGTAAGCACCTTGCGAGCCATGAACATGCCCTTGCGAATATTGAACTGGCCGTCAAGATCAGGATCGTTGATCAGACCCTTCCAACCGATCGTGGTGCGCGGCTTCTCGAAATACACGCGCATGACAATGACCAGACGATCATCAAGCTCCTTCTTGACGGCGGCAAGCCTCTCCGCATACTCGTGCGCAGCCTTCGGATCATGAATCGAACACGGGCCGACGATGGCCAGCAGACGATCGTCACGGCCATGCAGCACGTCACGAATCTCCTGACGGGACTTCAACACCAGATCGCTCATCTCGTTCGTGAGCGGAAGTTCCTTCAGAAAATATCGGGGAGCGGGAATCGGGTCAAGCTGACGAATATTGACATCCACGGTCTCCGGAAACACGGCGCGCTCATCCAACAGCTGTGCATCCTTCGAACTATCCGGACCGCGAAGACCTGCCATCGCTTCTGTTCCTCCCCTGCATCATTATGCTTGCGTAGCGCGGTAGCGCCACCGTCGTTACCTTAACGGATGGGGACGGAATATGGGGATGGGCGACTGCATGGTGGAATGGGTGGGGGGTGACGTGGGACGAAGAAAGCGATATAGGAAAGACCCAACGCGGACGGAGAGTCCGGGTTGGGTCTTTTTTTGGGGGAAACGTGCGTCATGGGGCCTGCCGGGCTGAGGCGATGAGGCCTGCAGCCTCGAAAACGCCTGTCGGCGTTTTCCCTCGCGGCGGAAGCCCACCGGGCTTCCGCTATTCGCTCGGCGCGTATTGGCCAGCGCGCGCTCCGCGCGCTATTTGGCCAATGCGCCCATCGGATCCCACGCGGGGAGCATGGTGGCGGGTTCTTCTAGGGCCTTGAGGTATTCGGCGGGAAGGAGGGCCTTGGGGACGGCGACCTCGTAGACGTATTCGGTGAACCAGTCGTCGCTCATGGTGAAGTAGCCCTTGTCGGCGATCTTGTCTCCCCACGAGTTCTCCACACGCCAACGGCGGGTGGTGTGGCCATCCTCATCCACATCCACACCGACGAACGCCATCGCGTGATTCATCGCGGAATCGCCGAAACGGACACGCTGTTCCTTGTCCAGATCGAAATCGACGCCATACACGCGGCCATACTCGAACAGGTCGGTGGCCCACGCGCCGTTCTCACGGTCCATCATCGGATGGCAGTCAGCGCCGAACCATACCGGAATGCCCTGTTCCTGAAGAATCTGACGCACGCAGTCCTTCATGAACTGGTTCGGCACGTTGAGGTACTCGGTCGGGTCTCCCCCGGCCACGTTGCCCAGATGCTCGATGCCGATCTTCTTGCCCTTGACGTGCTCCTGACGCGGATCGTCCACCAGGCAGACATAGCTTTCCAAATCGGCGGAACCCACATATTTCTTCCAGAACTCGACAGGCGTGATCTCGCCATCGCGGTGGAACTCGCCATCCTTGTCGGTCCACTCCCAATCGAAGCTCTTCGGCGGCTCGCCCAAGTGAATCGTCAGAATACGGTGACCGGCGGCGACCGCATCGGCGATGATCGCATCGATCGCGGACGGATCAGCGTACATATGCGCAACCGCGGTGTGCAGCATGCGGCGCAGCTGCACGTTCATCTCACCGGTGTTCTTGGAGGATTCAGTCTCCGGGAACAGGTCCTTCGGCACCGCGCCATACTTCTTGTACACGTTCATGGCCATGGTCCACTGGCCGCCGTCGCCCATCACGTCGGCGAGCAGATGCTGGATCAGGCGGGAGTCGGACGGCTCGCCGGCCTTCACCAGTTCGGCCACGTCCTGCAGGAAGTAGTTGACGCGCTCGAGCTTGTCGTAGTACATGGCATAGTTCTGGGAGAACTCGAATTCCTTCAGCCCCATGTTCTTCTTGGCCACGAAACGAGCCACGTTCAGCGAGCTGAACAGCCAGCAACGGCCGGAACGGTCCTGATGGGTGACGGTGCCGTTGTCCACGACGGTGGAGAAACGACGCTGCATCAGACGGGCGCGATCGTAGTTGCGCGCCACCTTGTCGATGCCGGCCGCCGTGACGGCGTTCATGGCCATGCGATTGTGCTCGCTTGCTTCGAAATCGTCGACGAGCTTGTTCAGTTCATCACCGCTCAATGGCGTGATGTCGGTCATTATCCATTCCCTTTCTATGGTTTCAGTTGTTCTGCGAAGCGTCTGCGGATTCGGCGTCGCCTTCCGGCTCGGTCTCGGCTGCGGAATCGTTCTCGACGGCATCCTGCGTGTCGGCGTCTGCCGGTGCGGCGGTCTCATCGTCGTGCTGCGCGTCGTCATCAGATTGCGCGTCGGAAGGCTCGCCTTCATCGACGGCGTTGACCACGGGCAGGTCGTTCATGCCGAAACCGGAGAACGCGTTGGAGAACATGGCACGCAGTTCGCTGACGCGCTGCGTGATCTGGGCCTCACGGCTCTGCAGGTCGGCGATGCGCTGCTGCACGCCGTCCAGTTCCTTCTTCGCGGCCTCGCGACGCTCGTTGATCTGCTCGTCGGCGTCTTCGGTGGCCTGCTTGAGGATGCTTGCCGCGTTCGCGTCCGCCTCGTCACGCTTGCTGGAAGCGTACGCCTCAGCCTCGTCACGGGTCTTCTGCGCGGAGGAAATCAACTCGCTGGCCTGCTTGTTGGCGGCCTCGCGACGTTCGTTCAGGTCGGTGAGCAGCTCATTGACCTTCTTCGTGGCCTCCTCCTGCTGGGCGGAGATGTCGGCGCGGATCTGCTCCACTTCGGCGTTGACCTGGCTGATGGTCTTGGTGCGGTGCACTTCCGCCTCGTCGGTGATCTCCTGGGCCTTCGCCTTGGCGGTGTCGGTGATTTCGGCGGCACGGCGCTGCGCGTCGGTCATCATCTTGGACACCTGCTCGCGCACGTCCGCCAGCTTCTTGTTGGCTTCGGCAAGCGCGGATTCGATCTGGTCGTTGGTCTCGCTCTTCAGGCGGGAGATCTCCTCATTGGCGTTCTTGCGCTGTTCGGCGATCTTGCTGGTCGCCTCGGTGCGCATGTCGGAAATCTCACGTTCCTGCGTGGCGCGTTCGGCGGCAAGACGCTTGCCGTGTTCCTCACGGGAGTTGGTCAGTTCCAGATCGACGGTCTGACGCTGCGCCACCACGGCCTTCTGGGCCTCGCTGCGCATCTGGTCGACCTCATGCTGGGCATTGGCCCTCATGGCTTCGGATTCGTCCTTGGCGTCACCGAGCACCTTGGCCGCCTTGGCGTTGGCGTCGTCCATGATGCGCTTGGCGTCGATTTTGGCGTTGTTCAGCAGTGTTTCAGCCTGCAGCTGCACCGTGGCGCGGGCCGCGGAAGCGTCCTTCTTGGCTCGTTCAAGCAGCTCGGCGCTGGTCTGTTCCGCGCTGGCGAGCATCTGCTGGGCGTTGGCGCCCAGTGACGCGAAGGACTTCGGAGCGGCCTTCTTGTTCTTTTCCTCCTGCAGCTGCGCCTGCAGCTCAAGGATGGTCTGGTCGTCGGCCTTGACCTGCTCACGCAGACGGTTCACCGTCTCCTGAGCCGAAGCGAACGCCTCGTCGACTCGATCCTTGTCGTACCCCCTCAACACGATTGGGAACTGCTCAACCATGCCCTTTTCCTTTCACGAATTCCCTACACTTTGCGCATCTGCCAGCGCGCACTCGTTCAGTACTCTATCTCAGTCAGCAGGCGGCACGCAGAACGAAATGCATTATTCTCACAGAGAGCACAGAAATCGTTCGAAAAAGTCTGTCGGGGGTATGGCGGTATGTCCGCGACCACGTGTCGAAACCGCATGACTCACATGTCGCAGAAAATCGTGCCGTAGAAAGCGGAGCCGTCCTCAGCCAAGCAGAATGTCGCTTGACGAGGGTTGCAGGAAGTATCGTACCGATTCACGCAGCACGTCATCGACCGCAGCGGTCTGCTGTTCGATCGGCAGTCCACGTTCGTGCGGCCGACCGTTGACGATCGGCAGGCTGACGAACCCCGACAGAATGCGACGTTCCTGGCCCGCCGACCAGTTGAGCAGATGGTAGAACAGCGAATTGCATACGAACGTACCGGCGTCGGAACTCAACGCGGCGGGAATCTCGTGTTTGGCGAAATCGTGCAGTATCGACCGCAACGGCAGGCGCGTCCAGTACGCGGCCGGACCTTCCGGGTCGATCGGGCGGCGGGGCGGAATCACGTTGTCGGCATCCGGCTTGGCCGCATCCATGAGATTTGTGGCGCATCGTTCCAGCAGAATGCCACGGGAGGTGCGCTTGAGCCCTGTGGCGATGACGATGTCCGGCTTGGCCTGTTCGATGGCTTCCAGCAGTGTGGGCCAGGCTTTGGCGAAGCTCACCGGAAGCGTGACGTTGGTGACGGTGACGGCGATGTCCTGTAGCAGTTCTTCGGAGATCGCCTGCGATTGCGCCGGATCGGCCCATTGCTTGGCTACCGCCGCCGGCACGAGCACGGCCGGATTGACGTCGATGCCTTCGTAGGGCGTGAAACCGGAGATGACGATGTTGATCTGCTGCATGGTTTCCAGTGTACGTGGTGAATGTGTTGAACGTTAAGTCTGCCGACACGTCGACGGACTTAACGTTCGATGAAAATCAACGGCTGTGCATCTGGGAGAACGCTTCGGCGAACACGGCGTGCATGCGTGCCTTGGCTTCCTCCTTGGCGTGTTCGGGGTCGAGGCTACGGGCGATGCCTTCGGCGATCGGCATGTCGGATGGCGTGGTGATTTTGAGGTTCGTTTCGGAACCGTCCACGATGGCGACCGGCTCGTCGGGCAGGTAGTCCACCACCACGCGCGTGTCGTCGGTCGGGTGGAAGTCGGGGTCGGCGGCGGCCAGTTCGTAGGCTTTGACGATGGTGCCGAAACGGAACGCCTGCGGGGTCTGCGCGCGGAAGGTATTCGGACGTTCCGGCACGGATTTGACCACCTTGCGGTCGCCCAGATCCTCTGTGAGCAGAATCGTGTCGGTGGAGGCGTAGGCCACGGTGGCGGCGTTGAACTGGTCCAAGCTGTCGATGCAGCCGTCGATGGACCGCTCCTCGACGAACGGACGCACGCCGTCATGGATGAGGATTTTCGCGCCGGAGGGAATGCCGGCCTGTTTGAGCAGGTCCAGGGCGGCGAGCGTGCTGTCCACGCGTTCGGCGCCGCCGGGAACGATGGCCCGCACTTTGGCGTAGCCGGCTTCGTCGATAAGCTCGTTCACCGTCTCTTCGACACGTTCGTTGACCACCACGATGATGTCGCTGATGCGGTCGTTGTTTTCGAATGCCTCGATGCTCCAGCAGACGATTGGCTTGCCACCCACCGACACCAGCTGCTTGGGGTTGTTCTCGTCGAATCGGGTGCCGAATCCCGCTGCCAGCACCACGGCCACGACCGGCATCTTCTGTTCCTGCATCTGCTCTCCCTTACTCATATGCTCCACCGTAAAGCCGCGGCCGCATGCCACCCCGTTCCGCGGCGGGTTCTGCACGCAATCCGCAACAGTGGCCACGCGAATCACTCGAATCGCACGAATCGTGTGGCTTGTATGACTCGTATGGTGATTATTCGCGTACGATCAGCGCCAGCATGCGTCCTTCATGCTGTTTTTTGGCGAGCGACGCGCGGCGATGCGAGAACCACAACGGGTTTTCGAGCGTGCACAGGCTGCGGCGGATCTTGTTGAACCGTTCGGAAAGCTTCGGATCGCCTTCGCCATCGGCGGCGCAGATGCCGGCCAGTTCCTCGTCTTCGGACAGGTACTGCGTGGCCGCGTTGACGCGTGGACGGGATGAGACGATGTTGTCGGCCGGCACGCCCGCTTTGGCAAGCTCCTGCAGGGCGGCCGCGGCGATGTCGATGCCCGGCTGGCCAAATCGGCTCAACGTGAAGGTTCCCGGGAACTGCGCATCGAATTCGTCGGCGATGTCGCCACCGACCTCGTAGCAGTCGCCGCAGATGCAGGGGCCGAGCGTGGCGACGATACGTTCCGGCTGGGCGCCCTTGGACACCATCTTCTCGATGGTCGCGCCGATCACGCCTTTCTGCAGACCGCGACGGCCGCAGTGCGCTGCGCCGATCACGCCGGCTTCGGGATCGGCCATGAGCACCGGCAGGCAGTCGGCGGCGAACATGCCGAGCGCCACGTTCTTCCGGGACGTCACTTGGCCGTCGGCTTCGATGACGGTCGGCTCACCGTCATTCCCCGTCGCGTTGTTTTCGCCGTCCGTCTCGTCTTCCGGCTTCTTCGTGCCGGACACGTCGAATCCGAACGGCTGGTTGATGACGAATGATTCGTCCACGTCCACCGCGTCGCCGGAATGCACCTGGCTGATAAGGCTGATTTTCGCGCCGAGCACGCCGGCGAGCGCCTTGCGGTTGGCGAGCACGTGTTCCGGTTTGTCGCCGGATTTGCCGCCGAGGTTGAAGTGCGCGAAATCGCCTTCGCTGGTGCCGCCGAGTCGCGTGGTGTAGACGACTTTGATGCCGGGGGCCAGCATGATCGGAATGGTCACGGGAATCGGGTTGCCGTTTTTGTCAGTGGGGTCGATGGCGTTGGAATCGAGGATCGCGTCATCGTATTGTGTGCTGCTCATGTCTTGTTTTTCCTTGGTTTTGCGATTGGAAGGCCTGCTTGCGATTGCCGTCTTCTATTCGGCTTTCAGCGTCGGCTTTTTCGTGCGCGAACGGATGGCCGCGTTGACGGGCACTTCCTGCGGGCACGGCATGGAGAAGACGTGCGCCGGGTTGTTGATGGCTTCGACCCAGTGGCCGTCGGCGTCACGGAAACCGCCGGCAGGCACGGTGTAGGCGAAGGGGGCCGCGCCGGGCAGCACGAATTCGACTTCCTGGCCGGCTTCGATCTTGTTGCGGCTCATGATGGTCACGCGTCCTCCGTCTTCCGGACTCCATGACAGCACTTCGCCGACGACGAGCCATGCGCGGAAGTATGCGGAACGGTCGGTGCTTTGCCGCACTTTGTGTTCCGGATAATAGAAGCCGGTGGAGTAGTCGCGGTGCGCCACTTTGTCGGGCTCGTCGAGCAGCCAATCCGGCAGGGTGACATGCGGTGCCGGCCGTACACCGGCGTGATGCCAGCCTTCCGGCAGTATTTCGGCGGCGGTGTTCGACTTGCGTCGGGTGCTGCGTGCGTGGTAGCTCAGATTGTCCGGCTCGCCAATCGCGATATTGCCGGACGAAACGTTGCCAGCCGAAACGTTGCCGGACGGCACGCCCCCAACGGGAACGGCGTCGATGTCGGGCTTGCCGGCGAACGCGCCATCGGCGTTGGCCATGATCGCATCCTCGGTGTCCGGCTTGCCGTATTCCGGGTCACCGGGACGGATCACGCGGTCGCGGAACGGCTTCAGAACATTGCCGTCGGCATCTTCGAAGCCGCGCTGGACCATGTATTCGTTGACGGCCGTCTTGTAGGCGTTCGTCATGGCGGCGATGTAGTAGGCGCTCTTGGAACGGCCTTCGATCTTGAGGCTCGTCGCGCCCGAATCAAGCAGATCGTCGATGTGGGCGAGCATGTTCATGTCCTGCGAATTGAACAGGTACGCGCCTTCCGCGGTCTGTTCGATCGGGAAGTACTGGCCGGGGCGTTTCTCTTCGACGATCGAATACTTCCAGCGGCACGGCTGCGCGCATTCGCCGTGGTTGCCGTCGCGGCCGGTCAGATAGTTGGAGAACAGGCAGCGTCCGGAGAAGGCCATGCACATCGCGCCATGCACGAAGCATTCGATGTCGAGGTCGTCGGGAATGCGGGCGCGGATGTCGCGCACGGCCTGCAGGTCCATTTCGCGGGCCAGCACCACGCGGCGCGCGCCCAATTCGTAGAACGCGTTGGCGGCCTGGTAGTTGGTGACGCCGGCCTGCGTGCTCACATGCAGTTCGAGGTTCGGAGCCACCTGCTTGGCCATGAGCATCACGCCGATGTCGGAGACGATCAGCGCGTCCACGCCGGTGTCCTTCAGCTTGCCGAGGTATTCGCGCATGGCTTCCACCTCGTTGTTGCGCGGCAGCACGTTGAAGGTGACGTACACGCGGGCTCCACGCTCGTGGGCGTAGCGTGCGCCTTCCTCGAAATCCTCGAGGCTCAGGTTTTTCGGCGCGCTGCGCATGCCGAACGCCTTGCCGCCGCAGTAGACGGCGTCCGCACCGTAATCGACCGCGGTTTTCAGTCCCCTCAAATTGCCTGCGGGGGCCAACACTTCTGGCTTGTTTCTTCTTTGCACGGATGTTCCTCTTACTCGTAAAAGACCATCAGATATTGTCGTAGATTCACGGGACAGGCAAAGCCCGTCCAGCCGTTACGCAAGCTCGGGCTACGCCAGCTCGCGTGCGACGGCGGCGAGTACGTCCACGGCGTCGGCGAACTCTTCCGGCGTGGTGTAGGAGTAGCTCAGGCGCAGGGAGTTGTCGGCGGCGAAATCGTAGATGTCGCCGGGGTTGAGCAGCACGCCACGTTCGGCGGCCAGCTGGAACAGGCGGTTCATGCGTATCGGCCGGTCGAAGGTCATCCAAATGTAGAAGCCGCCGGACGGCACGTTCCAGTGGGCAAGCCCGTCCATTTTCTCCTGCAGCGTAACGAGCGCGCGGTCGCGGCGGTGCCGCAGCTCCCGTTTCAGGCCGGCCACGTATTCGTCGTACATGCCGTTCGTGAGGAATCGCGCGAACGTCCACTGGCTCAGCACGCTCGCACCGTAGTCCATCTGCATTTTCACGTCGGCGAGCCGCTGCACGATCGGCTCGGCGGCGACCAGCCATCCGATGCGCAGTCCGGGAGCCAGCGATTTGGACGCGCTGCCGAGCGTGATGACCATGCCGGTCTCATCGAGGGCCTTCAGCGACGGCAGCGGGGCATCATCCTCGAAATACAGGTCGCGGTAGGCGCCGTCCTCGATGATCGGCAGTCGGCTGTCCACGGAAAGCTCGACCAGTTCATGCCGGCGTTTGTCGCTCATGGTGACGCCTGTCGGATTGTGATTGGTCGGAATCGTGTACAGGATCGCATTGCCTTTGCGGTTGCGCGCGTTGAGCGGCGCCGGACGGCCGGTGTCAAGTTCCCCTTCCGCCAGCAGGCCGCGCAATGCCTGCACGTTGAGGCCGTCGTCGTCCATCGGCACGCCTTCCAGATGCATGCCGGCCGACTGGAACACCTGCAGCGACTTGATGTAGCTCGGCGATTCCGCGTATACGGTGGTGCCGGCCGGCAGCAGGCTCACCGAAATCATCTGCAGCGCCTGCAACGCGCCGGATGTGACCAGCACCTGGCTTGCCGTGCAGTCGACGCCGGTGGCGCGCATGTGCGCCGCGATGGCCTCGCGCAGTTCGGGCAGGCCTTCGGGCGGCGGGTAGCCGAGCGTTTCGATCTCGTCCGCCGCCTCGCCGAGCACCTGCCGCCACATGGCTTTCGGAAAGAGCCGCGGGTCGAGCTCGCCGGTGCCGATGCGCGTCATGTTCGGCGTGAACTCGTACCGGTTGATGGCTTGGATGGTGTCGTTGTTGGCTTTGAAGAAGCCGGAATCCACGTAATCGGCCCAGTCGGGCGCGCCCGGCAGCATCAGCGACCACGTGTTGCTGACGATTCGCGTGCCCGCTCCATGCTGCCCTTCGACGATGCCGTAGTCGGACAGCTCGTTGATGGCTGCGATGACGGTGGACCGGTTCACGCCGAACCATTCGGCGAGCGCGCGTTGCGACGGCAGACGCGAGCCAATCGGCCAGTTGCCGCTGTGCACCTGTTCGCACATGTATCCGACGATTTGTTCGGTGACGGGTTCGCCGGTGGTACGGTCCGGTTTCCAATCGATGTTCAGCGGCGCGATGCGTGCCATGACGCTCCTTCACATTGGTGGTGTCGGTATGGTTCGGCGTTTTCCGCGGTCGGCGCATCTGCTTTCTGACAGTGGACCGTCCTGCGATTGGCTGAGCCAAACCTCAACTTTTGGCTGGTTGCCTATTGTAGCAACACCTATACAATATGACACTGGTTACGTTGTTTTTCGCAGAATAGAGGTTTTTCCTGCGATTACAAAATGAGTAATTTGGTTGGTTTTGGCTGGGTTGATTACAACCAACCAAATATGTTTGGATGGATAAGAGGCGAGTATGGGATTCTTTTTCCAAGGGCTGACGTTGGGATTGGCGTATGTGGCGCCGATCGGTATGCAGAATCTGTTCGTCATCGATTCGGCGCTGACCAAGCCGCGCCGCCGTGCGCTGCTGACCGCGTTGATCGTGCTGTTTTTCGACGTGTCGTTGTCGCTGTCCTGCTTTTTCGGCATCGGCAGGCTGATGCAGGATTACGCAGGGCTTTGCGCAACGCGTCACTTCGAAATTCGGCGGCGACAGCGAGCTGCTGCACACCATCGTCACCGCCGGTGTGGTGACGTGGTGCAATCCGCAGGCCATCATCGACGGCACGCTGATGCTCGGCGCGTTCAGCGCGACGCTTACCGTCGGTCAGTCCACGCCGTTCATCACCGGCGTGGAAACCGCGTCGGCACTGTGGTTCTTCGGCATCACCCTGCTGGTGTCGATGTTCAGCCACAAGTTCAGCCCGCGAATCATCACCGCGATGAACCGCGTGTGTGGCGCGGTGGTGGTGCTGTACGGCGTCAAACTACTAGCTGATTTCGTGATGGCCGTGCTGTAATCCCCGATAGCCGTCCGGTTCCGCAAAAACGTATGCCCGTCCGTGTTTTGCTACCCGAGCTGAGTGGTTGGGTTAACAAAATGCGGACGGGCAGTGCTTTTTCAGCCGAGGAAGGCGAGCTCCTCGTCAGTGAGTTCGAGCTCGTCGGCCTTCAGGGAGTCGAGGATGGTTTCGGGACGGTGTGCGCCCGGAATCACGAACATGTGGTCGCCCTTGGCCAGCTCCCAAGCCAGCACCACGCGCTGGTAGCTCACGTCATGCTTGGCGGCCACTTCGCGGAACGGGTCGAACAGGTGCTCGTCGTACGGGTGGCGGTAGCCGCCGAGCGGACTCCAGCACACGAAGGCGAGACCTTCCTTCGCGCAGTATTCCAACGTGTCCTGGGTTTCCAGATGGATCGGCGAATACTGGTTCTGCACGGCAACGAGCTTGTCGCCGAGAATCTCCTGTGCGATTTTGAGCTGTTCGATGCTCACGTTGGACACGCCCGCCCACTGGGCCACGCCCTGGTCGAGCAGCGCCTTGATACCTTCGCAGGACTCGTTGTACGGCACTTCCGGATCGTGGCGATGCAGGTAGAGCAGGTCGATCGAGTCGACGCCGAGCGCCTGCGCGGACTGCTTGCCGTATTCGATGAGGTGTTCCGGCTTGCCGTCGCGCGGCCAGATCGGCTTGTCGCCATCCCACGCGCGGCGCAGACCGACCTTGGTGGCCACGGTGACTTCCTCACGCGGCCCCTTCCATGTGTCCAGCGCTTCGCGGACCAGCTTTTCGCCGGTCTGTTCCTCTTCGCCCGGCGTGTAGTAGGCCCATGCCGTGTCGATGTGGCGGCAGCCGGCGTCAAGCGAGGCGTGCAGGGTTTCGATGCCGACGTCGTGGCCGCGGTTGTTTTCGATGGTCAGCGGCATTTCGCCGTGGCCGATGGCGGTGGTGTGGAACGGTCCGAGATTACGGAACAACGTCATGTCTTCTCCTTCGAAAGTGGTGTCTTCCGGCAGGCGCGAGCCGGTTGGAGCCGGGTCGGAACCAAGTCGGACGGCATCTCGTTCAGGTTCTGCCAATGGAAAAGCCTACCAATCGCCATGGGCGAAAGGTAGGCTTTTCAAGCCGGACCGGGCGTGGGCAAACACAATGCCGACAATCGCAATGTCATAGGGCGTCACGTTGTCCGACGGCGGGCGGCATGTCGTGGATCAGCGGCCACCGCCGCCTCCACCGCCGCCGCCTCCGCCACCGCCGCCGAAGCCGCCACCGGAGAAGGATCCGCCGGAGCCAGAGGATGAGGAAGGCGCGGCCGCGGAAATCGTGGAACTCACCGAAGCGAATCCAGAGCTGATCTGCGAACCGATGTCACCGATGCCGCCCATGAATTGCGTACCGCCATACATACCACCCGGCATCATGCCATTCGTATTGATCGGACCGTTCCACGCCTGGGAACGATAGGTCCAATAGCCCAAGGAGTCATAACCGTAGGTGTCAAGCCATTGCGGGTCGTTGACTTCGGGGTAGGCGCGGGCGAATTCCCTCACTACCTTCTCGCAGATGCCGAACGCCGCCGCGTAGACCATGTACCAGTTCCATAGCGTCAAATCAAGGGCTCCGCGATTGGAGAAATTGGAGAAATCTTCCATATAGCGTTTGAGTCCCAAGCATTCGCCGGCATACTGCTGGCCGCGTTCGGTGATGCCTTCCGATCGGCCCGCGGCCATGCAGAAGACGCCGATACAGATGAACGGCACGCCCAAGCACAGCGCCATCGCGATATTGCTCGCACCGTTGGCGAATATACCAATAGCGCCGATGACCATCAGACATAGGCTCGGCACCAACCACCGTCCGTTCACGCTCTTCACCGCGCCAAGCGCTCCGAATTCGAGGTCACAGGCGCTCTTGAACCGATTCAGGGACTGGTAGCCCTCCTCCCAGTCGGAGCAGGCCGTGTCCATCTGGTTGAAGTCGAACACCGGCGAGCCGACGCGCATGGAGATGCCGATCAGCAGTTCCAGACAGGCTTCCTCGGACTGGCTCAGACCGAGGGTGTTGCGATGGGAAAGCGCGGCCGGCATGATCACCAGAGTGCTGGTGGAAGCCGTGGCCTTGGCTCGATTGGGATCGGAAGCAATCATGCGGGCGAGGTCGGAGGCGTTGGCTTGGCTCAGATCGATGCCTTGGTACAGGCTGGATGGCCCCGGGTAGACGGCAAGCGCCTTCTTGACCACCAACGCCAGTATCGTCGCCGTCATGGCACGCGATGATCGGTCACCTACGGATTCGTCCACCACGTCGATCAGATACGCGCTGGCCGCAGGGCTGACCTGCGGCGGATCGCGCCAATATTCGATGCCGCCTTGGTAACGGGCCTCGCGGTTCGCCGACAGCACGCCACGAATCGCCAGCACGCAGCATAGCACTCCGATTATCAGACAAATCAACCAGCCTGCGACGGTGAGCTGCGCCTTCAACCGTTGTCGGTCACGCCACTGCCGTTCCTTGGCGGCCTCCGTGGATTTCAGTTCGTCGAGATAATCGCCGGACTGCGTACGTTCGACGCCGGCAGCGCCTGTGTTGTCGAAGGCCGCGACGAGGTCGACATATTGGTTGGTGCGCAGGTCGCTGATGGTGAAATGCAATGTGCCGTCCGCATCGCGCGATGTCTGGGAGGTGGCTTCGGTATGCAACCACGCCCACGAATTGTTGGAGGCGATGCCTTTGGGGAAACGCACGGTGCCGGTGACCTTGCCGGCCGGCACCTGGTTGTTTTCAGGGAACATCTCCCACATGAGATTCGTCACGTCGCTATGCCGCGTGCCCATGTCATGGAACGTCATGCTCACATCGAACTTGAGGCTGCTCTGTTTGACGGTGGCGGGGATGTTCCAGCCGATCTCGATGTTCTTCTGCTCGCCGGAACCATTCGGGTCGATGCCGTCGGTAGTGGGATCGAACGGCTGCGGCGAGTCGGAACCGGCCGTGGTGTCGGCGATGTACCAGTGGCCGGCATAGGTCGAGTCCCATGTGCCGTCGGATATGCCGGATGGCAATTGTGGATCGGTCTGCGTATATTCCTCGCCTGTGGATGCGTTGGTCACGGAGATGTCGGTGATGTTCGTCAGATCTTGGTTGCGCAGTTTGAACGTCAGATACAGCTGTTTCCACGGCTTGGTGTCACCGTTGCCGTCCTCGCGACGCTTCAGCTGGTAGTCCAGATGCTCTGTGAATCTAATGTCGCCGTTGCTCTGGAGCCGTGCATCGAAGTCGACGGAGCGGTAGCTCAGGTCCGCCTCGTCGCCGGATATGACGAATACCGCAAGGATGATGGCAACCACCGCCACCAGCGCACTGAACGCGGCGATTAGCCCGCGTCCGTACCGTTTACCGTTCATTGTTCACCCCTTCCTGCTCTCTACGACTGGCCAATGCGGCCATGGTGCGTTTGCCAGTACGTCTGTTTCATCGGCCTCCGAACGAACCGCCGCCGGAGCCGCCGGACGATCCTCCGAAACCGCCGCCGGAGAAGGAACCACCGGAACCGCCGAAGCTTCCGGAACCTCCGGATGAGGAGGATGGGGCCGCCGCGGAGATCGTGCTGCGCACATCGGCGAAACTGGAACTCAGCTGCGCACCGAGATCGCCGAAATTCGCGCTGAATGCGGCCGGATCAATCGTGGAGGCGCCAAGCGACGTGCCGACGGATGCGCCAAGCAGGCTGCTGGAACGCAAGGGCATGTACATGTACGAGGTGCCGGCATGCTCATCCAACCACTGCGGATCGGCCACTTCGGGATATGCTCTGGCTAGCTGGGCCATCGCCTTCTTGGAAATGCCGAACGCGGTGGCATACACCATGTACCGGCCCCACAACGTCATGTCGAGCACGCCTCGGTCGGTGAAATCGCTGAAATCCGTAAGATAGCGTTTCAATCCGGCGACTTGCCCACCATAGCGTTGCCCCTCATCGGTCAGCACATAGCGTTTCCCGTATGCTGCGGCGAAAGCGCAAAGCGCGACCACCGGAACGCAGACGACCAGCGCCACGGCAAGCTCACCGTCCTGCACGTATTTCAACGCCAGGAAGAAGGCGAACGCAATACCCAGCCCACTGAACAGATAGCTGAGCAATCCCATAGGCTTGACGGCATGTAAGTCATCGAATTCCATGGAGCACGCGTTGTCGAAGGTTTCCAACAGCTTGTAACCGCTCGAATAGTGTTTGAAGGCCTTGCTCATCTGTTTCAAATCAAACACCTGCGCATCATGCAGACGCGATGACGCTTTAAGCAGGATGTCAAGCACCGCTCTTTCGGAGGAACTGAGCAGCAACGAACCGATGTCGTCACACACCACCGGCATGATAGCGATGGTGCTGGTCTTCTTCAGTTTGCGCGCGGACGCCGCATTGGAACCGAGCATGCCAGCCACCGAAGCCGCGCTCGTCGTGGTCAAATCAATGCCGTTATACAGGTCCACCGACCCCGGATAGATGGCGATCGCGCCTTTCGAGGCAAGCGACATCACCGTGGCGGACATCTGTCTGTTGGCCAGTTTGTCGGCGTTCTTGGTCTTGCCGGAACCGAATATCGAGGAGGATGCGCTCATGATATCCTCCATCTTCGCGGCGGCTGCTGGACTTAGGTCAGGCAGGTCCCGCCAGTATTCGATATCGCCCTTGTATTGCGATTTGCGGAAGCTGACGATGGCGAAATACAGCGCCGCCACAGCAAGCGCGATGCCGATCAACGCCGCGAATATCCAGCCGGCCACCCGTTTGACGGCCTTCGTATGCTGACTGGACCTCCATTCCCGTTCCTGTTTGGTTTCATCGTCGATAAGCCGTTGCTTGTATGCGCCGGACTTGGTGCGTGCCACACCTTGCGCTTGCGAGGCATCGAACATGGCCACGACATCCAAATAGTCGCCGGCGCGCACATCATTGGCGGAGAACATCAGGGAACCATTATCGCCGCGGTTCGTGGTGGAGGTATTTTTGGTGTGCAGCCATGCCCACGAATTCTTGCCGTTAATGCCGTTGGGGAATGTGACTTTGCCCGTCACCGTACCGATGGGAATCTGGTTTTCCTCGCCGAACGGCTCCCATTGGAAGGAGACGACGTCGTCATAGGCGGTGCTCACGCCATGCAGCGTCATGGATACATCGAATTTGAGACTGTCCTCGGATACGGTTTGTGGAATATTCCAACCGATTTCAAGTGTTTTGTCGGCCTGACCGTCATCACTTAACCCATCGGTCTGCGGATTGAACGGCTGAGGATCGTTCTCATCCTCAGTGACGTCCACGATGTACCACCGTCCCGCATGCTCGTCGTTCCAGTTGTCGGCATTGTCGGGGAAGACGAAGTCGCCCTGGCGGTATGTCTCGCCGTTGGATACGTCCTTGACCCCAATATCGCTGATATCCGTGAGATTCTTGGATTTCAGCGTATACCGCTGATACATCTGCTTCCAGTCACGGCCACGGTCCTTCAGCCTCATGTCGATATGCTGCGTGACTTTGAGATCGCCGTTCCTCTGCACCGCCACGTCGTAGTCAAGCGTGCGGTAGCTTAAATCGGGTTCCTCATCGGAGGTCTGCGCATTGATGAGCACGATGCCCAACATCGTCAACGTGACCACAATCGTGGACAGCAGACTGACCAACGTACGTCTGATATTCATCGGCGGTATCTCTGTTTTCTCTCAAGGGTCCTCAAGCACCAACGCATGGTCTCGGCGTCAACGGACCGTAATACAGGAAAGGGAGTGCTGGCAAGACATCACACCTCGTCAGCGCTCCCCTTTCTTGTATGGAAACGTTCAGAACTTGACTTGCGGAGCCTGACGGTCCGCTTCGTCGACCTGGAAGTACGCCGCCTGCTCGAAGTGGAACAGTCCGGCGATGATGTTGGTCGGCACGACCTCGATCTTGGTGTTGTACTTCTGCACCACATCGTTATAGAACTGGCGGGCGTAGGCGATTTTCTCCTCGAGCGCCTTGAGCTGGGCCTGCAGGTCCAAGAAGTTCTGGTTGGCCTGCAGCTGCGGATACGCTTCGGCCACGGCCTGGAGGTTCATGATCGCGCGGCTCAGCTGGTTTTCGGCTTGGATGCGCTGTGCCACATCACCGGACTGCGCCGCCTGGAGTGCGCTGGCGCGGGCCTGGGTCACCTGTGTGAACACCTGCGATTCATGGGCAGCGTACCCCTTGACGGTCTCCACGAGATTCGGGATGAGGTCGGCGCGCTGCTTGAGCTGCACGTCGATCTGCGCCCAGCCGTTTTTGACGCGATTGCGCAATGTGACCAGACCGTTGTAGGCGGACACTCCCCACAGCACTATCAGGACGATGACAATGAGTGCAATAATGCCGAATATCATGTGAAAATCCTTGCTTCTTTGCTTGTTTATTTGTCTAATTTTCGCATGAGGGCTACACATTTCGTTGTATTGTCGGTTTTTCCATGCACCCGTAAATCGATTGATGCCAATATTCGCACAGCATGTCGAACGTACGAAAAACCCACCCCTTACGGAGTGGGTTTTTCGTTAGATTACCTATCGGCTTCGCTGCGAAGGATCCGTGAGAAGACGTCAATCTTCGAATGCTGAGCCGTCAAGCGAGAAGCCCAGTGGGCTTCTCGTAGGTGAAGTGAGCAGCTTCGCTGCGAAGGATCCGTGAGAAGACGTCAGTCTTCGAACGGATCAAAGTCGCGGCGCACGCGGCGACGCGGACGCTCGGAGCGCTCTTCGCGATCGGCACGGTACTCGTCGTAGTTCTCGTCGGCGGCGTAACGCGGGTTGCGGTCGTCACGACGGCTACCACGGCGACGGTCGGAACGGCGGTCATCGCGATCGTAGTCACGGTCATCGCGGTCGGAACGACGGCG
>OJOV01001112.1_pt1 | contig 23805 bp, 23 predicted proteins | sample 1598281 | NCBI WGS metagenome assembly OJOV01 (sample SAMN03922469, study PRJEB24848) | human gut metagenome | isolation source: stool sample | host: Homo sapiens | place: Germany | collected 2010-11
TGGAACGAAAGCTAGGACTCAGTTCCAGAAATGAAAATTCCAGAAATATGTTAGTGCCGGATATGCACGTTTCAAAACTTGATGAAATGTATGAACAGTTTTGCAAAAATGTGGAAACGGTAAAAGAAAAGTTTCATATTGCAGAACAATTAGATAACGTTCATGAAGAAAAAGCAGTAAAAGATATTTATCGGTCACAGATTGTGTTTTTGGAAAGTGCACTGGATTATTATATGCATTGTCTTGGAATTTATGCGATGGTACAAATGTATAATAATCACTGGGATAAAACACGGGGATATTCCGATTTAAAGGTGCCGATTGATAAGGTAATGGATGCTGTTATGCATCCCGAAAATACAGGGTGGATTGACGCGGTAATTGTGTCTTACCATGCATCAAAAACATATATGAGTGCGAAAGAGATTAAGGGGCAGTTATCATTAATTGTTGGAAAAGATTTTTTTGATAAAATAGCAAATGAAATGTTTTATGACAAGGAGAGCAGAGTGAAACCAGCAGACAAATTGGCAAGAGCATTGACAGATTTGTTTGAACGCAGAAACAAGATAGCACATCAGGCAGATAGAAATCACCAGACGGGAGATTTGTATGATATTAACCGGCAGGATGTGGAAAATGCAATAGGTGTTGTTGAAACATTTGTTACAACTGTTCATAAGTTATTAACGGAATAAGAGTACTGCATGACATAAAAAAGCAAGGGACAACATCCCTTGCTTTTTTCTCCCCTCTGTGCTACACTGTCACAAGCTGACAAGACACATGTTAACCACATGAAAAACAGCAAAGAGGAGTAAGAAACTCCGGATTGGAGAGATTATGGAAAAAGTAAAGGCATTTTGTAAAAGGAAAAATATTGAGATATCCGTCAAACGTTATCTGATTGATGCACTTGGTGCGATGGCACAGGGATTATTTGCATCGCTTTTGATCGGAACGATCATCAGTACACTTGGAACGCAGCTTAATATTCCGATTCTTGTGACAGTCGGAACTTACGCGAAAGCGGCAGTCGGACCGGCAATGGCGATCGCAATCGGATATGCCCTGCAGGCAGCGCCTTTAGTACTGTTTTCACTTGCGGCAGTCGGTGCGGCGGCAAATGAACTTGGCGGGGCAGGTGGGCCGCTTGCGGTACTTGTGGTTGCAATTTTTGCAGCAGAATTCGGAAAAGCAGTTTCCAAAGAGACAAAAATCGATATTATTGTCACTCCGTTTGTGACCATTTTTGTCGGGGTCGCGCTTTCTATCTGGTGGGCTCCGGCGATCGGTGCGGCAGCGAGTGCAGTCGGTAATGCGATCATGTGGGCAACCGAGCTGCAGCCGTTTTTCATGGGAATCATTGTATCTGTGATCGTCGGGATTGCACTGACACTGCCGATCAGCAGCGCAGCAATCTGTGCAGCACTTGGACTGACCGGATTAGCCGGTGGTGCAGCACTTGCCGGATGCTGTGCGCAGATGGTCGGATTTGCAGTGGCAAGTTTCCGCGAAAATAAATGGGGCGGACTGTTTGCACAGGGAATCGGTACATCCATGCTTCAGATGGGTAATATCGTGAAAAATCCGCGCATCTGGCTGCCGGCGACATTGGCGTCTGCAATCACCGGACCGATCGCAACGTGTCTGTTCCATTTACAGATGAATGGTGCAGCAGTTTCCTCCGGTATGGGAACCTGTGGACTGGTCGGACAGATTGGTGTCTATACCGGATGGATCGCAGATATTGAAGCGGGAAGCAAAGCTGCCATTACACCGATGGACTGGATCGGACTGATTTTCGTAAGCTTTCTTCTGCCGGGCGTTTTATCATGGCTTTTTAGTGTGCTATTCCGTAAGATCGGCTGGATCAAAGAAGGCGATATGAGGCTGGACTTATAAATCCATAAAAGTTTAGAAATAAATCCACCATAATGAGGAAAGTATGGTATACTGTAAACAGTAGTCATTACAGGAATAATATGCATGAAATTGCATTTTACTCCGCAAAACAAGGAGGATTTTTATGGAAAAGCCATTCACCTTAAGTGAGGGCGTTGACAGTTGGAATACGATTATTTTTTTATATAATTCCGCATTGAAGGAAGTACGCACAAAAGTTGAAATCTTAAACGATGAGTTTCAGCAGGTACATCAGTACAACCCAATAGAATATATCAAGTCAAGGATCAAGACGCCTGAGAGTATTGTGAAAAAGTTAAAGCGTTACGGATATGAGTCATCGATCGATAACATGGTCAATTATGTCAATGACATTGCAGGTATCCGTATTGTTTGCTCTTTTACTTCTGATATTTATAAGCTTGCAGAGATGATTGGAAAACAGAATGATCTGACCGTTATTTCCATCAAGGATTATATTAAAAATCCAAAGGAGAGCGGTTATAAAAGTTATCATATGCTTGTGACTGTTCCGATATTTTTATCGGACCGCGTGATCGATACCAAGGTGGAGATACAGATCCGGACGATGGCGATGGATTTCTGGGCAAGCTTAGAGCATAAGATCTATTACAAATTTGAGGGAAATGCACCCGGCTATATCAGCAGGGATCTAAGAGAATGTTCCGATATTGTTTCTATGCTGGATGCAAAGATGCTCCAGCTAAATGAAGCAATTATACAGGCGAAAGAAGCACAGGAGGAGCAGACGGGTGCAGTATAATTATGACTTCGAGATTATGTCGCTCGTCATTTTTGCGGTTATCAGCGGTCATTTCCTGTTGATCAGACAGTTTCCAACGGTTAAGTCAAAAGTATTTGGCAGACTGCTTGGGGTGTGTCTTGGCGAGTGTATCGCAAATATTTTATCATGTATTGGACTGGCAAATGCAGCAATCGTTCCGCTAATCTGGAACGAATTGTTTGCGTTTGCTTTTTTTGCGTTAGAGGGAGCGGCTTCTTATCTGATGTTCCGCTATATGGAAGAGGTATGCAGCTTTTCCGGAGTAGCAGGTCGAATGATAAAATACATGGGAAAAGTCCCGTTTTTCTTTTTCGAGATCATGCTTTTAGCGACACCGTGGATGGGCTTTTTCTTTTATTTTAAAGATGGCAGCTATTATCAGGGAAATTTTGCATGGTTTGGCTATGTGTATATTGGATACTATTTTTTTATGAACCTGCTTCTTATGTTTTTGGGGAGAGCGCGTATTGAGACGCGGATCAAGGTAATCGTTATCTTATACAGTATTGTGGCAGTTCTTATGGTGGTGCTTCAGTATGAGAGAAAAGAAATGCTGCTTACCAGTGCGGCAAATATGCTGTTTATTCTGATGATCTATATGGCAATGCAGAATCCGTCTGCTTATATTGACAGTGAAACCGGAACCAGTGATGAGCAGGCATTTCTGATCCAGATGAAAAATGTAACGGAGCAATCCGGCAAAAAAGTATTTCTTGTGGTACATATCAGACAGATGCATCATATCGAAATGCTTTTAGGATATGAAAACAGCAGGCGGCTGCTTGCCGAAGTGGGACATTATCTTACCGCACTGTGTGGAAAGTTCTGTGTGTTTCGCAATGCGGAGGATACATTTACCATCCTGCTGGATGAGGGAAAAGAAGAACACATAAAGGGGCAGATCAAAAAAAGATTTGAACAGGATTTTCATGTGTCTGGCAATTTGATTTCTTTAAACGAGGTCATGATCACCCTGCATTATCCGAGAGATTTTTGTTCTCTGGCAGAGTACAGGGCACTGTATGGATATTTGCTGGAAGCGGCACAAAATTCAGGGAAACAGGTCTTTTTTGAGGTGGATGAAGCCGTAAAAAAAGACTATTACCGCAGAAATAAGGTAGAGCAGGCGGTGGATCGTGCAATTACGGAAAACAGATTTGAAGTATATTATCAGCCGATCTATTCCCTGAAAGAAAAATGTGTTGTATCATTAGAGGCGCTGGTGCGTCTGAAGGATGAAAAACTTGGAGCCATTCCACCGGATGAGTTTATTCCGTTGGCGGAGCAAAACGGAACGATCACACAGATCAGTGAGATCGTACTTGAAGAGTGCTGTCGTTTTCTGGCAAAACATGTGCTTCCGAACCCATCACTTGGAATACGGACGATCCATGTGAACATTGCTGCAGCGCAGTGTCTGAACCGGAATCTGAAAGAAAGCATACTGCCAGTGTTAGAGCGTTATTATGTGCCGGCACATATGATCACGCTGGAACTGACGGAGCGGACAGCAGTTGAGGCACCAAAGCTGATGTTATGGCACATGCAGGAGTTTGGCAAAATCGGCATGGGGTTTGCAATGGATGACTATGGAAACGGCAATTCAAACTGTTCTTATCTGATTCATTTTCCATTTCGGGAAATCAAGATTGATAAAAACATGACCTGGTCCTATTTTGAAAATCCAACTGCAAAAATCGTGATTGAAAATGAAATAAAGACGATACAAAAACTCGGTCTCCCACTGATCATGGAGGGCGTGGAAAAGAAAGAACAGAGTGATGCCTTAGAGGCGCTTGGTGTGGATATGATCCAGGGATATTATTACGGGAAACCGATGCCGGAGACGGAGTGTCTGCGCTATATCAGAAGAATGCATTCTGCCAAAGAGGATTACGGAAAGAGTTGATGGAAAGTTTATGCTGAAAATAGCATTTTGTGATGATGATTTAGAGATATTAAAAGAACTTGGTATCTTATTGGACAAATATAAAAAAGAAAGAGGCGAAGACCTTACCTGTACGGTATTTCAGAGTCCCTTAGAGTTACTGGCCGCGATTGAGAAAGGGTTTTCTTTCGATATTTTATTTTTGGACATTTTAATGCCGGGGGAAAACGGAATTGAGACTGCAAAAGAAATCAGACAGTATGATAATAATATGAAAATTATTTTTCTTACCTCATCTCCGGAGTTTGCAGTACAGTCTTACACGGTCGGGGCATATTTTTATCAGTTAAAGCCAGTCTGGGAGGAAAGTTTTTTCCGGCTGATGGATTCCGTGCTTGCAGAGTGCACAAAGACACAGGAAAACAGTCTGATTCTGCGGAGCAAAGAAGGAATTACAAGAATTGACCTTGAAAAGTTAGAATATTGTGAAGTGATAGGGCGGACGCTCTTTTTTCATCTCGGAAATGGAAAAGTATTTGAGAGTGTTGGCAGTTTAGACGATTTATTTTTGCAGTTAAAGCCTTATGGCAATTTTTTACGGCCACATCGGTCATTTCTGGTAAATATGGATTATATACAGAATATTTCTTACCGTGCAATTAAACTGATAAGTCTTGCAGAAATACCAATCCCGCATGGGAAATGCTCGGAGATAAAGAATAAATATCTCGAGTATGCGTTTAACAGAAAGCAGGTATTTTTATCATGAATCTTCTTTATGTAACAAATGGTGCAGCAGTCGGGATATTCGGCATGGTTTTGTCCGGGGCTTTTTGTGATATTCACTGGACGAAAGAAAAACGGGAATTTCTTGTTGGAAGTATTTTTGTGCTGCTTGCCATACAGGGCGTGATGTATCTGTTGGCCGGGGCAGCGACGATCCGTTATCTTTATCCTGTGATCACACATGTCCCGATGTGTATTGCCCTTTACATTTTAACGAAAACACGTCTGTGGACAGTGATTTCCGTGCTGACTGCTTATCTCTGCTGTCAGCTTCGCAGGTGGGTGGCACTTTTTATAATGGCTGTGTTTGTGAACAGTGAAACGGTGCAAAATGTGACGGAACTGATTGTTACACTGCCGTTATTATTTCTTTTACTGCGTTTTGTGGCACCCTCGGTGCGGGCAATATCAAATTATCCCGTGTCAATACAGCTTCAGTTCGGGTTGATTCCGGCATTGGGATACGGCTTTGATTACCTGACGAGAGTTTATACGGATTTACTTTCAGAAGGTATACCGGCGGCAGTGGAATTTATGCCGTTCGTCTGCTGTATTGCTTATCTGGTGTTTGTGCTTCGTACTTCAGAGGAGGAGCGGAAGAAAAATGAACTTGAGCAGATGCAGAGCTGTCTGAATCTCCAGATTTCCCAGGCGGTCCGCGAGATTGAGGCTTTGAGGGAGTCGCAGAAAGATGCCAGTACCTACCGTCATGATTTAAGACATCATATGCAGCATCTGTTATCATGTATCGAGAATGGAAAAATTGAACAGGCAGAAGGCTACATTCATGAAGTATGTGCGCAGATTGAGGCAGGCAGGGTAAAAAATTACTGTGAGAATGAGACGGTCAATCTTATTTTTTCCTCTTTTGCAGGAAGGGCGGAAAGTGCTGGTGCCACAATGAACATAAAAGCGGTGGTACCATATATTCTTCCGGTTTCGGAGACAGATTTGTGTGTGCTTTTATCAAATGCGTTAGAAAATGCACTCCATGCGTGTACTGCACAGGAGCAGAAGGGAACGATAGATATTTTAGCGTATGAGAAGAACGGGAGGTTCTTTTTTTAGGTCACGAATCCATGCAGAAAAGAAGTAGTATTTGAAAACGGTGTTCCGGTTACCGACCGGCCGGGGCATGGAATCGGCGTACGCAGTATTTGTGCAATTGTTGACCGGTATGGCGGTATGTACAGCTTTCTGGTAGAAGATAATAAATTTATTTTACGCGTTTCTTTATAGGGTGCAGCTTTTTGCTGCACTTTAAAAGAAATAACAAAACTACAGATGAAAAATAAAAGGATGTCGATTGAGTGCACATTATAGTCGATTCAGAACAAGTTAATCCACTGCAGCACAAAATACGGTACATTAATGTCAACAGAGAGAAATGAAAAACAAATGACAAAGGAGAGAAAGATTATGAAAAGAAAAATTTTAGCAATTATGTTGAGTTCAATGCTGGCATTCTCTTTTACCGCCTGCGGGAATACCGAGGAGACTGCTGATGGCACAGTGACAAACGCAGAGGCAGATGTAGATGTGGCAGATACTGGCACTGATGCGGAGACCGATGTGGCAGAGACCGATGCAGCAGATATTGTTGTGGACACAGAGGCAGCAGATGCACAAAGCGAAGATGTGGAAACAGATTCTACCGAAGACTTATTCTGCCTGCTTGATGTGCCGATTTTAGAGATGCCGGACTTAGCAGGAACAACCTGGAGTTTCTGTGGGGGTAACCTTGGCGGTGTGCAAATGACACAGGACGATTATGATGCTGCATTAGAGCAGTATGGCGGAAAATTGGAGATCGTGTTTAGCGATGATGGTTCCACTGTACAGATGGTACAGGGAGGTGGAACGTTAGACGGTGTCTGTGAATATCATTATGAGGATGAAGGTGTGCGTTTAACATTTGACAATAACGGCACAGATCTGGTATATGCCTGCGTGTTTGCAGATTTTGACGGACTGACAATGGTAGCATTGTCCGATACTTCCGGATACAATGCGGTATATTTTGTACAGTAAAGGAGTATTTGAATGGAAATATCTGTAATTGTTTGTTTGCTTGTGATTTTGCTTGCCATATGGATTGTTTCTGTACGGAAAAAATTAGCGATCATGGATGAAAATATCAATCATTCCATGAATCAGATCGGAGTGCAGCTTTCGTCACGGTTTGATGCGTTACTTTCCCTGCTTGATTTTACAAAAAAATATGCAGGATACGAGGCACAGACACTTACAGATGAAGTAAATGAAAAACGGTGTATCATTATGGAAACTTCCACACCGGAGGAGGTTTTGCGCCAGGAAGGTGTGATAAACGAGGTGCTTTTCCGGACACAGACGGTTTTAGAAGAATATCCGGGTTCGACTGATGAAAATGAATACATCAAATGTATGGACGCGGTAGAGTGTTATGAAAAAATGGTGCAGACCAGCCGGCTGATTTATAATGATTCGGTGACAAAATTAAACAGAGAGCTTCACATTTTCCCAACCAGTGTACTTGCACATATGCTCGGATTTGAAAAACGGGATTATCTGGTAGAAAATTAGCAGAAAAGGAGATGCAAAGGATGAATAAGTTACACAGAAGCAGGTACATAAATGTAGTTGTATCAATGATGATGGCATTTTTGATGCTTGCTGCAATGGGAACGACACAGGTACATGCAGCACAATATACAACAGGAACGATTGATCCTGCCGAATTGAAAGCTGGAGATGTGGTTTACAGGGGGGTTCAGTTAACGGTAGACAGACAGATTGTGGTTTGTAAAAAGTGCAATATGATATGGATTACGACGGGCACGGATTACGGTACCGGAGACACGAAACGCTCTGAGGTGGTGGCTACGGAAGCCCATAAGGATCATCCGAATAAGGTGGGGTATAGCGAGTTTAACTGGTATTTTAATCTTGACAGCTCCGGCCCATTGTTAAAAAATACGCCATATACGATCGTAGAAAATGCTAACATTAAATATAAGATTATCTACAATACAAACGGTGGCAGTCAGATAGCAGAGGGAAATCAGACGAACCTGCCAGATCCGCTGCCAGCTGCGACGAAAGATGGATATGATTTTGCCGGCTGGTATACAGATGCAGATTTTACGACGATTGCGCGGCCGGGACAGGCACTTACTGCCGACACGACTCTCTATGCAAAATGGGTAGAACACAGGCACACATTTAGGGATGAGTGGAGCAGCAATGATACTTCCCATTGGCATGCTGCCACGTGTGAACACACCACAGAAAAAAAAGATGAAGCAGCTCATGTTTATGGAACAGCAGGTGCGGAAAGATATACATGTAGTGTCTGCAAATATGTAAGTGAAACAAGAAAAAAAGAAGCTGAGGCTGCAGATAAAAAGAATACGGAAAGTGAACCGGTAAAAGTAAAAAGGACAGGGGCAAAAGACGCAGCATTAAATTCGAAATTTAATGTGAAAGCAGGAAAGACGGTCAAGGTAACTTGGGGAAAAGTTAAAGATGCAGATGGTTATGATGTTTATATGGCATACTGCGGAAAAGATAAGGAAAAGGTTGTAAAGTCCGTAAAGGCAGCGGATAGTTTATCTGTTGAGATCAGCAAATTGAAAAAGAAAGGAATCAATCAGAAAAAAAATATAAAATGTCATGTTCTTGCATATAAGATGGTTGATGGCAAAAAAGTAACAGTTGCGAAATCGATCACGATACATGCAGCAGGAAAGAAGAATAAATCAGTAACAGATGCAAAAAGCATTAAACTGAAAAAGACTTCTTATGTATTGGCAAAAGGGAAAAAAGCTGTCGTAAAAGCTTCGATTGTCAAGAAGAATAAGAAACGTCCGATCATTAATCATATATCGGAATTCCGATATGCTACATCAGACAGTAAAGTGGCAGTGGTATCTAAAAATGGTAAGATCACCGCGAAAGGAAAAGGATCCTGTTCTATATATGTATATGCAACAAACGGATGTGCACAAAAAATAAAAGTTGTGGTCAAATAAGAGAGACAGGTATAAAGTGAAAATGAATGTGTAGGAGAAAAGCTGCCAATGATAGTGATAATATCATTAGGCAGCTTTTTATAATGAACAAAGGAAAAAGAAAACGTGTATTTTGACTGGATTATATAGTATAATATATTCCGTGTCTGAGAGAGAAATAAACCATAAGAGGATAGTTAAAATGAGAACAGGATTTGATAATGAAAAATACTTAAAAATTCAGTCGGAGCATATCAAAGAACGCATCAGCCAGTTCGGTGATAAGCTGTATCTGGAATTTGGTGGAAAATTATTTGATGACTACCATGCGTCAAGAGTATTGCCGGGATTTGCACCGGACAGTAAGCTCCAGATGCTGATGCAGCTTTCAGATGTTGCAGAAATCGTAATTGTGATCAGTGCGGCGGATATTGAGAAAAACAAGGTGCGTGGAGACCTTGGCATTACTTATGATGTGGACGTTGTCCGTCTGATCGGAGAGTTTGAGAAAAAAGGACTCTATGTTGGAAGTGTGGTCATCACACAGTTTGCCGGACAAAATGGTGCAGTGCAGTTTCGGGAAAAACTCGAAAAACGTGGAATCAAAGTATATCAGCATTATAAGATCGAGGGGTATCCGTCGAATATTCCACTGATCGTCAGCGAGAATGGTTTTGGAAAAAATGATTATATTGAGACGACAAGACCGCTTGTGGTTATTACTGCGCCGGGGCCTGGAAGCGGAAAAATGGCAACCTGTCTTTCACAGCTTTATCATGAAAACATTCGCGGAACCAAAGCCGGCTATGCGAAGTTCGAGACATTCCCAATCTGGAATCTTCCGTTGAAGCACCCGGTCAACCTTGCATATGAGGCTGCAACAGCAGACTTAAATGATGTGAATATGATTGACCCGTTCCATCTGGAAGCATATGGAAAGACCACGGTGAACTACAACCGTGATATAGAAATATTTCCTGTTTTAAATGCAATTTTTGAGGGAATATACGGTGAAAATACCTATTACAAATCGCCGACTGATATGGGTGTAAATATGGCAGGAAACTGCATCATCGATGATGAAGCCTGCTGCGTGGCATCTAAAATGGAAATTATCAGACGTTATTATACTGCAGTGAATAAGCTGGTAAAAGAAGAAGCGACCGAAAATGAAGTTTACAAGATCGAGCTTCTAATGAAACAGGCGAAGATTACAACAGACGACAGAAAAGTTACCGTTGCCGCAAAGAAGCGTGCGGAGGAATCAGGTGTTCCGACCGCAGCAATCGAACTTTCTGATGGAACAATTATTACATCAAAAACGTCTGATTTCCTTGGAGCATCAGCGGCATTGCTTTTAAATGCTTTAAAATATTTAGCCGGAATTGAACATGACGAAAAGCTGATCCGCCCGGAGGCAATTGAGCCGATTCAGGATCTGAAAGTACGTTTCTTAGGAGGAAAGAATCCAAGACTTCACACAGACGAGGTTTTGATTGCGTTATCTCTCGCGGCGGTTTCAAATGAAAATGCAAAATGCGCCATTGAGAAGATCCCTGCACTCCGTGGCTGTCAGGTGCATACGTCGGTCATGCTTTCCGAGGTGGATATTAAGATCTTCAAAAAACTGGGTGTGGATCTGACGAGTGAACCGGTACGCAGTGGATTGAAGTTATATTAAATTTATATGGTGTATCATGAGCTATAAAATAAAGTGAAAGAGGAAATAACATGAATCTGATTAATATAGAAGATCTGACAAAGGTCTATGCCGAAAGAAAGCTGTTTGATGGTGCATCATTTTCATTGCAGGATGGGGAGAAGATAGGTGTTATTGGCATCAATGGAACCGGAAAGACAACGCTTCTGCGGATGATCGTGGGGGAAGAGGAGACGGATGAGGGAACTGTTACGACTGCTAACCATGTGGTCATACGTTATCTGCCGCAGCATCCGGAATTCGAACCGGAAAAAAGCAGTCTGGAATGTGTGCTGGAAGGAAATGTAACGGATGAAAACCGCTGGTCTGTTGAAAGTGATGCCAAGGCAATGATGATGCGGCTTGGCATTAAAGATTTTATGCAGCCTGCAGGACAGTTATCCGGTGGACAAAGAAAGCGTCTTGCGCTGATATCCGTACTTCTTTCCCCGGCAGATATTCTGCTGCTGGATGAGCCTACAAACCATTTAGATAATGATATGGCAGACTGGCTGGAGGATTATCTGAAAAAATGGAGAGGTGCGCTTATCATGGTAACACATGACAGGTATTTCTTAGACAGTGTGTGCAACCGGATCGTGGAGATTGATAAAGGAAAAATTTATAGTTATCAGACGAATTATTCCGGGTATCTGGAATTAAAAACCCAGCGGCAGGAAATGGAAGCAGCCAGTGAACGAAAACGTCAGTCGATCCTGCGTGTGGAACTGGAATGGATACGCAGGGGTGCAAGGGCACGTTCCACAAAACAGAAAGCACATATCCAGCGCTATGAAGAGCTGAGAGACCGTCAGGCTCCGGTGCAGGATTCGCAGGTAGAATTAAGTTCTATTTCTACAAGAATGGGAAAAACGACTGTGGAGCTGGAAAACATCTGCAAGGCCTATGGAGAAAGAAAACTGATCGATGATTTTTCTTATATCTTTTTGAAGGGAGACAGGGTTGGATTTATCGGACCAAACGGTTGTGGAAAGTCTACTTTAATGAAAATTATTGCAGGCATTATTCCACAGGATTCCGGGCAGGTTATCATCGGACAGACTGTGAAAATGGGATATTATGCGCAGGAAATAGCCTCAGAAAAAAATGAGGATGAAAATGAAATTGATCTGTCATATATGGACCCAAATCAGAGAGTGATTGATTATGTAAAGGATACAGCAGAATATATTCAGACTGTGGACGGAGTCATATCTGCATCTGTTTTATTGGAGCGTTTCTTATTTCCGCCGGAAAAACAGTACAGTCCGATTGGAAAACTGTCCGGCGGGGAAAAGAAAAGATTAAATCTGCTTCGGGTACTGGCGACATCCCCGAACTTTATTCTGCTGGATGAGCCTACAAACAATCTTGATATAGCTACGCTGACAATTTTAGAGGACTATCTGGATCGTTACGATGGCATTGTTGTCACGGTATCGCATGACCGCTATTTCCTTGATAGAACAATGAAGCGTATCTTTGCCTTTGAGGGAGACGGAAAACTGAAACAATATGAAGGCGGCTATACAGATTATGTAAACCGACTTGCGGCAGAGGGCAGGACACCGGGTGGAAACATTGCGGCGCGGTCTGCTGGTGCCGATATATCGGGTAATTCACAAAACCAGAAATCCGAAGAAAGTGTGATCGAAAAAAATGATTCGACTGCAACCTGGAAGCAAAAAAAGAAACTGAAATTCAGCTATAAAGAGCAGAAAGAATACGAGACGATCGAGGATGATATTGCAGCGCTCGAACAGAAGTTGGAAGATTTAGATAACGAGATGGCAGCGAATGCCACCAATGCAGCAAAGCTGCGGGAGCTGGTTGAGGAGAAAGAAAACGCAGAGAAAATGTTAGAAGAAAAGATGGACAGGTGGGAGTATTTAGAAGAGCTGGCGGCAAAGATCGCAGGGCAGCAGAGCTAGTGTACTGAATCATTGATACAGTACACTGGAAAGCCTGCCTGTCAGTCCACGTTCAGGACAAATGTATTCTTGCCGTTCTCTTTTGCCTGATACATTGCCAGATCTGCCTTGCGGATTAGCTGTGTATAGTCAAGCGTATCGCCCTGGGACATGACAATGCCGATACTGCACGGCACCGGCAGCACCTCGCCGGTCTGTTCGTTTACATGCTGCGTGCGCAGAATCTCAAGAATTTTGTCGGCATTATGCCGGATGCGTTCCGGTTCTAACTCACCGGCATAGCAAAATGCAAACTCGTCCCCTCCGATCCTGCCGACTGCACCGTGTATGTTTTCTTTAAGTGTCTGCGCTACGAACTGGATGACAGCATCGCCCTCCTGATGACCGTAATTGGTATTATAATCCCTGAAATCATCGATATCGACAAAGCCGAATGTGATCTGTTCATGGCTTTCAACCGCCCTTTGCACCATCGAAAGCATCTCTTTTTCAATCGCTTTTTTATTTTTGATACCGGTCAGAGGGTCGTTCTCTGCCATCTGTAAAAGTTTCTGCTGACGCTCTTTTTCTTTCCGGTCTGCCTGTTCCACATAGTCTAACAGCTCGTTGATACCCGCAGCCAGTTCACCTGTCTCATGTTTTTCCTGAATGTGAACGCGCAGGGAATAATCCTCACTTTCCCTGATTTGCGCAAATACCTGCAGAATATGGGTAATCGGTGCGAAAATTTTCTTTGTCATAAAATACTGTGTACAGAATACGCCGATAATGAGTGCAGAAAGACCGAGCGCGATCAGCACACCGTAGGTTCTGCCGGTCTGCTTCTGTGCACTCAGATTTTCAGTCACACGGATGCCCCAGCCAGTATTTTCCACGTCGGAATAATATGTAATATAATCCTGTCTGTGATAGCGGTAGCGCACATAACCGGACGGATTTTTCTCATGGTCGATCGCATCCCATTTTTTCTGAAAATCATTGCGGTCGGAACTTTTAGAGACAAATGTCTTTAAGCTTCTCTTGTTTTTTGTGTCACCTGCCGTGATGATCGCCCCATTGCCGTCGAGAAGATAGAAAGTTCCATCTGCAAGAGTGTCCATATTCAGCCGCAGGTCGTCAAAATATGCCGTATCCAGCTCCTCCATCACATAGCCGATCAGTTCATTATTATAATAGACGCCGGTATAGGCGGGCACGACATTTTTCCTGCCGTCATCTGTTATACGCTCATACACGTCACCGATAATAAATTCGCCGGTCTGATATTTAGGATCGACATCTTTCATTGCACTGACAGTGCCCGGTTCGTACTCTTCACTTGAACTGACCACATGAAAATTCCGGTTTACCACAGAGATGCTCGCTACAAAGATACTGTATTTTTTGCGTTCCTTCAGCAGATTGTCTACATAGTTTCGTGCCAGAGGGCTTTCATTTTCCCTTAGACTGTAAAGGATCGCGTTCTGCGTCAGCTGATAACTCGCGATCATGTCCATCTCGTTATTGCGGTCCTGCGTAAAGTTTTTGATATTCATCACCTGATTTTCGCTGATCGCCCGCACATTCTGCTCCGTCAGCTCATCAATCTTGCGGTTCGTTTCATAAATGGAAAATATTCCGAAGATACCAAGCGGTACCAGGGTAAAAAGTAAAAGTAACCCTAAAATACTATGTTTTAATTTCATGCTCGCAGCTTCCTCCATCTGTTATCTATTTTATAGCTAAACTGCTGTTTCCGTCAACTGTTGCCCCAGTGTTGTACACAACCCCTGAAAAATATCGAAAGGATTTTTTTTCCCGCGTGGATAAGATTTCGATATGATTGAAAACGGTCATAAAATCAATCGTAAAAAAATACGATTGTTTTTATGATTGATTTTGCATATAATCAATACAATGAAATTGGAAAGAAAACAGTTAGTATGCAAAGGCAGGAAGGACACTCACAAATGAAAGACAAAAGCGAAACTTCAACAACAGATTTGATTATACTTTTTTTCCTTCTGTTCATTATTTCAAATATTTTATTTGCTGTTGCCTGTATGCTGCTCAGTGATGACGCAGAGTCGAATTTGAAGCTGATAAAAGATTTTGCGATCAGCACGGGAAGTCTGGTCGGAATAAACATAGTCGGATTGATACTGATTGAATGTTTTGAAAGAATTGAAAAATATATTTTTCGGCGAAAAAACCAAAAGGAATGTTTCGGGGAAGGTAATTTTCAGGTATTGCGGTGTAGCAGCAGATACTACATGCTCCCGATTGCAGTTACTGCGCTGGATATGATGTTTGTATTATCTTTTTTGCATGAGAGAAACAAAGATGCACAGGTGATGATAGAATTTTTTCAAGGCAGAGATGGAATTTTTCCACTGTTTTGTATGGGATTTTTTAACATCTATGGCGTTTATGTGCTGGCGCATTACTGCTGTTATAAAGTGTATTGTACAGGATATTTGTTAGAGGTAATCCATTTTTTGAGGAAAAAAAGCATACCGTGGAGTGATATAAAAAGCATAGAATTTTTCTATCTGGATCAATACAAGAAACAGAGGATTGTGATAAATCTTGAGAAGAAAAAGATTGTTTTTCGCGCAGAGGTGTTAAACGATGGCTGGGATCCTTTTGTGAACTGGGTACAGGATATGGCAATGAGATATCATATTTTGTTTAACGGTAAAATCCTGACTGTTTGACTTGCAAATAAGATAAAAATCCAAAACTACACACCAGATACAATGCATTACGGTATGCTCAAAAGAAAAGGGATATAGAGCGTAAAACGGACAGCACACCAGGTTGACTTTGCCTGCGGGGGAAGGTAAAATACAGCTTAAGATAGTATAAACTCGGGGAGAAAACTGCAATGCTAAATATAACCATTGACAAGGTCAGGCACATTGAAGACAAGGATGCCAATGTACGCGAAACGCTTGTCGAATTACAGCACGCACTTGATAAATCTGAACAGGAAAGACATTTTTATGACGCTCTGTGCATTGACTACACTGCGGCATACTTATGCGACCTGATGGCAGATACCATGACTGTCATCAAGAAAAAATCATTCTCCCACTGTGCTGCCGAAGAACTCCAGTCTGGCAGCATACAATGCTATTCTCAATGGATACGGCATTCTTATAATACTTTTGTCGTGAAAGAGTCGGCCCCGGGCTTTATGGAAATGTTTGACAACAGGAATCTGATGGCATATCTGGATGATCATGAGAGCTTTGTATACCGGCACAGAACACTGCCGAACCGTGCAGGAATGGAATACTTTGAAGCGCGGGCAGTGCGTCTTTATTCAGATGATGACAGCTACAAGATCATTCTTGGCTACCGTCTGATCGATGACATTGTCGAAGAGGAAAGGGAAAGCCGTCAAAAATTAGAGCAGGCGTTAAAGAGATCCGAGGAAGCAAGCCATGCAAAATCAGCCTTTTGGTTTAATATGTCTCATGACATCCGCACGCCGATGAACGCCATCATTGGTTATACTGATCTTTTAGAAATATATGGGGATGACGTGGAAAAACGGGAGGACTATCTTGGCAAGATCAAAAGTTCCAGTGAATATCTGCTATCCCTTCTCAATGATGTTTTAGAAATGGCGCGTATTGAAAGCGGAAAATATATCATGGACGAAACGGTAACGGATATCAGGGAGTTTGACCGGTCTATCTGCGATGTATTTGAGAATCAATTAGAGCAGAAGGGGATCCGTTCTGTTTTTCTGTAAGTTCTTTTGCGATGCTGGCATCAGGCATGGCTGCTTTGCCGTTTTGTCCGGTGCTGCAGTGCGTTAAACCATGCCTGCGGCAGGGAAAAACCGAAGATGATGCCAAGTACGATCGCACCGGCAACTTTGATCGTTTCCATTCCGTAACGTGAAAATTCACTCATGTCATTCATAATAAAATAATAGGAAGTATAATAAATACCAGCCCCCGGCACCAGTGGGAAAATACCTGCGATCAGGTAGATGGTCACAGGATTTTTCCGCAGGGCTGCAACCACCCTTGAAAAGACTGTGAGGGCGAGCGTTGCAATCATGTTTGCAATGACGGTTCCGGTGTCAAACTGCAGGCAGATCAGATAGACGATCCATCCGATCGCACCGGTAAGTCCGCAGAAGAGAAGTTCTGATTTTGGTGCACAAAACAGCACGGCAAAAGAAAGCGTTGCGATCATACTGACAATAAACTGAATAAACATAGTATTACAAAATACCTCCTACTATAAGATTATAGATCGTCATGACGGTTCCGACACCTGCCGCAATACAAAAAGCGGTGAGAACCGCATCGATCATGTGGATCGCGCCGGAGAGATAATCGCCGTTAAAGAAATCGCGGATTGAAGTCGTTAATGCGATCCCCGGCACTAACGGCATGATTGCACCGATGATGATCTTGTCATACAAAACCGGCAGTCCAATGGAAAAAGTGATCAGACTGACGAGTGTCACAAGTGCGCTGCCGAAAATGTTGGTGATAAATTTTGAAGTTTTCCGCTGTGAAAACTTTTTTAACATCATATTTAAAATTGCGCCGGCGATAAATGCAATCACGCCGTCTAACGGAGTTCCGCCAAACAGAAATGAAAAACTGCCGCTTCCAAGACCGCAGAAAAAGACTTCTGTCCATTTGCTGCAGGTGGGGATTGCTTTGCATTCATCCAGACGTGTCCACGCATCTTTTAGGGAACATTCGTGGGAACAGATTTCCCTCGAAAGCTGGTTTAAGGCTGCGATACGCCCAAGATGTGTCTGACCGAGCGGGACATGACGGATCATGCTGCACGCGTCATCTTTATTTTCATTTGCACTCGCAAAAATTCCATTTGAGAGTACATAAACATCATATTCTTCAATTTCATATGCCTTTAAGATATGCATTACGGTATCTTCTACACGGTACACCTCCGCACCGTTTCTAAGAAGTGCATCTCCGGTCTCTACCGCTAAAGATAAAATTTCTTTTGTGACTGCCATATTGCAGTTCCTTTCTATCTGTGAAATCGATCATTATAGTTGTTCAACTGTTATATTAAAATCCAATTCCTGTCAGGCAGGAGTTTTTCTTAAGAACACTCATGAAAAAATAACATGTTTTTTGCTAAAAAGCAATCTGTCGTGTGTAAAAAATTATATACTTTCCAATAAAAAGTAAGATGCCATATGCAATAATTTCCTGTAAAAGTAATTTTACATATTCTAATGCTTCTATTTTGCTTATACATAATATCCCAAAAAAAAGAAATAATAATTCGCATAATAAGACAAAAGTTAATGGAGGTTCACTATGAATTGCAGAAAATACAGAGCAGTTTTACTTGGAGTGATAGTTATGGCACTGGTGGTCGGGGTTTGTTTCTACACAAAATACCGGAAAGAAAATGAGATACCTACAGATGGCATGTTAGTATATGACAATTCGGAGGATGAGGATGTGGATAAGATATGGGCGTAAACAGCGAGATACTTTATTTAAAAATTGAGCAGAACACGATCGTTTTTGACCGCCATGTCGTGTTGAACGATATTGCAAAGATGGAGTGCACGAACGAGGCAATCCTGCGTCAGTTAAAACAGAAAAAGATATACAGTTTTACGAATCAGAAAAATGAGAAAAAAGAGAAAAACCAGATGAAGGTTTTTTCCGTGTTAAAGATCATTGAGCAGATCCATGAAGATTACCCGTCGCTGACGATCTCCAATGAGGGCGAGAGTGATTTTATCATAGAATATATTCCGGATCCGGAAAAGCCAAAGGTGATGAATGCGGTCAAAACCGTATTGCTCTGCATTATCATTTTTTTCGGGTCAGCATTCACAATCATGGCATTTAATAATGATATTTCCGTGACAGACGTGTTTGACAAACTATACGGACAGGTGATGGGGATAAAGGCGGACGGTGTGAACGAGCTTGAGGTGTGTTACTGCATCGGGCTTGGACTCGGCATCATTTTATTTTTTAATCATGTCGGCAGAAAGAAGATCACGCCGGACCCGACGCCGATCCAGATTGAAATGCGGAAATACGAAAAGGATGTGGATACCACATTTATTGAAAATGCAGGCAGAGGAGGTCACAGCATAGATGTTTCTTAATCATATTCTGCTCGGATTTTTGGGAATTGCGTTTGGCGGCGCGGTCGCTGCGGGAACGTTTGCTTTTGTGATCGTCATCGGTGTTGTTCCCCGTATGATCGGAAAATGTAACCGTGCGGCGGGTACGCTCTGCTTTGAGCAGGCAATCATCCTTGGCGGAATCCTTGGAAATATCGTCTCCGTATTTTTGCAGATGCATATTCCGCTTGGACAGGTATCAGGACATATCTTTCTCGGCCTGTACGGGCTCTCGGCGGGAATGTTTGTCGGCTGTATCGCGGTGGCTCTCGCAGAGATATTAAACACATTCCCAATCCTGTTCCGCCGGGCAAAACTGAAAGTGGGACTGCCGTGGGTCATGTGGACGATGGCGGTCGGCAAGACGTGCGGGGCGTTTTATTATTTTGTGAGGAAAATCGGGGAAGGGGTGTCGTAGGGACTTGCCGTGGTAGGCTTGGCGTGAGTTTTCCACGGCAAGGTTTGGAATTTCAGGAAGAGTTTGTGCGGAAAAGGTTTACTGTGTGTTTGACGTGTGAGAGATTTCGGATTAGAATGTAGGATGTTTGGGAAAAGGCGTTATATTTTGGAGCACATTTTTTTTCATTCATAGGAAATTACATCCTATGAATGAAAAAGCCCTCCGGGCGGGATGCGCATCTCGCGGAGTAGAAGTTAGCTGTAAACAGCACCGCTCGAGCGCGAAAGAGTCGCAGGCGACTCTTTGTCCTAAGCATTTTATTTCGAAGAAACAGGGGGAATCCGGTATGGTCACATCCATCGTACGTCAGAGTGTTATCATAAAATGCAACATGCAGAAATCTGTCCTGACCGGCAACTACGAATTTTATTATGCGGCAGGACTGATTGCAAAGTTATCGGGAGTTGAGTTTTCAGAAGATATCAAACCGATCGAACTGGGGGAATTTGTACATCAGGAAATCGAAAAGACAGAGCCGAAGGACGAACAGGAAAAGTACCTGTTTTCGATGTTAAAAGATTATAAGCCGACAGAGGAGTATGATGAGCAGATGAAAGAATTGCTGCTATGGGGAAAAAGTGAGCAGTATCTGTGGATGGTGACGGTTCCGGAGCAGGGGTGAAAAAGTCTGTCGATGTCAGCAGATATAGCGTCAGGGTGACTGAAATCATGGCACCATGATATAAAACGCTCAATTTTTGCATGAAATTGGGACTCTTTAAAAGAAAAAATACTTATTTCTGGGCATAATCGGAGAAAAATTTTCGTATATGGAAAGTTAGAAAATCTGACCAATAGATTGAGACTGCAAAGTAAACAGTCTAAATGCAATACGCAGACAATCATGAGAAGAGAACAGTCAATAAAAAACAATTACTGAGTTATTCCAGTATGTTTAATCCATAAAGCAGATACAAACTCCCAGATGTGCAGGTGAACAGACATGAAAAATATCCATAGCATTGAATTTTATACTGGAAGCAAGGAAGAACTGCTTCCCGGTTTTGAAAAAGATTTTCCCTATATTGTTTCGAGGGCAGAACTTGACAAGTATATAGGGTGTTATGTACCGTGGCACTGGCACAGGACAGTGGAACTTTTTTATATGGAAAGCGGCAGTATTGAATATGATACGCCTGGAGGAAAAATATTGTTTCCGGCTGGAAGCGGCGGCATGATAAATCCCAATGTACTCCATATGACAAAAGCAATATCGCAGAAAGAAAAGAATATACAGCTACTTCATATTTTCGACGTTTCCTTACTTGCCGGAGAACAGGGAAGCAGGATTGAACAAAAATATATTGCGCCTGTCATAACAGCCACGCAGATTGAGGTAATCCCGCTTTTTCCGGGCAATGCAGAAGAAGAAAGAATTTTGAAACTGCTTGCTGCCTCATTTCGTTTATCCAGTGATGAATTTGGATATGAAATAAAACTACGGGAAGCCCTAACGGAAATATGGCTCATGCTTTTTGAACGTTCTCGTTCTATGCGTGAAAAGAAAGGGGAACATAACAAAAGCAACGATAAAATAAAGCTGCTGATGATATACATTCATGAACATTACAGAGAAAAAATATCTATTCCGGAACTTGCTGCGGCAGCATATTTAAGCGAAAGGGAGTGTTATAGAGTGTTCCATGACTGTCTGCACATGACACCTGTAGAGTATATAACAACTTACCGTTTACAAGTTGCCTGTCAGATGTTGGCAAAGGGGCAGGAAGCTGTTACTGTTATCAGTCATGAGTGTGGTTTAGGGAGCAGCAGTTATTTTGGAAAGGTTTTTCGGGAATATGCACATTGTTCACCTATAGAATATAGGAAAAAATGGCAGAATAGTGATAGGTAATGGCGGAAAAGAAATATTTTTCCTATGTCTTTTGCATTATAATGATATCTGTAAAGTGAAACAGCAATTTACAGGAGGTGAGCGCAAAGTGGTAAAGCTAAACATTCTGAACATGAAAAATTTTTTAGGTACTGTCAATGCCTGCATCGGCAAAGTATATATGCTCTGCCCGAACGGTAAAAAACAAAACATTAATGGGGAAGAAAGGATACAGGACAGTTTGTGGCGGCAATACTTTCAAAACAAAAACTGTCTGTGTCTTATTTTAGAAATTCCGAATCCAACGGACTATATGAAAATTGTTTCGTACTATGCGGGGGATTGCTGATTTGTCTGTAAATATTTCATTATAAAGGGGCTGGGCGTTTTATTTACCAGCCCCGTCCATTTGAAAGGAGTTAAAAATGGAGTTGAACATTCAGACCGCAGAATTGGCATTAAGGGAAGCGTCAGAATCCAATCCGGGAGCATGGGCAGATCATTCCCGGTTTGTAGCCGAAGCCTGTAAAAACATTGCATCACATTGTAAAGATTTATCTTCTGGACAGGCATATATTTTCGGGTTGTTGCATGATATTGGACGCTATGCCGGAGTGAGTTCGGAAAGGCATCTGATAGACGGCTATCAGTACTGTATGGAGCGCGGATGGGAAAAAGCTGCACAGATATGTATATCCCACGCATTTCCGGGTATTGTGGAAAACAGTTTACGTTAAGGAGGGATATTGTGTATTACGAATCCAGTGATTTTTAGAAACTGCGGACAGCGATACGTTATTTTGATACAGACAGGGAAAGGTGGCAGTATGAAGTATAAGCATATTGTTTTTGACATTGATGGTACTCTGATTGATACGGAATATGCTGTATTACATTCTTTACAGGAAACTATAAAGGGATTGTCCGGAAGAGAGATACCATGCTCTGAACTAAGATTTGCGTTAGGGATTACAGGGACAGACGCTGTGAAAAAACTTGAGATAAAAGACACTTCCTATGCGATAGAATTATGGGATAAAAATATGCGTAACTATACAAATACCATTAAAGTATTTGACGGAATCACTGAATTATTGAAAAATCTTCTAAGCCTGGATTATGAAATGGGGATTGTCACATCGAAGACAAGGGAAGAATTTACACATGATTTTAGTCCGTTTGGTATCAGTCATTATTTCAAAACAATCATATGTGCAGACGATACACAGGAACATAAACCCAATGCCGAACCGATTTTGAAATATGTGGAATTATCAAAAACAGACCATAGTAAAGTGCTTTATATCGGAGACAGCAAATATGACAGTAAATGTGCGGAAAAAGAGGGAGGATGATGTTATGAAGAACATTTTTAAAACAAAATTAAACACAGCAAGCCTGGTGTTAATCCCGGCATGTATCGGGATCAACTACCTTGGAAAATTATTTGCTTCCGTATTAAAACTGCCGTTATGGTTAGATTCCATCGGAACCTGTATCGGTGGCGCACTCGGCGGACCGATCATTGGTGCGATCTGTGGAGCAGCCAACAACCTGATCTATGGTTTTTCCGCGGGAGATAATATTACGCTTATCTATGCATTGACAAGCTTAGGTATTGGAGCGGCAGTTGGAATCATGGCCCGCCTTGGATTTATGAAATCATTCCCGAAGGCAATTCTTACAGCCTGTGCAGCCGGTCTTGCAGCGGTTGTGATCTCCACCCCGTTAAACGTATTATTCTGGGGCGGTACTACTGGAAATGTATGGGGTGACGCTGTGTTCGCAGCAACTCAGGCGGCTTCCATGCCGGTATTTCTGGGATCTCTGTTAGATGAAGTTGTTGTGGATGTTCCGGACAAACTGATCACTCTGATCGTTGTATTCTTTATTTTGAAGGGTCTTCCAAAGAAGCTTACAACGCTGTATGAGGCAAATTCCGAGATCGAGACTCTGGACTAATCAGATTTAGAAAAGGAAATGCAGCTGTTCTTCGGAGCAGCTGCCGGGAAACAAATATATGAAAAGTATCAGCCTGTTTGTAGATAACGGGACATATCTGACGAAGGTGCATCCCTTTACAAAATTGATGTATATCGCTGCCGCCATCAGTATTCCGCTGATCACTGGAAAGCTTTGGATGTTTGGTGTGTTTATCGCAGTCAGTCTCTGTGTTCTGGCCAGCGGAAAGATCCTGAAAAAGACGTTTCCGCTGATCGCTTTTTCTTTTACGATCCTTTTGACGATTTTCCTGATCCATGGATTGTTCAACCAGAGAAACGAGAATGTGCTGTTTCAGATCGGCGGGCTGAAATTTTACAGAGAGGGCACACTTTACGCCCTCCATATCGGTTTAAACATTCTAAACA
>OJOV01001128.1_pt1 | contig 23614 bp, 13 predicted proteins | sample 1598281 | NCBI WGS metagenome assembly OJOV01 (sample SAMN03922469, study PRJEB24848) | human gut metagenome | isolation source: stool sample | host: Homo sapiens | place: Germany | collected 2010-11
ATTGACTATAAAGAAGTAGTACAAATACGCTCTTGAGTTCTCAAACCACCACCACTCACCCACCTCGCGGACCGGAACCATCCGGACCACTCGCTGAGCGGCAGCAAGAGATAAACTTACAGCACGATCGCGATCCGCGCAACCCGGGCCGCATGAACAACGCGTGAACCGTTGGAAATCCAACGTTCCATCGGCGTGTCGAAACTTGACAAATCAGAGCCTCTTGTTCTCCCAATCGCCTATTTCGACGCCACGTAGCCACGCAACACACGTGATCACTGGCAGTTGAACTGGTACAACGCCCAGCCCTTCGCATATGAAGCCATATTCGAATAATCCTGAACCTTGCGCATCGTGCCATCTTTGGCGTACTGGTCGATCAGCTTTTGATCGTGGAACGTGTCGTACTGCTGCTTGAACGTGAACATCTGCAGGCTCGGCGCCTGGCCGCCCATGCTCAGGAAGTATGCATCGCCATCCGCGCTCAGCGGGCAGACGGTATTCGTCAGCGCCTTGCCGTCGCCCGACGCGAACGCATTCTCCGTCTGTCCGAAAATCGCACCATTCTTCTCGGCCTTCGCGTTGTAAATCGGGAACAGCATATCCGCGCCGTACATCGCCGTCGCATACATGGAACCGTTCAGCGGATCGGAAACCACCACCGAATCGGTACCAGTCTCCTTCACCACCTTCTTGAGAATCTTCTCCTTCGTGGCAGTGAGCTGCTCGTCCGGCCGCGCATCGTCAATCGTCATATTCGCATAGACGGCATCCGACAGGGCGGAACGAACAGTATTGCCGAATTGGCAGGAAATGGCGAGCGCCGCAAGCAGAACAATCGCAATGATTTTCGTGACGTTCGGCAGACGGCCGGCACGCAACAATACGACGGCGGCGAAGACGATCAGCGGCAGCACGCCGAACGGAATCATGGTAAGCGGTCGGGTTTCGGCGCGATACCAGGCGGCGGCCACGATGTTGGGGAACCAGCCGGTCAGCGCGGTCGAGCAGACGTAGACGAGACCGACCAGGAAGAAGGCCAGCAGAATGGCGATCGCGTCGCGGCGGAGTTGCGAGGCGTCGGAACGTGGAGTGCGGTAGCTGACGGAAGTCTTGCGATTCCTACGATCGGCAGGCATAGCCGCAAAATCGGCAACCTGTTCGTGCGGTTGCGCTGACGTGCTATCGGATGCACGGTCAATCGCAGAAGCGCCGGGCACAGTAGCGGAATCGGCGCGATTGGCGGCGAACCATTGCGGGCGGATGATGGCTGCGACGGTGACGGCAAACGCGATCAGCACGATTGCGGCCATGAACCAGCCTTGCACGCCGCCGATATTGTCGGTGACGTAGATTTTGAGCGCTTCGGGCACCGTGCGGTTCGGAACGAAGGTGTGGAACCAGCTGGCGGGATTGAAGTAGCGGTCCGATTTGTAGCTGGACATCATGTATACGAGGAACACGGCGGCGCCGAGAACCACTACGCCAGCAAGGCCTGCGATGGCTTTCCATGGCAGTCGCGTCAGCACGAAGGGGGCCATGAGCAGGAGCCAGGTGAACACGATGCGCGGATGGGCGAACATGCAGACGCCGGCAGTGACGAAGAACCATATGATCCATTTGACGAGGTGTTCGCGGGTGGCGAGCGCGTCGAGCAGGCGAAGTGTGGCGTACAGCCAGAACGGCAGAAGCGTGGCGGCCAGGCCGAAGGCGATCAGCGGACCGGAAGCCAGCATTTGGAAGGGGTGCGAGGCGGAAGCGACGGCGAGCGGGGGGATAATGAGCGCGAGTATCGCGGGGAATAGCGGAACTACGACAGACGCGACATTGCGGGCCGAGGACTTTCGTACGTTCGCAAATCGGGGGGAGCATACGGATTGTGCCGAATGCGACAGGCGACGCGTGAAATAGGAAGCGTACAGCTGAATCGCAATCGGCCAAACCAAGCCGGATGTGGCCAGCCAGACCGTGTTGAACGCGGCGTAAATCGACAGATTGACGCCGAACAAGCTGGCGAGCTTAATCATGCCGGCTGCAAGCAGATGGAACAACGGCGGATAGTATTCGTCGTTCGGCCACAGGTGGGTGGCCGCGCCGACGCCTTCGCCGAGGATCTTGCGGATGAAGTAATAGTGCGCAGGCGCGTCGATTTCGTGCAATGGGTTCGTCCAAGCGGCGGAACCGTGCGGAAACCAGGCCCATACGACCGCGGCGGCGAGCGCGACGCCGATGGCGGAACAGACCGGCAGTGCGATGTGGGATAGTCGGGGAACGGCGGAATCGCAAGGCAAAGGCGAGGTATCGTTCGTCGTCTTGTTTGCTATCTTGTCCGTCGTTTTAGCCGTCGTTTCGTCTGTCGTCTTGCTTGCGGCGACTGCGCCGTCGGCTTCATCGACTGCGTCGTCGGCCGCTGTGGGAATCGTATTGTCTGTGCTGTGCTGCTTCATCGCCATCCATCGTAGCCGAAGCCGCGAAAGCAAGCCACAAATCGCAATCGCACCTGCATTGTGTAATCCAAAACTGGACCGTGCGGCAACAAAAGCTGGAAAGGCATCTAAAAACGGATGGAACATGCGCGGGATGGGCGCAAGACGGACGCGGAACGCGGGAAGAATAGGCGGACGTAGAGCGGAGACGAGCGCGAGCAGGAACAAAATCGCCGCTTATCCAACCTTCGATTTTCAGGAAGTATTCAGACTTCACACAGAGGTATAACAGTGTTGCGCAAGAAAACAATCACGTTGGATGGGCAGGATGATTGCACGGGGCGCATTGCGCTGTGAGCGTACTCGCTGTCGTTGCTTGACTGTGTGCGTCCCGGCCAACGCTGGCGTCGGCATGCGTCGACGCGTAACTACAGAGAACTGGAGAAGTACCGCATGTTCGTTCTCAAGAACGCATGGGCTGCGCTCGGTCGCGTCAAATGGCGTACCGCGTTGACGGCTTTGCTTGCACTGCTGGTGTCGTTCTCAGCCGCCGTGGATCTGGCGGTGCTGAGAGCCGACGACAAGGCGAATAACGAAACATACCAATCGCAGAAAGCTTCGGCGGTAATTCGGCCGAGCGCGAAAGTCACTGCGAAACGCGACGGTGCGGACTCCAATTACACCGCCAATTACATGACGTGGGACATGTACACCAAGTACGCGGAAGCGGTGCAGAAGAACAACTTGACGTTCGAATACACGCTCGCCACGTCGGTGCCGGTGCGCGCCAGCAAGTCGCTGCAGGCGATCGCGGCGAAAAGCGACACGAGCGAGGACAAGACCGGCGGCAACCTGACGTTGCAAGCCTTCTACACGAACGACGCGGCGAAAATCAACGACTACGGCACGTTCAAAGTGGTCAAGGGCAAGCAGCTGAACTACAAGACGGCCAACGACGGCGTGCTGGTCTCTCAGGCAGTGGCCAAGAAGAACAATCTCAAAGTGGGCGACAAGGTGACCGTCGGCAATCCGACGAAGGCTTCCGAAACCTACAAATTCACCGTGCGCGGCATCTACGAGTACACCGGCGAGACGCCGGCCGGATACGGTTCCGACGCGAAATACGCGAAAGACAACCGCGAGAACGTGGTGTACACGTCGTACATCAACTTCGCGCAAAGCGGTCTGGATGTGGCCGGCACCAAGGGCTGGGCCATCCCGAACCTCAACATCATCTTCACGCTGACCGATCCGGCCACATACAACAAGTTCGTGCGACTGGTGACAAAGGCCAAGCTGGACACGTCGAAGTTCACAATCTCATCGCCGTCGCTTGATGCGTACAAGAAGCGCATCGCACCGCTGGACGCCGCCGCCAAGGCCGCGCGCACGGCGTTGTTGGCGACCCTGATCGTCGGCGGGCTCGCGCTGCTGGCATTGGTGCTGTGGGCCACGATCGGTGGACGCCGTGACGAAATCGGCATGGCGATGGTTTCCGGCGTCACCAAGGGACGTTTGGGATGGCAATTCATGCTGGAAACGTTCATGATGACCGTTCCAGGCTGGGCAATCGGATTGATTGCCGGCGCGCTGCTGGCCAAGCCGCTTGGCACCGCATGGGCCGGTGGACAGGCTGTGGCCATCACATCCGCATCCGTGTGGAACATGATCTGGTACGGACTGGGCGCCTGCCTGGTTCTGGGCATCATCGCGTTCATGCGCGTGGGATTCTTCGATTTGGGTCAGCTGTTCGCAGGCCGTTCTGACGATTCGAACGAATCTGCCGAAGCGAAGAACGCAGACGAGCCGGAGGAAACAGTCGAGTCGACGGAACGTACGGAGGTGAACGCATGAGCGAGAAAGACGTGAAAGACAACGAAACCGAAGCATTGAACAACGCTGCCGCTGAAAACGCGGAAAACGCGGACATCGAGGCGGGCGAAACCGATATGGCCACGTCGATCGAATCGGTCGATTTCGCGGTGGTGTATGACGATGGAGGCGATTCCATCGCAACCGAATCGGCAGAAAACGCGGAAAATACGGAAGGCATCGCCACGGAAGACAGCGTTGCCAGCGACAACGCGAATCGCGTGAACGAAACGCTCGCATTGGGCGCGACCGACGACGAACAGGCGCTCGACCAGCACGAAACCGTACAGGCGGACTCCGCAACCAGCGTGTCATCGCAGATCGACCGCGAAATCAAACATCATCGCAAGAAGGACGCATTCTTCTTCAAGGCGAACCCGACATTCGCGCTCGACCATGTGACGGTGCACAACCGCAGAACCGGACGTGACGTGCTCGACGACGTTTCCCTGGCGTTCCATGCCGGCGCGACCCACGCGGTGCTGGTGGATGCCGAAGATGTCGAACAGCATCAGGCGCTGGTGGCCACCATGGTCGGCATGATGCGGACGACCAGCGGCAACGTGATGCACAAAAGCACGAACCTCGCCGACGCGACACCGGTCGACGTGCTTGGACACCGCATCGGTTTCATTCCGCAGCGGTTCGCCGTGCGCGGCGACCTTGACGCGGAAGGCAACGTGTTGTACGCCATGGACGCGTCGAACCGCAATTTCCTGCAGCCCAAGCCGGTGATTGCGCGCGAGCTGCTCAAGCGCGTGGGATTCGAGGAAGTGACTTCCGGTCTGCCGGTGGGCAAGATGAGTGCGTTGGACCAGCGTCGTGTGGCAATCGCGCGTGCGCTGAGCTGCGAGGCGGAGGTGATTATTGCCGACGAGCCGACCGCTGGATTGAACCGTGACGACGCCGCCGTGGTGCTGGGGCTGCTGAAGAAGGCCAAGCGCGATGAGGATCGTAAGCGTGCGATTATTGTGGTGACCGATAATCCGGAGGTCGCCGATCAGATGGAGCATTGCGCGGAGCTTGAGTAGCGAGCGGCGTTCTGCGAGGCGAAAGCCTTGCGGACTGGTGTTGCATGCCAGTCCGCAAGGCTTTTTTCGTGCTGATTCTGGTTCGTGCCGATTCGCGCTGGTTTGCGGTGACACACCGCTAAAAACATGTCATGCGCTACGTGTGGCAGACTCTTTCATCTTTGGAATCTCAAACCGCTATGTGTGGCAGGTTGTTTGACGCCTCGTGAGTTAGAGGGTCTGTTTTATACCCCCTAATGTATGGCGGGAAAAGAGAAGTGCCACAGATAGCGGTTTTCAGTGCGCAAAACTCGGGCGGCGGCCAGGCTTCGAGGAATTTTCGGGTGTATCTCGCTTATGAATGGCGGATTTTTCCGCTCGACGCGTGCTATCTCGCTTATAGATGGCGGATGGTTTTGCCGCATGAGACTTAGAGGGGATTGAACTTGCCCCCTAACACCTAGTCTTCCTGAGACACCCGCCATTCATAAGCGAGATAGCATCCGGCAGACACCGAAATCCGCCATTCATAAGCGAGATAAGTAGGTTCGCTACTCGGCGATGCGCATGTGGTACTGCTCGGCGAGCGGTTTGACGTCGAGGACGCCGTAGCGTTCCAGAAGGCGCAGCCATTCGCGCTTGTTGCTTTCGCCGAAACGGGCGGCCTTGCGCGTGTAGGCTTCGGCGGTCAGGAACTTCGGCGGAATCGACTTGCTGTTGTACTTGTCCGCCACCATGACGACCTCCTGCTCGAGGTTCATCGGCACGTAGTCGGCCGGGGGCAACGGCAATCCCTGCGATTCCACGGTTTCGCGGGTGAGGCCCACACCTGTGTGGTTGCGTGCGAACTGGGCGATCGATTCGTCAACGCCCTCGTTCAGCAAGTATTCGTAGCCTTTGAGCCCGTGCTGAACATAGTGCGGACCGTCGAATTTGAGCGGTTCGCCGTCGGAACCGTCCTGCTTGAGCAGGAAATACGTGCCGATGTCGTGCAGCAAACCGCCAATGACCACCAGATGCTCGTCGATGAGCCGCGGCGGAACGGTACCTCCGGTCAGCCCTTCCGTGGACGGCACCGCAGGCATGTGCAGCATGCCGAGTGATTCCTCGCCGGTATTGTCTTTCGTCAGTTCCAGCCCGAAGTCGCCGGTTTTTTCGGGAGCGTCCGTCGGCAGGGTGCAGCGGCGGGTGAACAGCGCGTTCTGCCGGCGGGCCATGCGGCGGGCGATGTCGGCCACGACCACGCAATGGCCGTGGATAAGGTCGTATGCGGCTTGCGATTGCGCGATTTTGCGATGTAGCTCATCCACTTGCGCAAGAGTGGGGATATAGCCGGTCGTCGGCTTGTTCGATTCGGTTGTTTCGTTCGATTCGTTCGTCATACGCCCATCTTAGGCACGTTCCATCACGCCCAGCATACGGTTCCTGACGCAGTTTCCAGAACGGTTCCCAACAGCCGAAGGGATTCATACACCACGCCAGATAAATCCCGGAATGGACACGGATTCAACGGTTTCTCCGTCTTGTCAACGATGTTCCAAGGAATGCCGCCTTAAAACGAGCATTCATCAGCTGCTCGCAGCGGACGGCACGATGCGCGGGGACGTTATGTGCGGAAAATCAGATGGAACGGACGCGGAATTCGCCGGTGCGGTTGGAAGCCACGATCATCTGGTCGTTTTCGAGGCGGGTCCAGCCGTCTTCGGCGCGCTGGTCGAAGCCGGAGCTGGCCACGACCACGCCCTTCGGCTGGGCATCGTCGTTTCCGCCGAGCGCACGGTAGCGCAGCACGCGATAGTCGCGCGCCTGCTCGCCGCGACCGTACTGGTCGTAGATTTCGACGATGCGCTTGGACGTGACCTCACGTCCGGCCGCGCACAGGGCGATGAACTGGTCCCGGCTTTGGATCATGCAGTTGTAGCTGGACTTCGGATAGCTTTTGCGCAGTTCGCGCACGGCCTGCGCCACCGCCTCGTCGAGTGCGAAGCCAAAGCCGATGTATTGCAGGATGACGGCGAAGAAAATGGCGGAATCGGAACGGCCGCCAGTGGACTGCACGATGCTCGGATCGACCGGGAATGCACGGTTCGTAATGATGTTGCGGCCCTGGTCGTCAGAAATGTCGCCATTGTGGATGAAGCTCAGGCCGTTCGCATAGAAGGGCTGCTGGTTTTCAAGAATCAGCGGCAGGTTGGAGCTGGCCAGGCGCAGATGCCACAGGCCGCCGCGGGCCGGAGTGTTGGCGAGCTCGTCGAAAATCGGATCATGACGGGCGGCGATGGTGTTTTTGTAGATCGCGGTGCCGGTTTCCGGAGTCGGCGCACCGCCGTCGCGACGGTATGGCGATTCGTCTGGCACGGTGATCAGCGCGGCGCCCCAGCCGTCGTTGTGGATCTCGCTCAGATTTCGGAAATCGCGCACGTTCTGCATGCCGAGCACGCCATTGAGGTTGGTGTTGCTGTCTGCCGTCGCGAATCCAAGTAATCTGCACATGGTTGATTACTTTAGCGACGGCAGGTTTCGACGCGCGCGTGCCGTTATCGGAGTTGGTTATAGCCTGCGATTCAGCCGCCGATTCATACGCATCGCACGTCGCAAAACGCACGTCACGAACGTAAGTTGTCCCGCAAACGAGCAGGAGGACCGGCATATCCTGTTGCAGACCGTAAAAACTCGGCCTGAGCGGCCCGGAGCGTGTCGGTAATAGGATATGCCGGTCCTCCTGCGGACTTGGCGGTATTCAGCCAAAGGAAAAGGGCTGGGGCATCTCGTTCGTGACACACTCAAGGCCGTTCGGCCAAGCCTACGGTCACAAACGAAATGTCCCAGCCCTCCTTGCGTAGATAAGCCGTGCTCGCAGAGCGGATTCACACGCGCTTCAGACGCGGCGGACGCTCGGTGGCGAGGAACAGCGGCTGAATCTCAATCAGCGGATTGTAGGGAGCGAGTCCGAACCATTTGACCGGAGAGCCGGCCAAATGACGAATCGCGTACTTGATCTGCAGTGAGATCGCGCCCTTCTGGGACACCTTCGACTCGGGCATCAACGCCTTGTGAATCAGCACGTAGCGGATAGGTCCGATGTTCGGATCGGCATCCAGCTTCGGGTAGCGGGTGGTCTGCTTGGGCAGATCGCCGGACTTCGACAGATCGTTCATGATCTGGTGGATGTATGCAGGAATCGACTGCGACACCTTGAAGCCCAAGCGAATACGCACGCGGAACAGGAAGTCCGTGCCGAAATTCTCCACCGAATACTCGCGCGTGAACGGGTTGTCGGACGTTTCCACCGACACCGCCCACCATGCGCGGGCGCGCTTCGGATGGTCCGCGAAAATCGAGAAGAAGATGTCGGTATCGACACGCTTCATTTCCGGATCGGACGTCAGATAGACGATGTTGTCCGCGAAATACGGAATCGAATCGTCCTCATGAAGCTGCTTCAGAACCGGCACGCAATCGGCGGGATGCATATGCCGGCGTTGCGCGCGTTCCAGCTTCGTGCCTTCGTTCCACGTGTACATAATCAGCAGAATCGCCAATGTCAGCAGCATGGTGAACCAGCCACCGTGCAGGAACTTCGCCATCGAAGCGAAGAAGAACAGGAACTGGATGGCCAGGAACACCACTGTGAACACGACCGCGCCGACGCGCTTGCCATCGTGCCAAATGTAGACGGCCAGCAGAATCGTCGTGGTGATCATCGTGACGGTCAATGCCAGGCCGTACGCGGCGGAAATATGCTCCGAATCGCGGAACATCGCCAAAACCAGCAGGGTGGAGACGCACAGCACGGCGTTGACCACCGGAATGTACAGCTGGCCGCGGGTACGAGCCGGATAGCGCACCTGCAGGTGGGGCATCCAGTTGAGTCGCGTCGCTTCGGAAACCATGGTGTAGGCGCCGGTGATCAACGCCTGCGAAGCGATCACGCCGGCGCACACGGACAGCAGCACCGCCACGTAGCGTACGGACGGGGTCATCATTTCGAAGAACGGATTGAGGCCGTGCATGTGGTTGTACGCGGTGTCGTCCCAATGGTTGAGCATCCACGCGCCCTGGCCGAAATAGCAGAGCACAAGGGCGATCTTGATGAACGGCCACGTGAAGTAGATGTTGCCGCGGCCGACGTGGCCCATGTCGGAATACAGCGCTTCGGCGCCGGTGGTGGACAGGAACACGGTGCCCATGACGGCGAGGCCTGCCGCATTGTGATGGCTGAAGAGGAACTCCACGCCGTACACCGGATTCAGCGCTTCAAGCACGCTCCAATCGGAGCTCAGGTTCACCAAGCCGACGACGGCGAGGAACGAGAACCAGATCATGACCACCGTGCCGAACGTGCGGCCGATGCGTTCGGTACCGCGCGACTGCACTGCGAACAGGCAGACGATGATCACAATGGTGATCATCAGCGTCAGTTCTTTGTTTTCGCTCATGATCGGTTCCAGCAGCGGCAGTGTTTCCAAGCCTTCCACTGCCGAGCTGATCGAGACGGCCGGCGTAAGCACGGAATCGGCGAGGAACGCGGCGCCGCCCAGCATGGCGGGAATCGCAAGCCATGCCCCATATTTGCGGATCAGCGAATACAGTGCGAAGATGCCGCCTTCGCCGTTGTTGTCGATGCGCATGGCGATGAACACGTATTTGACGGTGGTGATCAGCGTGATCGACCAGAAGACCAGCGACAGGATGCCCAGCACCGCGGCGCGATCCGTATGCGCCAAACCGCCTTGGCCGTTGAGGAACGTCTGCATGGTGTACAGCGGCGAGGTACCGATGTCGCCGTACACCACGCCAAGCGCCACGATGGCCATGGCCGGCGTGATCTTGTCCGGGCCGGACTGAAGACGGCTCCACCAGCGGCCGATGCGGCCCTTGCTGGCGGCCTCGTCAAGTTTCGCGGCTTCCTGCTGCTGCGCCTCGTGCTCCTTGATGAGCGTCTGGCGCTCCTCCTTGGTCAGGACCTTGTGCGAGACCTTTGGCGCCTGCGTGTACGTCGCTGCGTGAAGCAGCGGCTGTTCTTCTTCGTTCGGCTCGTTAGCCATAACGCTTCCTCCAAGTGGCGGGCCTTCCAACCCGCTCCCCAAAATAAAACGCAAGGTGTGACACTAGGAGCTTGGCAAACCATTGTCAAATCTTCACACGTGATTCGGCACGTCACGCATGAAATTCACATATGCTTGATTGTTTGTATTTTGCTTATTTTCTGGCGATTACGCAACTGTTACGTTGAGGCCCATGCGACCGTCACGGAACCGCCACGGGATTACCGCGAAATCGCCATTCTTTTTAGATGCCGTACACTTCGCGCGTCGTTTCACGCGTGGCTTTGGCGATTTCAGCCAACGGTCTGTCAAGATAGTCGGCGAGCGCCTGCAGGGTGTACGGGATCATATACGGCGCGTTGGTGCGGCCGCGGTAGGGCATCGGACTTAAGTAGGGGGCATCGGTTTCGACCATGACGTGGCTCATGCCGACGAGTTTCGCCGATTCGCGGATTCCGTCGTTGCCTTTGTAGCTGGATGTGCCGGAAAGGCTGAGATACCAACCGTTTTCGCGGGCGATTTCGCCCATTTCGGCGTCGCCGGAGTAGCTGTGGAACACGGTACGTTCGGGGGCTCCGTCGGCGAGCAACGTTTCGATGACTTCCTTGTGCGAGTCGCGGTCATGGATTTGCATGGGCAGGTTGAGTTCCTTGGCGAGCGCGACGTGGGCGCGGAACGCCTCGCGTTGCAGTTCCTTGGCGGATTCGCCGGTACGGAACAGGTCCATGCCGGTTTCGCCGATGGCGACGACCTGGTTGGGGTAGGTGGTGGCGAGGCGGTGCACTTCGGCCATGGCTTCGTCGAAGGGGATGTCGTGCCAGGGCTTGTATTTGATGGGCAGGCCGTCGGGGCCGGGTGCGCCGCGGTGGCCGTGCAGCACGGCTTCGTTGGGGTGTATGGCGATTGCGGCGTGCACGGTTCCGGGATGCTCGCGGGCCATGTCGATGGCGGTCATGAGGTTGGGCAGCTCGCAGCCACAGTCGATTACGCCTTCGACGCCGACTTTCTGGGCTTGTTCCAGCAGTTCGTCGACGCTGTAGACGGGTACTTCGCCTTGGCCTTTTTCCATGGCTTCGTGACTCATGGCTTGGGAGAATGGCACGACGGATGCGACGTGGGTGTGGTTGTCGATGACGTGCGCGTCTTCGGGCAGCGGCTGTGGGGCCGGGGCCCAATTGCGATTGCGGTGGTGCTTGCTCATGTTTTCCAGATTAGTCCCGATTGGCCCTGCACTGCGGGCGAACTCTCGTTCGAGGGTTCAAACGAGGGTCCGCCCGTTTCGCGGCATACACGTCACTTAATCGTGATGGTGGTGAACGACCATGCCGGTGCCGTGTAGTCGCCGTCTGTCAGATCAATCGCGGTCTGCCGCGGCCTGGTCGGTGATTCCTCACCGACCTGTCCCGCATACGGATTGTCTCCGGCTAGGACGGTGGCCGTGGCGGATGCCGCCGATGCTGTGGAAATATTCAACTCGGCAAGAATCTGACGTAGGTCGACGCTTATTGGCGCGTCCATGGCATTGACCACGCGCACGTAGGTCTCTCCGGCTTTGTCATTACGTGATACGGTGACGGTACGCCTTGGCTCGTCCTTAACCTCCGTGCCATCCGCAATCAGCGTTCCATCGATGTACAGCTTCATGGCTTGGCCGCGATCGGTGACGTCAACGTGCACCTGCCAAGTGGTGCCCGGTCGCACTTCGTTCATGGAGACTTCGGTGCCGGCAAGCGCGTAGGCGGTGCCGTCGCGGACCACGCGCACGCTGTGTCCTCGACCAAGTGAGATGATGTTGTGGTTCTTGCCGTCGATATCGCCACAGATGAGGTCCATGCCCCATCGTCCCTCGTAATAGACGACGGTAGTGTCGATACTGTAGGAATCAGCGTGCAGATCGAGGGCGGTGTCGATGGTTCTGCCATCGTAGGCCACGTTGCCGAGATTAATCGTCTCCCCGGATGCGGTGGTGATGACAAGATTGTTGAGGTCGGCTTTGGCGTTGCCCGCGATGCGTAGTCTCACGGTGTCCGGCAGGCTGCGACGCAGCGTGGACGGGCCTTCGACGGTGACGGGCCACGCAGTGTCGGCCGTGGTGGTGGCGTACATCTGCTGCACCCAATAGCTGTAGGGATGGTAGGCGCGTTCGTTGTCGAAGTAGATGAGGTCCGGATTCCAGCTATGGTGCCCATTCTTGGCGAACAGCGGGGCGTAGGAGGCCATGGCCACCACATCGCCGTTGAGTTCCATGCGTCCCATGAAGGCCGCTTCGGACAGGCCGTTGATCAGTTGGGTGTTCCAGGAGCCGTATTCGCCGAGGTAGACCTTCGGTCCCTTGCGGTCCGTGTGGTCGTAGTGGTCGAGGTTGTGGAACCACCAGCTGGACGACTGGTAGGAATGTTCGTCGACAATCGGCAGACCCGCTTCGCGCGCGTACTTCCAGCCTTCCTCGTAATCCTGACCGCTGGGGGCGGGACCGACGGTGCCGACGACGACGATGTCCGGATATGCGGCTTTGACGGCGTCGAAAATCTGCTGGAAGCGGTTCTTGAACACGTCGTCGATGAGATCCTCATTGCCGATGCCGAGGTATTCGAGGCCGAACGGCTCCGGATGGCCCATGGCGGCACGCTTGGCACCCCATTCGGTGGCGGTGCTGCCGTTGCAGAATTCGATGAGGTGGAGCACTTCATCGATGTAAGCGGGCATATCCTCCTGCGCCACCGGCACCGGGCCTTGGCTGGTGTTTTGGCAGCTCACGCCGGCGGGCAGCACCGGCAGCGGCTTGGCGCCGATTGTTTCGCACAGGCACAGGTATTCGTAGTAGCCGATGCGGAATGACTGGTGGTAGCCCCAGAGGTTGAAGTTGTGCGGACGATGCTCGACCGGTCCAATGGTGCGGTCCCAGTGGTACATGTTGTCCATGCCGAGGCCGTGGGTGATGCAGCCGCCGGGGAATCGCATGAATCGTGGTTTGAGGTCGGCGAGCGCCTCCACCAAATCCGGGCGGAAGTGCTTGAGGCCGCGGTAGGTGGTGCGTGGCTCCAAGGTGACGAAGTCGAGGTCGATGACGCCTTCGCCGTCGAAGGTCAGGCGCAATGTGCCCTGTGTGGCCACGCTCGAGCCGGCATCGCCGTGCTCAGGAACGGTCAGCGAGGCTTGGTATGTCGTCCATGCCGAGGCTGAGACGGTGATGGTGTTTTCGGCGATGATGCTGCCGTCGTCTCCGCGCAGCGAGACCGTCACCGGCATCGCGCTTTCCGATCGCACGCGCATCCAGGCGGTGAAATCGTAGGTTTCTCCGGCGTGGAACACCATGCCGTCCCAGCCGGTGTTGTCCAGCGCGGCAGGGGCGTGTTCGACTTCCACCGTCGCGTAATGCGGGTTTTCGGTGGCGACCGGGTCGTTGTCATGGATGCAGAACGCGGCGAACGAGCCTTCCGGCACGATTTTGCGCCAGAAGCTGTAGTTGCTCCAATCGATGGAGTCGGCGCGGTTGTATTCGAAGGCGCCGTTCTGCACGAGGTCGGCGTTGAGGCCGCCGTCGCCGGAGTAGCTGATGTCTTCGAAGAAGATGCCCCACAGGTCGGTGCTGATGGCGCGCACGCCCGCTTTGTCGAGTGTGGCGGTGAGTTTGTCGGTCATGGTGTGGCCGTCAGCCGGATATTCGTCAGCCGGGGCGACGGAAACGGTGGTTGGGATCGTCATCGAACCTCTCTTCGTTCGGGGCCGCTATGACGCAGCGGTGGCAAAAGCCGGACGCCGTCATGCGAACCATATATGTATCGTTACATATTCTAGCGCAAATCCAAGCGTCCGCAATGGACACAATACGTCGGTGAGTCTTTGTATTTGCAACGATTTTACAGAATCGAAAAAATATAATATCGTTACATATCAATCGTATTGTTCAAGGAGCGGCATATGACCAGCAGCACACCGACGCTACGCGACGTGGCCGCGGAAGCGGGCGTCTCCCCCATGACCGCGTCGAACGCGCTGCGCGGCAAGCCAGGCGTCAAGGAATCGACCCGCGCCAAAGTGATCGCCGCAGCGAAGAGACTCAATTACCGCATCAATCTGACGGCCAGCATGCTCAAATCGGGCCGCAGCAACATCATCCACGTCATCGTCAACGAATTCGATTCGCCGTTCTATTCAAAGCTCACGCAGGCGTTGAGCAACGAAATCGTGTCCCGCGGACTTATTCCATTCATCGAGCAGACGCAGTATTCGCCGGACGCTGCCGAGCACGCGCTGAGCAGCAATCCGTTCTCCGGGCAGCTGTTCGATGGCGAGATCCTGCACGCCACAGGCTTGGGCACAAATGTGCCGCTGTCCAAACTCAATGGCGGCAGACCATTCGTGCTGCTGGACGCCTGCGAGGAGACGCCGACCGTCGATGCCGTGAACTTCCCCAACGAGGAGGCCGAACGCGCGGCGATGCAGCATCTCATCGACCGCGGATGCCGCAATATCGCGATCGTCGGCCATCGGTTCGCCCCCCGCGCCGATCTGGCGCATGTCCAGAACGCGTTCGCTCTGCGATTGCGCGGCGCATGCGGAGCGCTGTCCGACGCCGGACTGCCCTATGACGAGTCGATGGTGTTCGAAGCCGGGGATGTGGCCAATGGCATCATCGCCGGGCATGCGATTGCGGAACGTATTCTCGCCGCACGGAGCGGACATGGTGGCACCGAGTTCGACGGCGCGTGCTGCGCCAACGATTTCGCGGCGTTCGGCGTGATACGCGGGCTCGCGGACCGCGGACTGCGCGTGCCGCAGGACGTGAAGGTGATCGGATTCGACGGCGTGACCTCCGGCTCGTACACGACGCCGGCGTTGAGCACCATCCAGGTCGATTTCACGCAGCTCGCGAAATTCTCGGTCGACATGCTGTCCGAACGTATCGATCATGGAACAGACGAGGCGTTGCCGCCAAGACGGGCCATCATCGGCTACCAGCTGGTGGACCGGGAATCGACCGCGGTCTGAGGATGACGCCCCGATGGCAGGCAATCCGCCATAGGCAGCAGCCTTCGCGGCCAATCCCACTCAATCGGAATCACTCAATCGGAATCAATCGCCATCATTCATCAAGGAATCTCTAGGAGCATCATGAGCATCGACACCCAGGCCTATCTGTTCGTGCATTTCATCGGCGAGGAACGCAATCCCACCGACGAACAGCTGTACTTCGCGCTGAGCCGCGACGGCGTGCATTGGAGGGATCTGCGCCCGGCCGGCAGTCCGGCGTTGACGTGGCTAGGCGGCGAGAAGGGCGTGCGCGACCCGCATATTGTGCGCGACCCACGTGGTGGATTCCACATTGTGGCCACCGATTTGAGCATCTATTACCGTGGCGGCTGGGGGCCGAACGATGGCGCCACCACGAATGGATCGACCGGCCTGGTGATCTGGGACTCCCCTGACCTGGTCCATTGGAGCGAGCCGCGCCTGGTGGACGTGGCCTCGAAGATTCCGGACGCTGGCATGGCTTGGGCTCCGGAGGCGAATTGGGATCCGGATCGCGGGCAGTGGATCGTGTTCTGGTCCACGAAGAGCAACGCCGAAAGCTCCGCGGATCCGTTGGCCAACGAGCTCGGCGATCCGACGAATGTGTATTATGCGACGACCGTTGATTTCAGGGTGTTCTCCGATCCGGTCAAGTGGATCGATCGTAAGAATGTGATCATCGATTCGACCATGCTGCGCGACGATGACGGCTGGTGGTACCGCGCGTCCAAGGACTCGGAAATCACCATCGAACGCACCCGTAACCCGTATGCGACGACCTACGAGGTGCTGCGCACCGACGACCCGAATGAGTGGTCGTATGTGGGCACGCTCACCGACATCTTCGGCAATGGCCGGTATTCCATGCACTACTTGGAAGGGCCGGAACTGTTCCGTTACAACGACGAAGACGTGAAGGTGGTCAACGGCAGGACCATGCCATTCGGCCTGATGTGCGACCAGTACGCGGAGTCCAAGGGCTACCTGTCGTTCCGCGTCGCCTCACTCGCCTCGCATGATCCGGCCGATTGGCAGCGCGCAGACGATATCGATTTCGGCGCGCTGAAGAAGCGTCACGGCGCGATTCTGCCGATCACGGCCGCCGAATACGACGCCATCGAAACCGCCTTCGCCCTGTAGGCGGCGCGATTGTCCATCCGTCGCAACCGCTCAGGCGCGGCGGATGGCGAAGATGCGGGCGGACGGCTGCTTGGAGGTGGCCGCGTTGAGCCGGACCGTCTCGGGGTCCATGCGCTCGACGGTCCACGGCTTGGCGGCGGGCGCATGCTCGGGAACGGCCGGATTCGGGAAGATCTGCTCGATATGGCAGTCCTCGGACAGCGGCACGTTCACGGAAGGCGTGCCGCCGCGACGCCAGACGATGATGTAATCGCACGGATCGTCGTCCTCCGACGGGAGGAATGACGGATGGCGCAGACCGACGACGAGCCAATCGCCATCGAAATCAGGCAGACGGGCCGGCCAGAACGGCACCAATTCCTGCTGCTCGGTCAGCACACGGCGGTGCAAGGCCACCGCATCCCGCACCAAGGCAAACCGATGCTCGTCCATGCGGTCAATGAATCCGGACAGGTACAACCTGCCGAGTATGCCCGTGGCCAGCGTGAAGACGGCGGTCTCATCGTCCATCTCCTGCTGGGCGTAACCCCAGTTGCCTTGCTGTTCCGGCAGGATCGTCAGTCCGGCGCCGGCGGCGATCGCGGCGTAAATCAGCGGATCACACTGGTCGGAGGTGGATTGCAGGTCCAATCGTTGCAACTGCGCGTAATCGGCGCGCATCGCACCGGAACCGCAGTTTTCGATCATAACGTCCGGATGGCGGCGGCGCAGGTCGTCCAGCCAATCCAAATAGGCACGGCAGTGGCCGAGCAGGCCAGCGCCGGCGGATTCGGCGTCGAGATCAGTGCCGACGCCGGGGACGGTGTTGTAGTCGAATTTGAAGAAGACCGCTCCGAAATCGTCAATCAGCCGGTCGACGGTGCGAGTGACGTGCTCGCGTGCGGCGGGCGAGCGGAAGTCAAGCAGGTACCGGCCCGAATCGCAGACGCGCACACCGTGGCGCTGGAAGAACGCGTCATCGGGCAGACTTTGGGCGAGCGGCGATTTCACACCGATCACCTCAGGCTCGAGCCACAATCCCAAGCCCATGCCATGCGCGCGGATGGTGTCGGCCAAACCCTTGAGTCCAGCTTCGCCGAAACGGTTCGTGGAGGCCTGCCATTCTCCGACCATGTCCCACCAACCGCCGTCCGTGCTGTCGTACCAGCCGGCGTCGATGCAGAAGATGTCCGCGCCGACGCGTGCCGCGCCCTCGACGAGCGGCAGCTCCTTCTCCAAGCGCGGGTCGCCGAACAGGGTGTTCATGTAATCGTTGTAGATGACGAGTCCCTGCGTGCGTTCGAACTGCTCGGAACGACCCAATTCGCGAGCCTTGGCGGCACGCAACGCACGGCGCTGCAATGTCATTTCGGCGACGGACTGCTGCCAATCGCCGGCCGAGATCGCGAAGGAGACCGGCACCGATTCGAAATCGTGGCCTTCACCCAGCTCCGTATACCAATGGTGGTCCTGATATTCCGGTCCGAACGCGCTGATGTGCAAACCGGGATCATCCTCGCCGATCTCCCATTCCCATGGGCCGTTGTGCTCGATCTGCCACATTACGGAGAAGTCGCGCGATTGGCGGCGCGAGCCCTCGACCTGTACGATGCCGGCCGGCTCATGCACGCCGGTGCTCCATGTGGAGGCGGAGCTCATGGCGAATCGCGAGCTGGATTGGCCGGGATTGATGACTTGATTGCGATTGCGCACCGACATGTCGCGCAGTGGACGGCTGCGCCAATCGTTTTCCACCGCCCACGCGGAGTCTCCCCAGAATACGCGGGAATGGTCGATTTTGCCGCAGTTGACGCGCATCGGCACCGTCAGATTCAACGACGACACCGCCTCGATGGGCAGCGGGCGCGCGGAGCTCAACCGCGTGTAGGTGCGCACTGCGGACAGACCCGGGAACGCTTCGAATACGGAAGTGACTACCAGCCCAGCCGTGGCGTCGGCATGGCGGACGGTTTCCGGCGAGGGCTGCGCGGCGGCTTCGGCCCGTTCGGCGGCGGTCGGTTCGAACGCGCGCCCGTGCGGCTCCAGTTCCGCATACGAAGCGAATTGGACGATCTCCAAACGATATGGTTCGGCGGACCCTTCCTCCGGCTCGGAGGCGGCGGCCGAGACGAATCGCAATACGCTGCCCGCCACCGTGGCGATCAAGGTGAGGCGATTGTCCTGCGATCCGGTGTTGGCGGCACGCACTTCGACGATCGGACGCGGATCACGTTCCAGCACGGTTCTTCCATCGTCGGCAACACGGCCGCCGATGGGCCCCATGCCGCGGCCTGCAACGTTGCACAATCGGACGGGGGAATCGCCTGCCGTGTCGAACAGCATGGAAACCACGCCATTGCCCCATTCGAGACGCCCGTCCTCACGGGGACATACGGGGTTCATTGCACCGGCACCGCTTATCATCTTCGACTCCTCAACCGTGTTCAGATACCGCCTGATCATTGACATGCATCGATTGACGTACCTGGTACTAGCTTAAGCGGTAAATGGGGCAAATCGCACGTGCGTGTCTACTCGAAGCGGAGATATGCGATGAACTCGACTGGCGCATCCTTGGTTTTGGCGATGTTGCCGAAACCAAGGACAGCCCCTTTGTCGGGCAGTCCCTTCGTCACTCGTCATGCTCACCCGCGTAGGAACACCGTCATCTCGTTCTCGCCACGGTTGGCCCATGCGAAGTATGGAATCAGCGTGGCCGTCGTCGTCTTGCGTTCGGCGGGACGCCAATCATGGTACAACGCGGAGGTTTGCGCGGAGTCTTCCACTTCACGCCAAGCGGGAATCGCCAGCGTGGTCATCGGCATATCGACGGCGTCCACCTCGCCGAGCCCCTGCTCGTCCTGCGCGACGGCGCCGGCATGGAAGACGATGCGATCAACGGACACGCAGGATGGATCGGATGCGATGCGCGCGGTATCGGCGTGCAGCAGATGCAGGTTCGCGCCATTATCGACACCTTCCGCGCAGTAGGCCAGCGGTCCGCGCACGAACGCCACCTTTCCGGCGTCCTCGCGCACGAGCGGATTCGCGGCGACCATGTGGACCGGCATCGGGAAATCGAAATCGACGACGTCGCCGTCATGCCATGCGCCGGTCAGATACAGGTATCCGTCTCTGATGACGCGGGAGATGTCGTCGCGGCCGCGCACGGTGACCGCATCGGAAGCGGTTTCGCCACCGGCCCAAGCGGGCAGGCGGAGGGCGATCGTGAAGACCGCGTCCTTGGGGGCGTCGGAAGCCGAACCGGCTGTGCCAAAGCCCACCGTGACGGACCCCTTGCCGGACCAAGGCATATCGGACGCGATGCCAAGGCGCACATCGGTGCCGGAAAGCCTGGCATGGACGCCGCCGCCCATATACAGATGCACATACAGGGTGGATGAGTCGTCTCCGATCGTGTAGGCGTACTGCTGCACGTCCTCCACGATGCGTGCGATGTTCGGCGGGCAGCAGGCGCATCCGAACCACTTCTGGCGCACCGGCTTGACGTGCGCCTTGCGTTCATCGCGATGGCATGCCTCGGGCACCACTTCGAGCGGGTTCACGTAGAAGAAGCTTTTGCCATCGAGTGCCATGCCGGCGAGCGTGGTGTTGTACAGCGCCGATTCCATGACGTCCGCATATTCGGATTTCGGCTGGATTTCCAGCATGCGGCGGGCGAAGAACGCGAGCGCGATGGCGGCGCAGCTTTCCGAATAGGCGGTGTCGTTCGGCAGATCATAGTCGAAGGAGAAGGCCTCCCCCATGTGTGTGGCGCCGATACCGCCGGTGATGTAGATCTTTCGGTCGACGATGTTGCGCCACAGCTGTTCACAGGATGCCAGCAGGTCGGGGTCGCCGGTCAGGCGTGCCACATCGGCGGCTCCGGCGTAGAAGTAGGCAGCGCGGACGGCGTGGCCGAGGGCTTCCGTTTGTTCCGTGATTGGCTTATCGGCCTGGTAGTAGGCGTAGTTCTGTTCGCGCGGCTCGTAGTCGCGGCCGCCCTCATGGGCACGGCGGCGATCTTCGAGCTCGAAGTAGAGCGGCTGCTGGCCGCGTTGGCGCACGAAGTATTCGGCGAGGTCGGCGTAGCGCTGTTCGCCGGTGGTCTCGGCGAGTTTGACGAGTGCCATTTCGGCGATTTCGTGCCCGGGATAGCCGTGCAGCTTGCCGTCGGCGGTGCCGAATCGGGAATCGATGTAATCAGCGAAACGGCAGGCCGCGTCAAGCAGCTTGCGTTTGCCGGTGGCTTGATAGTAGGCGATCGCGCCTTCGGTCAGGTGGCCGAAGCAGTACAGCTCGTGATGATCCTTCAGGTTGGTGAAGTGCCGGTCCATGCCGTTGAGGATGTAGTAGGTGTCCAGGTAGCCGTTGTCGAGCTGCGCCGCGCAGACGATATCGATGGCGGTGTCGGCGGTCGCTTCAAGGTCAGCGTCCGGGTGGTGGGTCAGCGAGTAGCCGACCGCTTCGATCCATTTGGAGAAATCAGTGTCTTGGAACACGAAGCCGTAGAACTTGTCGGGATCGGGGTGCGCCGGGTCGTCCGGCAGGGCTTCGAAGCCGCGGAACGTGTATTTCGGCGGCACGAAGGCCTTGCCTTCCTTGTGGTGTTCTGCGTTCTGCGCGGCGGCGGCCTTGAAGTTGTGCATGCAGTAGCTGGGTGCGGCGCCGGGAACGTTGTCGTTCAGCGCGTTCCACTGGTAGGGAATCACCTGGGTGCGCACGAGTTCCTGCCGCGATGCCCAGAACGGGTCGGTGACGGTGGCGTCGCGCAATGCGATTGGATGGCTGGTGCGATTGGTGGTAGTCATGAGTGCAAGCGCTCCTTAGTGCATCGTTGTCTTGTTAACGCTCACAATCCATTATTCCACGGGTTGCTCCAAAGTACATTCCGCATGGCGGCATGTCCGACGGGAATCCCACCGCGGCAGCCGGCCCAAGATGGCCGCGCATTGGCTGCGCGACCGTTGGACAGGCATTTCGGATTGCGGATATACGGGCTAAGGGGCAGAGCAGCTAGCCGCCGGGGCTGGCGGCCGGCTGCTCAGACCTTGATCATGGCGTACTGCGATTCGTAGAGCCGGTAGTAGGCGCCATGGCGGGCGAGCAGCTCGGCATGGTTGCCCTGCTCCACGATCTGCCCGTGGTCGATGTAGCAGATTTCATCCGCGTTCTCGATGGTGGAAAGCCGGTGCGCGATGATGAAGCTCGTGCGTCCCTTGAGCAGATGGTTCAGACCGGCCTGCAGCGCCTCCTCGGTACGCGTGTCGATGTTCGACGTGGCCTCGTCGAGAATCAGGATGCGCGGGTCGGCGAGCAGCACGCGTGCGAACGCTATCAGCTGGCGTTGGCCGGCGGAAAGCGTGGAACCACGCTCCTCCACCACCGTGTCGTAACCGTCGGGCAAGTCCATGATGAAATCGTGCGCATGCACTGCTTTGGCCGCGGCCACGATCTCCTCGTCGGTGGCGTCCAGCTTGCCGTAGCGGATGTTCTCACGCACGTTGCCGGAGAAGATGAACGTGTCCTGCAGCATGACGCCCATCTGCCGGCGCAGGCTTTCCAACGTGACGGAACGTACGTCGTGCCCGTCGATCGTCACCGAGCCTTCGGCGACGTCGTAGAAACGCGACAGCAGGTTGATGATCGTGGTTTTGCCCGCTCCTGTCGGGCCGACCAGCGCGATAGTCTTGCCTGGCTCGACATGCAGGTCGACCAGGTTCAGGATGTTGCGGCCGTCCGGCTCGTAGCGGAAGACGACGTCGTTGAAGTCGACGCGGCCCTCGATCTGCGGCAGATCGACGGCGTCCGGCGCGTTACGGATCTCCGGCTGCACGTCCAGCGTTTCGAAGATGCGCTCGAGATACGCGGAGCAGGTGATCAGCTGGTTGTAGAAGTTGCCGATGCTGATCACCGGGTTCCAGAAGTTGTTCGCATAGCCGACGAACGCGATGAGCACGCCCGTACTCACCTCCACTCCCCCAAAACCGGTGACGCCGACGAAGTAGATGAACGCGATGGTCATGACGGAAATCGTCTGGATGCCCGGCCACATGAGGAATTGGATGTGCACGGCCTTCATCCACGAGGTACGCACATCGTTCTGCTGTTCCTGGAACGTCTTGAACTGCGCTGCCTCCTGGGCGAAGGTCTGCGTGGTCTTCACGCCGGCGATCGACTCGTGGATGTACGCGTTGAGGTTGCTCTGCTTGTTGGACAGCACCTGGTAGGCGCGACGCTGGAAATGCTGCAGCACCAGCACCCATGCGATGAGGAAGGGGAACAGCGCGAGGCTGAACAGCGCCAATCGCCAGTCGATGACGAACATGACCACCAGTGTGATGAGGAACGTGAACGCATCGGAAATCACATTGATTAGGCCGGAGCTCAACGTATCGGACAGCGTGTTCACATAGTTGACCACGCGGATCAGGATTTTGCCGTGCGGGCGTGAATCGAAATAGCTGAACGGCAGCGTCTGGATATGCGTGAAGATGTCACGGCGCATGTCTTTGAGCATGAGCTGGCCGACGCGCGTGATCTCCACGGTACGGTAGCGCAATCCCAGTTCGAAAATCACGATCAGCACCGCAAGCAAGGCGGTCAGCTCGCCAAGCAGCGTGAGATTCTTCGACGGAATCGCACTGTCGATCATGACCTTCGTCAGATACGGCACCACGACCGAGATGCAGCTCATCATCACCACGACCGCGAGGATGCGGATCACGCGAGCCTTGTACGGTTTGAGATAGACGCCGATGCGGAGGATGTCATGCAGGTTGATCTGCTCCTCGAGCTCCTCATCCTCGCGGAACGTATTGCGTTTTGCCATGATGATCCTCCTTTCTAGTCGTCAAAACCCTGTGCGCGGCCGGCTTCGAGGCCCAGCTGCTTGCGGTAGATCTCCCAATATCGCCCATGCGCGGCCACCAGGTCGTCGTGGGTGCCGCGTTCCACCACGCGGCCATGTTCGAGCACGAGAATCAGGTCGGAATCCTTGATTGACGAGATGCGGTGCGCGATCGTCACAATTGTTTTCTTCTCGTCCAAATCACGCAGATGCTGTTGGATTTCCGCTTCCGTCTCCATGTCCACGGCGCTGGTCGTATCGTCCATGATGAGGATC
>OJOV01001131.1_pt1 | contig 23580 bp, 17 predicted proteins | sample 1598281 | NCBI WGS metagenome assembly OJOV01 (sample SAMN03922469, study PRJEB24848) | human gut metagenome | isolation source: stool sample | host: Homo sapiens | place: Germany | collected 2010-11
TGTTAGGCGCGCCGCCAGCGTTCGTCCTGAGCCAGGATCAAACTCTTTATAAATGATATTTATCACTTAAAAAGTGTTAAATCTCTCTTCGCTCAGCACGCAATCGCTTGCGTCCTGTGTGAATTACTTTGTTTGGAATTGTTTAACGTGTTTTTCCAACACGAAAATAGGTTCCGTTACAAGTTTTTCGATATTGTTCAATTTTCAAGGTCCTGTAAGCGCCTCAGCCAAGCGGCTGACGACTTGATTATTTTATCACAGAAGTGATTTTTTGTCAAGCTCTTTTTTCGAAGTTTTTCGTTTCTTATCGAACTTGGATCGTTCTCGGTTTCTCGGCGCTGGCCGGAACTTTCGGACGTCTATTGGTTCTTTTCGCTTCACTTCCAGCTGGGACTTAGAAGTCATTCTTTTGTCTCAGCGCTTGGCGCTCAAGTATAATACCATATGCTGGGCCGGATGTCAACACTTTTTTGCAAGTTTTTTCGCGCTGACTCAAATCCGCTTCATCCTCTTGGATTCTTCAGGCAAAGTCTTTTGTTTTTTATAATGTATTATATAAAGGGGCACAGTATAGACAATGGCCTTTATTACCCTGCGGAAAGCACTACTTCCTTTGTGCAGATTGTCAAGAGGTTTCGTCTCAAATTTTGTTCCGGAAATTTTCCTCTATTTTTGGCGAAAGCTACAAAACACAAAATGTAGTGGTTCTTCCATTGACATATCACTAAATAGTGATATGATAGTACCAACGACCAATGAGAGTTGCGGGTGCCTCTTGTATCAGGAGACACCCGTTCACACTGTATACGCGAAACAGGAGGAGCGCTATGAAGATCATCAAACGCAACGGTGCGGAAGTGCCTTTTGATATTACCAAGATCATCACCGCTGTCACCAAGGCCAGCGATTCGGTAGGCGGCAAGGCCCGTCTCTCCCGGGAGCAGATCACTGATATCGCCGCAGCTGTGACCGACCAGTGTCAGGCACTCAACCGCGCTGTCAGCGTGGAAGAGGTACAGGATATGGTGGAAAACCAGCTCATGGACATCAAGGCCCATGACATCGCCCGCCACTATATCACCTACCGCTATATCCAGAGCCTCAAGCGCCAGACCAACACCACCGACGAGCGCATCCTGAGCCTCATCGAGTGCCAGAACGAGGAAGTCAAGCAGGAGAACGCCAACAAGAACCCCACCGTCAACAGCGTCCAGCGCGACTATATGGCCGGTGAGATCTCCAAAGACCTGACTGCCCGCCTGCTGCTGGACCCGGAGATCGTTAAGGCGCATCAGGAAGGCCTCATCCACTTCCACGACTCCGACTATTTTGCCCAGCACATGCACAACTGTGACCTCGTCAATCTGGACGATATGCTCCAGAACGGCACCGTCATCTCCGGCACCTATATTGAGAAGCCCCACAGCTTCTCCACCGCCTGCAACATCGCTACCCAGATCATTGCACAGGTGGCTTCCAACCAGTATGGCGGTCAGAGCATCAGCCTGACCCATCTTGCCCCCTTCGTGGACGTCTCCCGCAAAAAGATCGCTGCCGAGGTCGAGGCCGAGATGGAGGGTCTGGATGTCTCTGACGAGCGCAAGCGTGAGATCGTGGAACGCCGCCTGCGCAGCGAGATCAACCGCGGCGTCCAGACCATCCAGTATCAGGTCGTCACCCTCATGACCACCAACGGTCAGGCCCCCTTCATCACCGTGTTCATGTATCTGGGCGAAGCCCGCAATGCGCAGGAGAAAGCTGACCTCGCCATCATCATCGAGGAGACCATCCGTCAGCGCTATCAGGGTGTGAAGAACGAGGCCGGTGTCTGGATCACCCCCGCCTTCCCCAAACTCATCTATGTGCTGGAAGAGGACAACATCCACCCCGGTGACCCCTACTACTACCTGACCGAGCTGGCTGCCAAGTGTACCGCCAAGCGGATGGTCCCCGACTATATCTCCGAGAAGAAAATGCTCGAGCTGAAGGTGGACAAAAACGGCGAGGGCCACTGCTACACCTGCATGGGCTGCCGCAGCTTCCTGACCCCCTATGTTGACCCCGAGACCGGCAAGCCCAAGTATTATGGCCGCTTCAATCAGGGTGTCGTGACCATCAACCTGGTGGACGTGGCCCTCAGCTCCGGCGGCAACTTTGATAAGTTCTGGAAGATCTTTGACGAGCGTCTGGCCCTCTGCCACCGCGCTCTGCAGGCCCGCCACAAGCGCCTGCTGGGTACCCCCAGCGACGCCGCCCCCATCCTGTGGCAGTACGGCGCACTGGCCCGCCTCAAGAAGGGCGAGAAGATCGACAAGCTGCTCTTCGGCGGCTACTCTACCATCAGCCTCGGCTACGCCGGCCTGTATGAGTGCGTAAAGTATATGACCGGCAAGAGCCACACCGACGCCGGCGCAAAGCCCTTCGCCCTCAGCGTGATGCAGCACATGAACGACAAGTGCAACGAGTGGAAGAAGGCCGAGAACATGGACTACTCCCTCTATGGCACCCCGCTGGAATCCACCACCTACAAGTTCGCCAAGTGCCTGCAGAAGCGGTTCGGCATCGTACCCGGCATCACCGACAAGAACTATATCACCAACAGCTACCACGTCCATGTCTCCGAGCACATCGACGCCTTCACCAAGCTGAAGTTCGAGAGCGAGTTCCAGAAGCTGTCTCCGGGCGGTGCCATCAGCTATGTGGAAGTCCCCAATATGCAGGACAACCTCGAGGCGGTCATGAGCGTGCTGCAGTTCATCTACGACAACATCATGTACGCCGAGTTGAACACCAAGTCCGACTACTGCCAGTGCTGCGGCTACGACGGCGAGATCAAGATCGTCGAGGACGACGGCAAGCTGGTGTGGGAATGCCCCAAGTGCGGCAACCGTGACCAGAACAAGCTGAATGTCGCCCGCCGCACCTGCGGCTATATCGGCACCCAGTTCTGGAACCAGGGCCGGACGCAGGAGATCAAGGATCGGGTGTTGCACTTGTGACCCTCTCAGGCGCTTCGCGCCAGCTCTCCCAAGGGGAGAGCCATTGGCAAGCTACCCAAGCACAAAAAAATTGCAAGGCAAAGCAGCGTGCTCTGCTTTCAGGTCTGATTTATGAACTACGCGACTATTAAATATTACGACATCGCCAACGGGCCGGGCGTCCGCACCAGCGTCTTCGTTTCCGGCTGCCGCCACCACTGCCCCGGCTGCTTCAATGAGGTGGCATGGGATTTCGGCTATGGCCAGCCCTTCGACAAGCCCGTCCGCAACGAGGTGTTCGCCTCCTGCAAGCCGGACTATATCACGGGCCTCTCCCTGCTGGGCGGCGAGCCGATGGAGCCGGAGAACCAGCGGGAGCTGGTGACCTTTGTGCAAAATTTCAAAGCCCTTTACCCGAAGAAAACGGTCTGGTGCTACTCCGGCTACACCTGGGAGCAGCTGACCGGCAAAGTCCCCTGCCACGCGCGGTGCGAAGTCACCGACGAGCTGCTGAGTCTGCTGGATGTGCTGGTGGATGGCCGCTTCGTGGAGGCTGAGCACGACATCTCCCTCCGCTTCCGGGGCAGCCGGAACCAGCGTCTGCTGGATGTTCCCAAGTCCCTCGCCGCCGGGCAGCCGGTGTGGTGGCAGGACGAAAAAGTGTTCTCCACCCATACGATGGAATGATAAATAAAAAGCGCAGATTTTCCACAACGAGCCTCTCCGCTCGCGGAAGATCTGCGCTTTTTCTTATTCTCTGCTCCCCACCATATCCTCAATGGCCCGCAGGAAGGCCATGCCATAGCGGGCGGCTTTCTTTTCGCCGACGCCGGTGATGTTCAAAAACTCATCCATGCTCAGGGGCTTGCTCTGGACCATCTCGCGGAGGGTCGCGTCGCTGAACACCATGTAGGCCGGAACATTCTGCTTCGCTGCAAGACGCTTGCGGAGGGCGTAGAGCGCGGCCAGCAGCTTCTCGTCTGCCTCGCTGAGGTCGCCGCCGGCAGCAGCACGGCGGGCCGACAGCCGCCGGGAGTTGGCCGCAGCCCTCTGCTTTGCGGCGGCAGCGCGCTGTTCCACCTCCTGCGCATTCTGCTCGGCAAAGAGGCAGCAGGAACAGTTGCCGCACTTTTCAGGTGCGGCCTCGCCGAAATAGTTCAGCATGAACCGCCGCAGGCACTTCTGGGTAGTGGAGTAGAAGGTCATATACTTGAGCCGCTCTTCCGCCTTGCGGGCGGCCTCAGCCTTGACGTCGGCGGGCAGGCCGTTGTCCGCCTCCGTCTCCTTGTCGATGAAGAAGCGGATGGTTCGCACATCCGTACCGGAATAGAGCAGGATGCAGCGGGACGGCAGACCGTCGCGGCCCGCGCGGCCCGCCTCCTGATAGTAGCTCTCCAGATCCTTGGGCATATTGTAATGGATGACGAACCGGACGTTGGGCTTGTCGATGCCCATGCCGAAGGCGTTGGTCGCCACCATGATCTGAACGCGGTCATAGAGGAAGTCGTCCTGATTCTTCCGGCGCACCTCGGCGTCCAGCTTGGCGTGGTAGGCCGCCGCCCGGATGCCCCGGCTCTGGAGCAGGCGGGCCGTCTCGTCCACCTGCTTCGTAGTGCTGCAATAGACGATGCCCGCGTTGTCTCCCTCCCGGAGCACAAGGTCCAGCAGCTCCTTGGGCTTCTGGCTGGGCAGGGCGCGGCGCGTCTCGAAGTAGAGGTTGGGCCGGTCGAAGCCGGTCGTCACCTCATAGGGCTGATGGAGCTCGAGGTGGCTGCGGATGTCCTCCCGCACCCGGGCCGTTGCCGTGGCCGTGAACGCGCCCACCACCGGGCGATTCGGCAGGCTGTCCACGAACTCCTTGATGCGCAGATAGCTGGGGCGGAAGTCCTGCCCCCACTGGCTGATGCAGTGGGCCTCGTCCACCGTCACCATACTGATGAGCTTTTCCTGCGCGAAGCGCTGGAAGCCCGGCATTTCCAGCCGCTCCGGGGCCACATAGATGATCTTATACCAGCCCTCCCGGGCGCGGCGGAGCATGAGGGCTTTCTGGTTGTCGGTGAGGCTGTTGTTGAGGAAAGCCGCCGCCACACCGGCCTGCACCAGCGCCCCCACCTGGTCCTTCATCAGGCTCACCAGCGGCGACACCACGATGGTGATGCCCGGCAGAAGCAGGGCCGGCACCTGATAGCAGATGGATTTGCCCGCACCGGTGGGCATCACGGCCAGCACATCCTGCCCGTCCAGCAGCCGCCGGACGATGTCCTCCTGCCCGGGGCGGAAACTGTCGTAGCCAAAAACTTTTTTTAAGATAGAATGCGGGTCTGCCATGGGTGCCTCCTGCGTTTTTCAAATCTGTATCCGTATTATTATAGCACAGCCCGGCCCGAAATGGTATCGGAACGCTCTTCTGTCGTCGTTTTTTGGCAGGTATTTGCTGGTGTTCCTAGCTTTTTGTGCGCGAAAATGCTATAATAAGAATACATATCTCCATCTCCGGCCCATTTTGTTCTGAACATGGCCGGGCAAGCACGATAAGGAGCTTTATCTTATGCAACAGAAACTCATCACCTTTGCCGTCCCGTGCTACAACTCGGCGGCATATATGCGCCACTGCATCGAAACGCTGCTCTCCGCCGGGGAGCAGGCCGAGATCATCCTCGTGGACGACGGTTCCGTGAAGGACGAGACCCCGGCCATCTGCGACGAGTACGCTGCCAAGTACCCCACCATCGTCAAGGCCATCCATCAGGAGAACGGCGGCCACGGCGAGGGCGTCAACCAGGGCATCCGCAACGCCACCGGCCTCTACTACAAGGTCGTGGACAGCGACGACTGGCTGGACACCGATGCCCTCCAGAAGGTGCTGTCCCGCCTGCACGCCCTCGTGACCCGCGGCACCGCCCCCGACCTCATGATCTGCAACTATGTCTACGAGCACACCGAGGACGGCACCAGCCACACTGTGCGGTACACCAACATCTTCCCGCAGGAGCGTCTGTTCACCTGGATGCACGTCGGCCACTTCCGCCCCGACCAGAACCTGCTGATGCACTCGGTCATGTACCGCACTGAGGTGCTGCGCAAGTGCGGCATGGTGTTGCCCAAGCATACCTTCTACGTGGACAACATCTTCGTCTACCAGCCTCTGCCTTTCGTCAAGACCATGTATTATATGGACCTCGACCTCTACCGCTACTTCATCGGCCGCGCCGACCAGAGCGTCAACGAGAGCATCATGGTCAAGCGCGTGGACCAGCAGCTCCGGGTCACCAGGCATATGATCGACTGTCAGGACCTCGACGCCCTCAAGGACGAGAAGAAACTGCGGACCTATATGCTCCACTACCTCTCCATGATGATGGCCGTCAGCGACATCTTCCTGCTGCTGGACGGTAGCGCCGAGGCGAAAGAAAAGCAGAAGGGCCTGTGGCAGTATCTGCGCGAGCACACCAGCGCCGCAGTCTACCGCTCCATCCGCTTCGGCTTCGGCGGCGTGACCAACCTGCCCTTCCCCAAGGGCGACGCCATCGTGGTGGGCGGCTACCGCATCGCACGGAAGATCTTCAAGTTCAACTAAATTCACGATTGTTGCAAAAAACAGGGCCGCTGCCTGCGCAGCGGCCCTGTTTTTTTGCCTTTTTCGGCTATTTGTTAAGGAATCTTCAATTTTGCCGCCTGAAAGGATGTTGCTTTTTAGAAAGTGGAATAGTATAATTTATTACTGTGCTGTGTTTTTTGGGCTTTTGGCAAGCAGCAAGAAAACGCGCCTGACTGAGAAAAAGGAGGAAAGGGCGGCTGGGCCTGAGTAATTTTGGCATCGGCTTCGGCACCCTCGAGCAGGTGGACAGCCTGTCCATCATCACCCAGGTGGCGCTGGGCTTCATCGCCTTCGTCATCGGCAACGAGTTCCCGGTCTCCCTCGACTAAGTCTGCCTATGACAAACGGCACTCCGAACTGCTTCGGAGTGCCGTTTACTGTATCTTTTGGTCGAATTATATGTTATAATCGTCTCACGGTCCTTACCGACCCAATTTCATTGTCTTTCTGTCTTTATTATATGCGATCGTACAGAAAAGTCAAGCATTCACTTCAAGATAACTTCACCATTTTCGGCATCCACCGTCAGGCTGCCGCCCGCTTTCAGGGTGCCGTCGATGATGCGCTCGGCGGCGGGGTCCTCCACAGCTTTGCGGATGACGCGGCGCAGGTCGCGGGCGCCGAATTTGCCGCCCTGACTCTTGGCCACGAGGGCAGAGAGAGCCGCCGGAGTGTAGCTGTAGGCGATGCCCTTGGCTTCCATGCTGGGCTTGTACTCATCCAGCATGAGAGCCGCGATGCCTTCCAGCGTCTGCTGGCTCAGCGGCTTGAAAGCGATGACCTCATCCACACGGCCAAGGAACTCAGGCCGCAGGAACTGGCTCAGAGCCTTGCGGGTCTTTTCCTCACTCAGCTGCTCCTCGCTCTTGTTGAAGCCGAGGCCGGAGGTCGTCTTGTCGCCGCTGCCGGCGTTGGAGGTCATGCAGATGACCGTATTGGAGAAGTCCACCGTCCGGCCCTGTGCATCGTTGATCTTGCCCTCGTCGAGGATCTGGAGCAGGATGTTCATAACGTCGGGGTGGGCCTTTTCGATCTCATCGAACAGCACCACGCTGTAGGGGCGGCGGCGCACCTTTTCGGTGAGCTGACCGGCCTCCTCGTAGCCCACATAGCCCGGAGGCGAACCGATCATGCGGGACACCGCATATTTCTCCATATACTCGCTCATGTCGAGACGGATGAGCGGGTCGGGGCCGTCGAAGAGCTGGTTTGCCAGCTGCTTGACCAGCTCCGTCTTGCCGACGCCGGTGGGGCCGACGAAGATGAAGCTTGCGGGACGGCGGCGGCCCGACAGGTCGGCGCGGCTCCGCTTGACGGCCTGTGCCACCAGATGGACGGCCTCGTCCTGACCGATGATCTTCTTTTTCAGCTCGGCTTCCAGCCCGGCCAGTTTGACGAACTCCGTCTCCTGGATCTTCACCGCCGGGATGCCCGTCCACAGCTCAATGACCTTGGCCACATCGTCCATGGTCACTTTTATCTCGCTGGCAGCAGCCTGCTTTGCGGGCAGCTCTGCCTCGAGCTTGGCGATGCGGGTCTTCCGCTGGGCCACCTGCTCGTAGTCGATGGCCTCATTGACGTCGGAGGACTCCATGTCTGCCTCTTCCTGTCTGAGGCCGTCCAGCTCCTTCTGCATCTCGAGATACTCCGAGATGACCGGGTGGGCGAGATTGCAGCAGGCGCAGGCTTCGTCCAGCAGGTCGATGGCCTTATCGGGCAGGTAGCGGTCCGTGATATACCGCTCACTGAGGGTGACGATGGCGCTCAGCACATCGGCATCCACCTGCACATGGTGGTGCTCCTCGTAATACTTCTTGATGCCGTTCATGACGGCCAGCGTATCGGCCACGCTGGGCTCTTCCACACGGACGGGCTGGAAGCGGCGCTCAAGGGCCTGATCCTTCTCGATATACTTGCGGTACTCGTTGAAGGTGGTGGCGCCGATGACCTGGATCTCACCGCGGGAGAGGGCGGGCTTGAGGATATTGCCCGCGTTCATGGCGCCCTCGCTCTCGCCGGCGGAGGTGATGGTGTGGATCTCGTCAATGAACAGGATGATGTTGCCGGCGGCCTTGACCTCGCTCAGCAGACCCTTGACCCGCTGCTCGAACTGGCCGCGGAACTGGGTGCCGGCCACGAGGCTGGTCAGATCCAGCAGGAAGATCTCCTTATCCTTCAGGCCCACAGGGACATTGCCCTTGGCGATGCGCTCCGCGATGCCCTCGGCGATGGCCGTCTTGCCGACGCCTGCCTCACCGATGAGGCAGGGGTTGTTCTTCTGGCGGCGGCTCAAGATCTGGATGGTGCGGTAAATTTCGCGGTCGCGGCCCACGATGTCGTCGAGCTTGCCCTCCCGGGCTTTGCGGGTCAGGTTCTCACAGTAGGTGTCGAGGAATTTGCGGCGGGGCGGCTTCTTGCCGTTCTTCTGGGCCTTTTTGCTGTTTCCGGCATCGCCCTCCGCCTTGACGCCCAGCGGGAATGTAGCGCTGGAGCCGGGGACAAGGTCGTCGTCCCCTTCGTTCTCCTCGCCGTCCATGGGCTGGCCCATATTCATCATGAGGGAGAGGGGGTTCGCGTCCCCCATCTCATCCATCATGCTCTCCATCCGGTTTTCCATGTTATCCATGTCCTCGTCGGACATACCGAACTGCTTCATCAGGTCTTCCACCGGCTTGATGTGCAGCTCACGCGCACAGTGCAGGCAAAAGCCCTCATTTTTCATCTGGCCGTTCTCCATCCGCTGGACGAAGATGATGGCCGGACGTTTCTGACAGCGATTGCAGACCATATAGGTTCCTCCTAAAGCTCCCCTTTACAGGAAGGGGTTGAACAGATTGAATGCTTTATAGTAAAGGCTGCTGCTCATGACCGTATCGTTCAGGACGGTCAGATTGCCGCCGGTGATGACGATGACGGCCCACACCACACAGAGCATCAGATAGATGTCCATGGTGCTGGCGACACAGCCGGTGACCCAGCCCAGCCAGCGGTTGACGGTGCCGATGACCGGCAGCCGGTTGACGAGGCCCAGCACGGTGACCAGCATACTCACCAGCATCCGCAGCAGGGCAAAGACCACGAAAAAGAGCACGACCGAAATGACCGGCGTGAGCAGCGGAGCCAGCACCTTCTGGACGATGGCGTCCGCCAGCACCACGGCGTTGTCGCTGAGCACAGCCGAGATGGAGCGCTCGCAGGTCTCCACGATGGAGGCGCGGAAGCTCTCGGGCAGAAAGCCCGCGTACTTGTCCGCGATGCCGGTCAGGTCCACGACCCCTCCGGCCGAGATGCTCTCGGCGATCTGGGTACGGAAGCTCCCGGCCAGAAAGCGCTGGAACACCTCGGCAGCGGCCCAGCCCGAAAAGACCCGGGCGCCCACGAGGCTGAAGACATTCCCGCCCAGCTGGACACTGGATGCGAGAAAGCCCTTGCGGGCATAGCGCACAGCCAGAAGCAGCCAGACCACGGTACATACTATATCAAAAAGAAATGACGGATTCTTGAACATATCTTGTTTTCCTTATTATGTATTGCTTTGAGCGTTGTTTTCTGCCGCAGGCGGGGTCAATCCCTGCACCGTATTGCCGCAGAAGACCAGCAGCTGCCTGCGGTCGGCCAGCAGACCCTGCGGGCGGGCCGAAAGGCTCTGGGTCCACTGGGAGGTGCCGTCGGTGGAAAGGCACTCCACCCCTGTATCGGTGAGCAGATAGAACTGCGCACCAGAGCGGACGATGCGGTTGGACGCCTGCACCTGCGTAGTGTTCTCGACACCGAGGTCACGGCCCAGCATCACGGCCTGACAGAGCTGGCCGGAGGCCAGCAGAAGGGCAGTATTGCCTGAAGCGTCCACCGAGATGTCGCGGAGGGCCTGCCCGGTAAAGTCATAGGCTGCCCGCTCTCCGCCGGATGCGTTGTAGAGGACAGCGCGGCTGTCGCAGGCGGTCAGAATGCTCTGGGAACCGGTCCAGCTCAGCCACTGAGCCGCGCCGCTTCCGCTGCCCACCAGCAGGGGGTCGCCCTGCGCCAGGGTGACGACATAGAAATTCGTGACCATCTGGCCGCCGTTCACCGTCACCGCCGCCACTGCCAGCCGCTGCCCATCCGGCGAAAAGGCCAGCCGCAGCGGGGTGCCGTCGGCGATGGTGAGGCTCCAGCTCAGCAGCTGCTCCATTGAGGACGAGTAGACCCGAAGCCGGGCCGCACTGCCGGGGTCCTCTGTGACGACGGCCAGCGTGCCGTTGTCGGCCATGGCACAGAGGGTGATGCTGTTCTCCATCGTCTTGGTGTAGAGGTTCTGGGTCCGGCTCTCCACCCGCAGCTCATTGCCCGAGCGATTGTAGAGCACAAAGCGGTTCTTGCCCACAGCCAGCGCCGGGCGGGCGTAGCCGCTCTGGATGGAGTTGAGCCGGGTGCCGGTGCGGGACCAGACCACGCACCCTTCCTCGCCCAGCTCCACAAAGCTGCTGTTCATGGCGGCAAGCTGTTTCACCTCCATGACGCCGGTCTGCTGGGGCCAGCCCGTGCCGGGGAAGAGCAGGATGCGGGCGGTATCGGCCCAGTCCTTGGCCATGGCCACAGAGCTGCCCACGATGCCGGTGGTGAACAGCACCACCAGCGTCAGCGCCACGACGATGAGTGCCGTGCGGCGGATGCGCCGGTTCCGCACCCGCTCGCGGGCCTGCTCGAGGTATTCGACCCGTCCCGCCGAAAGCGGCTCGTCCGACACAGGCCGGGGGCCGCGCTGTCTTTTTCTCATACTCTCCTGTCCCTTCGTGCAATGACAGTGCTCCCAAAGGGGCGTTTTCCCTCCGGGAGCATCGGTCGTGTTTGCGTTATTCTATGGGCGTGTCGTAGTCCACGCTCTTGAGGAAAAGCCCTTTCGCCGCCAGCGTCGGCCCGGCGTTTTTGCGGTCGCGGCTGGCGAGGATGCCCGGCACGGCCTCAGGCGCAAGACGCCCTGCGCCGGCCTCACAGAGGGTGCCTGCAAGGATGCGCACCATGTTGTAGAGGTAGCCGTCCGCCGTCACCGTGATGTCGATGTCGTCGCCCCGGCGCTGAACGTCACAGGCCGTGATGGTGCGCACGGTGTCGCCGTGAGCCGCAGCCGAGCTGCCCGAGGCGCAGAGGGCGAGGAAATCGTGCTTTCCCACAAAATACTGCGCCGCCTGCTGCATCCTGTCCGCGTCCAGCCGCCCCGGCACTTTGGTGTAATACCGCGCGGCAAAGGGCGAGTCGATCGGACTGTTGTGGATGCGGTAGAGATAGGTCTTAGTGTGGGCCGCATAGCGGGCGTGGAAATCGTCCGGCACCACCCGCGCTTCCAGCGCCCGGATGTCCGGGGGCAGATGCCGGTTCAGCGCCAGCGGCAGCTTTGCCGCCGGGATGCGGGTGTCGGCGTGGAAGTTGAGCATGAAGCCCAGCGCGTGGACGCCGGCGTCGGTGCGGCTGCAGCCCTTGATGTCGGGCCGACAGCCCAGCACCGCCTCCAAGGCGTCCTGAAACGCAGCAGCTACGCTCCGCCCGTTGGGCTGCACCTGAAACCCGCAGTAGTTCGTGCCGTCGTATGCTAAAGTAAGAAGATAGTTCATCAATGAAATTACAACTTTCCCGTCCGTATCATTCAAAATCGGAGAAACGAGAAAAAAGCGTTTAGCGAAGCGGCTAGCTTTTTTCCGTTTCGACCTCTTCTTTGGGGTCTGAAAGGGGCGAGCAGCCCCTTTCTCGTGCCTCCCGCGCTTCGAAAGTAGCGGGCGCTTTTCTGGTTCTCTTTTGGCGCGCAAAAGAGAACTTCTCCCCCGCACTTTAGAAATTCGGGAACACCAATCTCGAAGCGAGGATCACCGCAAAACACGCAATGCACACTGCAAGGTCGATATAATCCTGCTTTTCGCACCGCAGCACCTTGAGGCGGGTGCGTCCGTCACCGCCGCGATAGCAGCGGCACTCCATGGCCATGGCCAGCTCGTCGGCGCGGCGGAAAGCCGAGATGAACAGCGGCACCAGCACCGGGACCAGCGCCTTGATGCGCTCGGTCATCTTGCCGTTGTCCAGCTGCGCACCACGGGCTTTCTGGGCGTTCATGATCTTGTCGGTCTCCTCGATGAGGGTAGGAATGAACCGCAGCGCGATGCTCATCATCATGGCCAGCTCATGCACCGGGAAGTGGAGCCTGCCAAGAGGCTTGAGCAGCTGCTCGATGGCGTCCGTCAGGACGATGGGACTGGTGGTGTAGGTCAAAAGGCTCGTGCCTGCGATGAGGGCCATGACGCGCACCGCCATCAGTACAGCATACCGGATGCCCTCCGCGTAAACGGTCAGAAATCCGAGCTTGAACACCGGGTCGCCCTCGCCCGAGACAAAGAAGAGGTTCAGCACCGCCGTAAAGACGATGATGGGGAAGATGGGCTTCAGGCTCTTGAGGATGAGCTTGAAGGGGATTTTCGCTACCGCGTACATCGCGGCGAGGAAAATCAGCGAAAGCGCAAGGCCCAGCGGGTTGGACGCCGCAAAGAGCAGCACGATATACAGGATGGTCAGCACCAGCTTGAGCCGGGGGTCAAAACGATGGACGAGGCTGTTGCCGGGGAAGTGCTGGCCGATGGTAATATCTCTCAGCATCCGGCTGCACCCCCTTTCTGTTCTTCATTCCGGGGTAAGACGAGGGTCTCCCCTGCATCCCGCCGGGCTTTTGCCGCCAGGATCATCTTGACGGCGTAGGGGATGGTGTAGACGTCCGCCGGGACATCCACGCCCATCTCCCGCAGCTTGAGGAAGATCTTCGTCACCTGCGGCACGGAGAGGCCCAGTTCCAGAAGCTCGGGAGCGCGGGCAAAGACCTTCTCCACCGTGTCGTACATGGCGATCTTCTTCCGGCTCATCACCAGCACCTTGTCGGCGTACTTGGCAATGTCCTCCATGCTGTGGGAGACCAGAAGCACCGTGGTGCCGGTCTTTTTGTGGTAGTCCTTCACCTCGGACAGGATCTCATCCCGTCCCTCGGGGTCGAGGCCGGCCGCAGGCTCGTCCAGAACGAGGATACGGGGCTTCATGGCCATAACGCCCGCCACGGCCACGCGACGCTTCTGTCCGCCGGACAGCTCAAAGGGGCTGCGCTCCAACAGCGCTTCATCGAGGCCGACGAATTCTGCTGCCTCGTGGACGCGCTTATCGACCTCCGCCTCGTCGAGGCCCATATTCTTCGGGCCGAAGGCGATGTCCTTATAGCATGTTTCCTCAAAGAGCTGGTACTCCGGGTACTGGAACACCAGACCCGTCAGGAAACGGAAATCCCGGATCTTTTCCGGCTCGGCCCAGAGGTCGCGGCCATCAATGATGATCTTGCCGCTGGTGGGCTTGTTCAGACCGTTCATGTGGGTGATGAGGGTGCTCTTGCCGGAGCCGGTGGCTCCGATGATGCCCACGAAATCGCCCTCTTCCACCTCGAAGCTCACGTCGTCCAGCGCGGTGACTGCGTTCGGCATACCGGGGTTGTAGACATAGCTCAGGTGTTCTACTTTGATAATGCTTGCCATGTTTCCGTCCCCCCTTACTTCAGCAGCTCATACAGAGCCTGTGCGCACTCGCCGGTGTCGATGATGCCTTCGGGCATGGGGATGCCGGCCTTGACCAGCTCATCCCGCAGCTCTGCGGCCTGCGGCACGTCGAGGCGGAGAGAACGGACTTTTTCGGTCTGGCTGAACACCTCTTTCGGGGTGCCTTCCATCACCACATTGCCCTGGCTCATCACCAGAACGCGGTCGGCCTGCGCAGCCTCTTCCATGTAGTGGGTGATGGACACAACGGTGATGCCCAGATCCTTGTTGAGGTGGTGGATGGTCTGCATCACCTGCTCACGGCCGCGAGGGTCGAGCATGGCGGTAGCCTCGTCGAGGATGAGGCATTCGGGGCGCATGGCGACGACGCCCGCAATGGCGACGCGCTGCTTCTGGCCGCCCGAGAGGTTGTGGGGTGCGCGCTCCCGGAACTCGTAGATGCCCGCCATCTTCATGGCGTCATCGACGCGGCGGCGCATCTCTTCCGGCGGAACACCGAGGTTTTCCAGCGCGAAAGCCACGTCTTCCTCTACCACCGTGGCGACGATCTGGTTGTCCGGGCTCTGGAACACCATGCCCACGGTCTGGCGGATGTCATAGAGCTTGTCATCATCGGCGGTGTCCATGCCCTCGACGTACACCTTGCCCTCCTCCGGCAGGAGGATGGCGTTGAAGTGCTTGGCAAGGGTGGATTTGCCGCAGCCGTTTGCGCCCAGCACGGCCACGAACTCGCCCCGCCCGACCTGCATGGAGACGCCGTTGAGCGCGTAGCCGGGCTGCTCCGAGTCGTAGCGGAACTTTAAGTTTTCTGCTGTCAGTATCGTTTCACTCATTTGTTTTCTCTTTCTGGTGGTGCGCCCCTCTGAAAGGGGCTGTACCCCATTCTTTAAGATTCTTTGTTGAAGCTTTCTCGCTTCGTATAAGCCTCTCCCTTTGGGAGAGGTGGCACCGAAGGTGACGGAGAGGGCAAGGATGTCAGCATGGAAAGAACTGCTCAGCGATAACTTCCCTCTGACAAAGGCTGCTGATCATCGCTGTAAAGCAGCCCTTGAGTCACGGGCTTGCCCTCTCAGGCGCTCACGCGCCAGCTCTCCCAAGGGGAGAGCCTTTCAGCGTCATTCCTCCCAAATCGCCGTCGCGCCGCAGGGGACGACGCCGCCGGTGGCGGAGACGGGCAGGCCGATCTCGTCGCAGCTGGTCTTTCCGCCAAAGCGGGGGATCAGCGTCGTCTTGAGCATATACTCCATGACGGCGGGCGAAAGGCCGGTGGTGTAGCTGTTGACCGCAAAGAAGAGCGGCTTGTCGCTCAGCACCTCTTCGCACTGGCTGATGAGGTCGTAGATGCAGTCTTCCAGCTTCCAGATCTCGCCGCCGGGGCCGCGTCCATAACTCGGCGGGTCCATGATGATGCCGTCGTAGGTGTTGCCGCGGCGCTTCTCGCGGGCGACGAACTTGGCGCAGTCGTCCACCAGCCAGCGGATGGGCCGGTCGGCGAGGCCGCTGGCGGCGGCATTGTCCTTGCCCCAGGCCACGATGCCCTTGGAGGCATCCACATGGCAGACGGTAGCGCCCGCCGCCGCACAGGCCAGCGTTGCACCGCCGGTGTAGCCGAAGAGGTTCAAAACTTTAATGGGCCGGCCTGCGGCGCGGATCTTCTTGGCGTACCAGGCCCAGTTGACGGCCTGCTCCGGGAAGACGCCGGTGTGCTTGAAGCCGGTGGGGCTGACGATGAGGGTCAGCTTATCCTCCCCTTCTCCGCAGGTGATCTTCCACTTTTCGGGCAGACGGCGGCGGTACTCCCACTCGCCGCCGCCCTGATTGGAGCGGTGGTAAACGGCGTCCGCCCTGGCCCAGAGGGGGCTCTGCTGGGGCGTCTTCCACACCACCTGCGGGTCAGGCCGGACAAGCAGCGTCTCGCCCCAGCGTTCCAGCCGGTTGCCGTCGGTGGCATCCAGCAGCTCGTAGTCTTTCCATGTATCTGCAGGGCGCATATGCGTCCTCCTTCCTGCTTTTTATCTCTATCTTAACCTTCGATGATCCGCTCGTTGATCTTATCCACGATGCGCCTGGCGCACAGGTCGATGGCCTCGAGGTCCTGCCCCTCCACCATGACGCGGATCTTCGGCTCCGTGCCGGAGACGCGCACCAGCACACGGCCCATGTCCATCAGCTTCTGCTGCTCGTTCTCGATGAAGTCGGCCAGCACCTTGTCTTCCTTGTAGGCGGCCTTCTGGGCGGCATTGGCCGCCACATTCACCAGCACCTGAGGGTACTGGGCGTAGATGCCGTTCAGCTCACTCATCTTCTTGCCGCTCTTGGCCAGCAGCTTGAGCAGCTTGCCGGCGGTCAGCTCACCGTCACCGGTGGTGGTGTGGTGGAGCAGGATGACGTGGCCGCTCTGCTCGCCGCCGATGGCGTAGCCGTTCTCCCGCATGTTCTCGAGAACATAGCGGTCGCCGACGGCGGTCTTCTCGGTGCGGATCCCCTGGGACTCCATAAACTTGATGAAGCCCAGGTTGGACATGACGGTGACGACCGCAGTATTGCCGTCCAGACAGCCCTTTTCCTTCATGTTCATGGCCAGCAGGGCGATGATCTTGTCGCCGTCGATCTCCTGCCCCTTCTCGTCGCAGGCGAGGCAGCGGTCTGCGTCGCCGTCAAAGGCGATGCCGCAGTCAAAGCCGCCCTCGACGACGGCCTTTTCCAGATTGTCCAGATGGGTGCTGCCCACACCGGCGTTGATGTTCTTGCCGTCAGGCTCCACGCCGATAAAGGTACACTTTGCGCCCAGACGGGGGAACAGCTGCCGGGCTGCTGCTGCGGAGGCACCGTTGGCGCAGTCGATGCAGATGTTCAGGCCGGACAGGTCGCCGTTGATGGACTCATACAGGTGGTCGGTGTAGTCCTTGATGCCGTCGGTGCGGCAGGTCACGCGGCCCACATCGTCGCCGGTGGCCAGCTTGAGGCCCGCGCACTGATTGTCGATATAGGCTTCAATTTCGTTCTCCACCTCGTCCGGCAGCTTGTAGCCGGTGCCGGCGAAGATCTTGATGCCGTTGAATTCCATCGGGTTGTGAGACGCCGAGATGACCACGCCGGCGTCGGCGTTGTACTTGCGCACCAGATAGGCCACGGCGGGAGTGGGGACGACGCCCAGACTCTCGACGTCCGCGCCCACGCTGCACAGACCGGCGGTCAGGGCAGCTTCCAGCATATCACCGGACTGGCGGGTGTCCTTGCCGATGAGGATACGGGGCTTATGGCCGGTGCTGCTGGTCAGCACGGCGGCAGCGCCGCGTCCGATGAGCATCGCCATCTCACAGGTCAGGTCTGCACCGGCCACACCGCGCACACCGTCGGTACCAAAATACTTTCCCATAGTAAATACCTCACTTAAAATAAGCTCTGCTGTCCATTGTCCTCGGCGCTGTCGCTCTCAGGCGCTTTCAGGCCGAGATGCTCATACGCCAGCCGGGTGGCACAGCGGCCCCGGGGCGTCCGGGTCAGAAAGCCCATCTGCATCAGGTAGGGCTCACACAGATCTTCCAGTGTCACGGCCTCTTCGCCGAGGGCTGCGGCCAGTGTTTCCAGACCCACCGGGCCGCCGTTGTACATTTCAATGATAGCGCGGAGCAGGCTGCGGTCCAGTTCGTCCAGACCCAGCGCGTCCACGTCCATCCGCTTGAGGCTCAGCAGCGCCACATCCCGGTCGATGATGCCGTCGCCCAACACGGTGGCAAAGTCGCGCACACGCTTGAGGAAGCGGTTCGCCACACGGGGCGTGCCGCGGCTGCACTTGGCCAGCTCATAAGCACCCTCGGGGGTGATGGGCTGATCGAGGATGCCCGCCGAGCGGATGATGATATTGCTCAGCTCGTCGGGGCTGTAGAGCTCCAGCTTGAGCAGCACGCCGAAGCGGTCGCGCAGAGGGCCGGTGATCTGGCCCGCACGGGTGGTCGCACCCACCAGCGTGAACCGGGGCAGATTGATGCGGATGCTCTGGGCGCTGGGGCCTTTGCCTATCATAATATCCAGCGCATAGTCTTCCAGTGCCGGGTAAAGCACCTCTTCCACCTGCCGGGAGAGGCGGTGGATCTCGTCGATGAAGAGGACGTCGCCCTCCTGCAGATTGGTCAGCAGGGCAGCGAGGTCGCCGGGCTTTTCGATGGCCGGGCCGCTGGTGATGCGGATCTGCACCCCCATCTCGTTGGCGATGATGCCCGCCAGCGTCGTCTTGCCCAGGCCCGGAGGGCCGTAGAGCAGGATGTGATCCATAGGCTCGCCCCGGCGCTTGGCCGCTTCGAGATAGATTTTCAGGTTCTGCTTGACCTTTTCCTGTCCGATGTAGTCCTCCAGATGCTGGGGGCGGAGGTTGTTTTCCTCGCTGTCCGCCGCCGTCATCCCGGGCTGCATCATTTTTGCGCCATAGAGCGCGGTATCGTCCTGCATCGTTTACCTCCTGCCCGCCATGCTGCGCAGCGCCAGCTTGATGATCTCTTCCACCGGGAGCGTGCCGTCGATCTTGGAGACGGCCAGTGCGGCTTCGCTCTGGCTGTAGCCCAGCGACACCAGCGCGGCGATGGCCTGCCCTGCCCCCTGTGCGGCGGCGGTGTCCGAAGCAGCGCCCGCCACGTTTTCCAGGTCGATGCCGGCGGCAAAGCCTTTGGCGACCTTATCTTTCAGTTCCAGCACGATGCGCTGGGCCAGCTTGGGGCCGACACCGGACGCGGCCTTGAAGGCTTTGTGGTCGCCCGCCGAGATGGCCAGCGCCACACGGTCGGGTTCCATGACGCTCAGGATGGCAAGGCCCACTTTCGCGCCCACGCCCGACACCGAGGTGAGCAGCTCGAAACAGGCCTGCTGCTCCTCGCTGGCAAAGCCGTAGAGGCTGACGTCGTTCTCGGTGACGTTCATCACCGTATAGATGGTGGCTTCGTTCCCCACGCCGGGCAGCGCACCGGCCACGCTGGCCGGACACTGGGCGTAGTACCCCACGCCGCCGCAGCAGATGACCACAGCGTTCAGGGTCTTTTTGATGATCTTTCCGGTTAAGCTGTATATCATAATAACAACCTCAGATCGGCCCCGGCACTCTCCGCACGAAGCGGTTGAGCTGGCTGCCGTTGGTGTGGCAGAAGGTGATGGCCATCGCCAGCGCGTCGGCAGTGTCGTCGGGCTTGGGGATGGCGGGCAGATGCAGCAGGATGCGGGTCATCTCCTGCACCTGCTTTTTCACGGCTTTGCCGTAGCCGGTGACGGCCTGCTTGACCTGCATCGGGGTGTACTCGTAGATGGGCAGGCCCGCCTGCGCCGCCGCCAGCAGGATGACACCGCGCGCCTCGGCCACGCCGATGACGGTGGTCTGGTTGTGCTGGTAGAACAGCTTTTCGATGGCCAGCACCTCCGGCTGCGTCCGCTCGATGACCTCTTTGACGCCCGCATACACCTCGTCCAGCCGCCGCTCGAACGGCACGCCGGCGTCGGTACACACCGCGCCAAAATCCACCGGTGCAAAGCGGTTTCCCGCGTAATCCACCACGCCCCATCCCACGATGGCGTAGCCCGGGTCGATGCCCAATACTCTCATTCTGCGATACCTTTCCTATTGTAATCATCTTATTATAGCACACCTATAAAAAAGGGGCAACGATAACCTTTTAACTCCCAGCCTTCGCCCGCTTTCCCACCCCTCCGGCAGAGGCGTTCCGGCCATCCCCGGAAAGATTTTTTGAAGATTTTTGCAAAAAGGGCTTGATTTTTATTCCATCCTATGCTATCATAATTGAGCTGACTACAGCAAAACAGAATATGGACGGTTAGCTCAGCTGGTAGAGCATCTGCTTGACGTGCAGGAGGTCACAGGTTCGAGTCCTGTACCGTCCACCATACAGTTCGTACTCGAACCCGATTCTTTACGAAAAAGGGTTCGGGTACGTTTTTTGTTTACGGGAGGTTCGCGGTTGCGGAGTGTAACGAAGCAATGAAAGCCCCAGTGGGGCTTTCAAGCGACAGAACGGTCTTGCGCAGCAAGATGGAGGGGCCTCGCCCCGACAAGTTCCTGCGGAGGCACTACTCAAAACAGTAAGCAGGAATGAGTAAAGGCAGGGTATCATCGTGGCGATGGTATCCTGCCTTTTGTGCGATCGGATGATTATAAGCCAAAGGCTCTCACCTGTTCTGTCGTATGCGCAGAACGAGCGAGAGCCTTTGTGATGAAAAGAAGAAAATGAAGGAGGATAGCTTGTTATTTGGCGGCTTTTTCGCCCTCCGGGAAGATGATCTTATTCACAAAGAAGAAGATCACCATGGAGATGCCGCCGTTGAGCACAGTGGTGCCGATGTTGTAGATAAAGTCCGGCACCAGCAGGCCAGCCACCGCCACCCAGATGCAATTGATGGAGTTGACGATGCAGGTGATGAGGCAGAAGGCCAACACATACCAGCCGATCTGCTTGGCCAGGTTGCCTTTGCTGCGGAACACAAAGCTGCGCTGGATGGGGAAGTTGATGCACTCCCCGATGACCATGGCGATCATATAAGCGCAGAAGTAGGGCAGACCGCCGTGAGCGGCGTCGTAGCCCAGGATATTCCACTTGAAGGTCTCCCCGAACAGGGTGATGTCGATGCCGGGCCAGCCGAAATCCACCACCGGCAGACTGGCAAAAGCCTTGGGCAGAAACTGCAGCAGCAGGTATTTGAATACCGTAATGAGATTGGACACGATGACAAAGAGGCCGCCCTCACGCACCCACTTGGCAGCGGCCGGGTGCTTGGCTGCAAAGTTATTCCAGAAGTTCATAGGTTGGCTCCTCTCAGCTATTTTTCAGGCGTTCTTCCATACGGCTGTTCAGCACCACATTCTTCAGAGCCTCCCAGATCACCCGGAGAATGCCGATGATCCAGAAGCCCTTCAGCTCCATGACGATGCCGTCCACCATGCCCATGCTGATGGCACCATTGGTCATTTTAGCCAAAGCACGCAGGGGCATATTGTACTGGAACAGGATGTTCAGGTCCGGCTTGCCTTTTTTGATGCTGCGGTTCAGCAGGGCACCCAGCACAGCGGCAGCGATCCAGCCCAGGGGGCTGCGGCCATGGCCCATCTCGCCCAGGGTCATGTTCCGGTCGATGCGGACCTTGCCTTCCGGCAGGGGACGGCCCAGCAGGGCCTCGTACTCTGCATCCGGCACCTGGGCCACCTCTCCGGTCCTGTAGTGGGGCAGCTCCAGCCCGGCATAGGGGTCCGGGGCGTTGGTGCCCTCCACCGTCACCACGGCGGTAAGCCGGATGTCGGCACTGGAGGCACCTACCAGCAGCTGGTAGCTGCCCCCCTCCACCTCCCACCGATCGGTCTTGACGTTCCAGTAGCGGAAGGCCTTGTCATCCAGCGGGATGGTGACGGTCTTGCTCTCTCCGGCTTCCAGCTGCACCTTGAAAAAGCCCTTTAACTCCTTGGCGGGACGGAAAATTTTTGCATCCGGTTTTGCCACATACAGCTGCACCACCTCGGCACCTGCACAGCTGCCGGTGTTGGTGACGGTCAGGGTCACGCCCTGGGCGTCGGCCTGCAGGTCACTGTAGGCAAAGCTGGTGTAGCTGAGGCCGTAGCCAAAGGGGAAAGCGGTGGGCACACCGGCGGTGTCGTAGTAGCGGTAGCCCACATACAGACCCTCGCGGTACTCCACGGTGCGTCCCGCGCCGCCGAAGCGCTCCTTTGCGGGGGTGTCGGCGTAGCGGCACGCCCAGGTCTCCGCCAGCTTGCCGCAGGGGTTCTGTGCGCCGGTGAGCACCTCGACCAGTGCGCCCGCGCCTGCCTGACCGCCCAAGCAGCCGTAGACCAGCGCCTTGCAGTCCTTGAGCCATGCGCTTTCCAGCGAGGAGCCTGCGCTCAACAGCACCACCACGTTGGGGTTGACGGCAGCCACGGCAGCCAGCAGCGCCAGCTGGTTTTCTGCCAGCTTCATGTCGGCGCGGTCGATGCCCTCGCTCTCCTTGATCTCGTCCAGACCCATGCACAGCAGCACCACGTCGGCGTTCTTTGCCAGCAGCACCGCTTCGGCCTGCAGCGCATCATCGGGCTTGCCCTGGCGGTCAAAGCCCTGGGCGTAGCCGACGCTGTTCAGCCCGCTTTCTGCCAGGCAGTCCAGGAAGGAATCCACCTTGATGGAGTTGACGGCGCTGGAGCCTGCACCCTGATAGCGGGGCGTCTGGGCAAAGTCGCCGATGACCGCCACCTTTTCCCCCTTTGCAAGGGGCAGCAGGCTGTTTTCGTTCTTCAGCAGCACGATGCTCTGGGCAGCCGCCCGGCGTGCCAGGGCGTGGTGGGCGTCGGCGTCAAACTTGCTGGGGGCAGCGTCCACCGCTGCCTTGGTGGTGAACACCAGCTCCAGCAGCTCCTCCAGCCGGGCGTCCACGTCCGCTTCGGTGATCTTGCCGGTCTGCACCGCCTTTATCAGCTCCCGGATGGAGTCATCACCCGGGCAGGGCATTTCCAGGGTAGAGCCGTTCTTCACGCCAAGGGCGTGGTCGTTGCTGCCGCCCCAGTCGGTGACCACGGCCCCCTCAAAGCCCCAGTCCTTCCGCAGGATATCCTGCAGCAGGTGAGCGTTCTCGTTGGCGTAGGTGCCGTTGATGAGGTTGTAGGCCGACATGATGGTCTTAGGGTGCGCCTCTTTGACCACCATTTCAAAGCCGGTCAGGTAAATTTCCCGCAGGGTGCGCTCGTCCACAATGGAATCCGAGGCCATACGGCGCAGCTCCTGACTGTTCACCGCAAAGTGCTTGGGGCAGGCGGCAACGCCGTTTTTCTGGATGCCGCGGACGTAGGCCGCTGCCATCTTACCGGCAAGGTAGGGGTCCTCCGAGAAATACTCGAAGTTGCGGCCGCACAGGGGGCTGCGCTTGATGTTCAGGCCGGGGCCCAGCAGCACCGACACGCCCTGTGCCGCTGCTTCTTCGCCCATAGCTGCGCCCACAGCCTCGCCAAGCTCCGGGTCCCAGCTGTTGGCAACGGTAGCCGAGGTGGGGAAGCAGGTGGCGGGCACACTGGGGTTCAGGCCCAGATGGTCGGCGGCGCCCGCCTGCTTGCGCACGCCGTTGGGGCCGTCGGACAGGGTAATGGCCGGGATGCCCTTGCCCGGCAGCGCCCGGGTGGTGAACACCGTGCCGCCGCTCAGCAGGGCGCATTTTTGTTCCAGATCCAGTGTTTTGATGATATCTGTGTGTTTCATGGATCGCTCCTGATAAAAAGAAGGGGCGACGGATGCTTTGCCCGCCGCCCCTTCCGTTTTTTGTATTACTCAGACGGTTTTGATGTCGTCCTCTTTCTTTTTCCGGAAGCGGAAGATGGTCAGGATGACCAGGACTGCGATCAGACCGCCGCAGACGCCATCCACAGCGTAGATGACCTTCTGGTAAGGCTCGACCTTTGCCAGATAACGGCTGCCCGGCA
>OJOV01001172.1_pt1 | contig 22962 bp, 17 predicted proteins | sample 1598281 | NCBI WGS metagenome assembly OJOV01 (sample SAMN03922469, study PRJEB24848) | human gut metagenome | isolation source: stool sample | host: Homo sapiens | place: Germany | collected 2010-11
AACCCCCGCTACAAACCCCTTTGACAGTGTGTTTTCCTAATAGGCGCTAATCATACGATAATTCCTCCACCATTATTTGCCATAGCTAACATAATTTTTGCCAACGGACCCTTGTCTATCCAAGTCTCTTTAAAATCCATTTCATTCAATTCACCGCATGACTTTTTCATAAAATCCCGAAAATTGTCTTTTGTTGGTTCTTTAAGAAACTGATCATAAAAATGATCTTTTATTTGTGGATTCACCCAATTTCCCTCCTTAATCATAACTTCCATTAGCTGCTACTAGCTTTACAATTCAACTAATTTACTATCTTCAAAGTAGTAAATATTTTCCTTTTTATACCCATATTTCGACCTTGGAATACTTATATGTGGCTCAAAAGTAAAATAATCTACATCGCTCAATTTCTGTTTATTTCCTTTCTCAATATATACTCGATCACCCTTATTCTTCACAATGGAATGCCCTAAATTTCCCATAAAATCAAGGTTAATAAATCCATTTTCCGTTATTATTTCATTAATATGATAATATAGTTCTTCAAATGTTGTTTCAATATTTGCAAATTCCAATAATTCCTTATGTAGCCCGTCCTCCATCTGTAGACCATTTCGCCACTCAACATTATTTACATCTGCCTTATCTACAACTACACCATTTTCTAAAATAATTGTCCTTGCATAATCTCCCCAAATATTATCATTCTGTGGACTCAAATCAATGGTTACAATGTCATTCTCATTAATTATTCTGTCACTTGTAACATACTGTTTCCCAGATACAGAAACTGTTGTCTCATCTCCGGCAAACACAAATGCCCCAACATCCCAATACCAAAACGAATCAGCTCCAAGTTCAAGCATTTTCTGCTCACACAATTTTCTTATATCAAGCAATTTCATTCCTGGTTTAATATTTTTTTTCGCAAAATCAATGGTATCCTTTGCAATTTGTTGAACATCTTTATATTTCATTGCAACCTCCTATTCAAAAACATTACTCCGCCCACAAATAGAGCCAAACTAGAGCCATTTGATAAAATAAATGCCGGAAACCTGCATATACAATGGGGTCCCTCCTCTGCTACGCAGCGGTCCTCCCCATTGTCATGAATACAAGCTTTCGGCATTTTAATTTGTTTATTCCAGTTCAATCGTCCCAGGCGGCTTACTCGTCAAATCGTAGAGTACGCGGTTGACGCCTTTCACCTCATTGATGACGCGGGTCATAACTTTGAACAGCACGTCAAACGGGATTTCTGCAGCTTCTGCGGTCATAAAATCAGATGTGATGACTGCGCGCAGCGCAACTGCATAATCGTAGGTTCTTTCATCGCCCATAACGCCAACAGAACGCATGTTGGTCAGCGCTGCAAAGAACTGTCCCAGTTCCTTGTCGCAGCCTGCTTTGGCAAGCTCTTCGCGGTAGATAGCGTCTGCATCCTGAACGATGCGAACTTTCTCCGGAGTCACCTCGCCTACAATACGAACACCCAGACCAGGACCGGGGAACGGCTGACGGTATACAAGGTATTCGGGAATGCCAAGTTCCAGACCGGCACGACGAACCTCATCTTTAAACAGAAGACGCAACGGCTCAATGATTTCCTTGAAATCAACGCAGTCCGGAAGACCGCCTACGTTATGATGAGACTTGATCACAGCAGATTTACCGAGACCACTCTCGATTACGTCCGGATAAATCGTTCCCTGTACGAGGAAATCCACAGCACCGATTTTCTTTGCTTCTTCTTCGAATACCCGGATAAATTCTTCTCCAATAATCTTACGTTTTTTTTCAGGATCAGAAACACCCGCCAGTTTGGAATAGAAACGTTCCTGTGCGTTTACGCGGATAAAGTTTAAGTCGTACTGACCGTCCGGGCCGAATACAGCTTCTACTTCATCCCCTTCGTTTTTACGAAGCAGACCATGATCTACAAACACACAGGTCAGCTGCTTGCCGACCGCCTTGGACAGCAGAACTGCTGCAACAGAAGAATCCACACCGCCGGAAAGTGCACACAGCACCTTGCCGTCTCCAACCTTTTCACGGATCTGGTGGATCGTTGTCTCCACGAAAGAATCCATCTTCCAGTCGCCTGTGCATCCACAGATATCATATACGAAATTGGAAAGCATCTTAGTGCCTTCCTGAGTATGCATAACCTCCGGATGGAACTGTACTGCATACAGCTTCTTCTCTGCATTTTCCATTCCTGCAACCGGACACACTGGTGTATGGGCTGTAATTTTGAATTTCTCCGGTGCTTTTTCAATATAATCGGTATGACTCATCCAACAGATCGTGCTGGGGGATACATTTTTAAATAATGCAGATTCTGTATCCACTGCAACCTCAGTCTTACCATATTCGCTGACAGGCGCAGTTTTTACGCTGCCGCCCAGCATATAGGACATAAGCTGTGATCCATAACAGATTCCCAGAATCGGAATACCCATTTCGAATATCTCTTTCGGGCATCTGGGGGAATCCTCTCCGTATACACTGTTTGGACCACCTGTAAAGATGATACCCTTAGGGTTCATTTCCCGGATCTTATCCAGACTGAGCGTATAAGGATGCACTTCACAATATACATTACATTCTCTGACTCTTCTGGCAATCAGCTGATTGTACTGTCCGCCAAAGTCAAGAACAATAACAAGTTCCCGATCCATTCGTCTCCTCCTCGAGTTAATTTTGAAACAACAGGGCCAACAGTCTGAAAAAGTGTACCCGCACTCCATGACCACTGACCTGATATCATCATAATGAACAATTATAGTTGGAATCCCCTGTTCTGTCAAAGGTTTTCCATGCCGTTTCCTTTTCTGATTTACGAAAAAGATCGACCATCGCACCGATTAATCATTCACCATCTAAGGTCAGTGCAATTCGGTAACCTTATTTCAACTTTTTTGCGCAAAATGCTCCCATTTATGTCCCTTATATCGGAGCACATAGAAGATTTCCCGCACAACCCAGTCGATAAACATCGCCACCCAAATGGAAACCAGGCCAAAGTGACAAACATAAGTGAATACGTAAGCAAGCACAACTCGAAATACCCACATGGAAAAAATAGCAACACTCATCGGCCAGACTACATCGCCTGCTGCCCTCAGTGTATTCGGAACACCAAACGCCGGCATCCAAAGAAATGCACTTGCAACCGCATGGATCCGTACAATCTGAATCGTCAACTGAGCTGCATCCGGTCCGAGATTGAAAAAGGTTACCAGTATCGGAGCTGACAGGTAAAGAATGATCGACAGACAGCCGATCCCGATCATCGCATCCCTGCAAAGACGTCTGGTATAATAACGCGCCTGGTCATATCTTCCTGCGCCAACGCATACGCTGACTACCGATACGATCGCAAGATTGATAGCAAAGCCCGGCAGGTTATTCCAGTTCGCAATTGTGCCCGTAACCGCATTTGCAGCGATCGCAGAAGTCCCCATTGTTGCAACTGCACTCATAACGAGAATTTTACCCAGCTGGAACATGCTATTTTCCAGACCGTTTGGAATCGCGATATACAGGATCTTCTTAATCAGACTGCCATTAAACTTCCAGGTAATCTGCCCGCAGAGGTTGATTTCTTTTTTGGTTTGGAACATCAACAAAAAAATCACAACTGCCGCTACATATCTGGAAATGGTAGTCGGGATCGCAACGCCTGCTACACCCATGTGCAAACCATAAATGCAGATCGCATTGCCGACCACATTGATTACATTCATCAGCAAGGACACCCACATCGTCACCTTTGATTCGTTCATCGTCCGAAACAACGCCGCACAGGAATTATATATGGCAAGTGCAACAAACGAATACGTCGTGATAATCAGATAGGTCTTGCTCGCCTTCATAACGTCATCCTCAATTTTACCGAACATCAGACGCAGCAGCGGATCATGTGCCGTTATAAAAATAACGGAAATAACGAACGCGAGCAGTGTGGCGAACAATAAGATCTGCCATGCCGACTTACATGCGTCCTCTCTTTTCTTTTTCCCAAGGAAATGTCCTGAAACGACTGCACCGCCGGTTGCCAGAGCAGAGAACACATTGATCAGCAAAATGTTGACCGTGTCTACCAGTGAAACGCCTGAAACCGCCGCTTCTCCCGCCGCAGAAACCATAATCGTATCCGCCATTCCAACAGCAATTGCAAGAATCTGTTCAATGATCAGCGGTATAATCAGTTTCCGCAGATCCTTCCCCGAATAAAGCATTTTCCCCTCCATCCCGCAAAATATGCGGTTTTTTATTTCTCATTTGTCTGGCTTTTTCCCTTACGTTGAGTATAGCATATTTTCCCTGTCCCCGTAATATCTTGTAAAAAATGTTCTTTAGGGGATTTTATGAAAGAATATATTGAAGAACGTGCCCTGGCAGTAGCCGGCTATATTATCGAATCCAACGCGACCGTCCGACAAGCTGCCCGTCAGTTTGGAATCAGCAAATCTACTGTACATAAAGATATCACGGAACGTCTGATGCAGGTCAATCCGGCTCTGGCAAAAGAAGCCCGAAAGGTACTCGATATCAACAAATCCGAGCGCCATATCCGCGGCGGTATGGCAACCAAGGAAAAATATGAGCACGAGCATCTGCTGCACGCCTGCCAGAGAGCCGTATCCTGAATTTGACAGCACTCACCGCAGCAGTTCCAACAGTTCCTCGCGGGTCAGACCCTGCGCCTGCAGGCTCTCCCCTCCGAGGATTCTGTCTGAAAGCTGCAGCTTGCGTTCCTGCAGCTCCACGATTTTCTCTTCAATCGTCCCTTTGGCAAGAATCCGGTAAACATTGACCACATTTTTCTGCCCGATCCGGTGTGCACGGTCCGTCGCCTGATTCTGTACTGCGCTGTTCCACCACGGATCGAAATGGATCACCACGTCTGCTGCCGTGAGATTCAACCCGGTTCCTCCCGCTTTCAGGGAAATACAGAATACCGGAACTTCATCGTGCGCAAACGACTCCACCATTTCGATTCTCTTTTCTTTCGGAGTCGCGCCGGTCAGCATGTGGCTTGCAATCTTTTCCTCCTCCAAAATCCGGTACAGGCGTTCCAGCATCGTTGTAAACTGAGAAAACAGGAGTACCTTGTGCCCGTTTTCCACTGCGTTTCGGATCAGCCCACGCACAAGCTCTGTCTTTGCAGAGCCTCCTTTATAATTATCATACAAAAGTGCCGGATCGCAGCAAAGCTGTCTAAGGCGCGTCAGTTCCGCCAGAATTTCGATCTTATCCGTCCGGATTTCCTCGTCGGATTTTTCCTCCAGCATCAGCTTCATACGTCTGACATGGGCATCATACAGCTCCTGCTGCTCCCCATCCATATCGGCATACAGGTTTTCCTCCAGCTTGTCCGGCAAATCCTGCAGCACTTCTTTTTTCAGGCGCCGCAGGACGAATGGACGGATCAGCCGCTGCAGCCGCTTCGCAGCGTCTTCGTCCTTATGCTGGACAATCGGCTGTTCCAGCTCTGTCCGAAACCGCTGATAGCTGTACAAATACCCGGGCATGAGATAATCAAAAATGCTCCACAGTTCACTCAGCCGGTTCTCTATCGGTGTACCCGTCAGCGCAAGCCGGAATCCGGTCTGAACCTGCTTGACTGCCCTCGCCGCCTGCGTTCCGTGATTTTTGATATACTGCGCTTCATCGATCACCTCGCAGAAAAAATGAAGCTCCTGATAGTCCGTGATATCCCGACGGAGCAGATCATAGGACGTAATCAATACATCCACTTCTTTCCAGCGATCCAGAACTTCCTTGCGCTGCTGAACATTTCCCGTTACCATATCCGCTTTCAGCGAAGGCGCAAACCGTTCCAGCTCATGCTTCCAGTTATAAACAAGTGACGCCGGGCAGACGATCAGGCTGCATCCGGTGTGCTCTACTAATAGGAAGCTGATGACCTGCAGCGTTTTTCCAAGCCCCATATCGTCCGCCAGAATTCCGCCGAACTGGTTGCTGTAAAGCATTCCAATCCACGCGGCACCGGCTTTCTGATATTCCCGTAAAATTCCTTTTAAGGAATCCGGCACATAGTCCTTTTCGAAATCCGGATTCTGCAGCTTCTCGATCCGACTCGCGAAAGATACATCCCGAATCACCTCCATCATGGCGTTTTCCTGCAGCGTCTCATCCAGATACAGCATCCGGTACGCCGGAACCTCGATTTTGTCCTGCATCAGCTGCTTATCTGTCAGCTGCAGCGCCTGGCGCACCTCCTGCAAGGATTCCAGACCATTTTCTTCCATATTTACAAAGTCGCCGTTCTTGAGCCGGTAGAATTTTCGTTTCCGATCATAACGGGACAAAATTTCCATCAACTCTTCCCTCGGCATATCCTGAGAAGACACTGTCAGCTCCAACAAGTCGCCGCCCATGGAAATTCCAACGGATACGCCGGGCGACGGCAGAACCCGCACTTTTTTCAGCGCATCGGAAACATACACCTCACCGATTGCAGAAAGCTGCACGATTCCTTCTGTCAGGAGACGATAAAACAATTCGTCGTCCTGATAAATAATCATTTCTTTTTTCAGATCATCATAAGTATTGCAATAGGAGCTTAAAATCCGCGCTGCTTCCGACTCACTGACAAGATCCCGCCTGTCAATATCCTCTGTCAGATCGTATACACTATACTCCCGTTCTCCATAGCAGGCGATTGCACGACAGCTGACCAGTTTCTCCTGTGGCATATCCAGATAAAACTGGAATTTTACTGCCGACAATTCCGTTTGCTTTTCCCCGACTCCTTTGATCTCGCATTGAAAATGTTCTTTTAATATCGGCATCAACTGTCTGAAAAATGCCGGCAAATCCTCTTCCTGCAAAAAAGCCGTCCGGTTCGGGAGCTTTTTCATACAGTCCAAAAACTCGGTCACTTCTCCAAGCCCTTCATTGGAAACCCGATAAATCAGTCCGTCCTTAAAATACACCTGATCCCGTTCGCAGGCATATCCGAACACATTTTCCAGGGAAAGCTCTGCACCACCTTCCGTTCCCGTCAGCTGCAATCTGCGTTCCAGTGCTGCGTCCGTGACATGCCAACGGCTCTCCGTTCCATCCAGCTGTACATAAAATACCCGGTTTCCCATCGCATCCAGAAATCCATCCAGTCCCCAGCCATCCAGCACGATCGTCCGGGCTTTCGGGAGCGCTGCCCGATACAGATAGGAATAACCGCTCGTCTGCAGATACGCCTTTTCATAACGGCCAACCCACTGCTCCAGAAATTCCACAAGCGGTCGCGATTCTTCGGTAAAGCTTCCTTTTATATGAACAAATTCCAGACTTTTTCCATAGGAATAGCTGCTTTGCTCCCGAAGCGCACGGATCATGGAAAAAATATCCTTTACAATATACATCCTGCCGATCCCGATCCGAAATTCCGCCCGGCATTCACGCGTATCACAAATAAGAAGCGGCTCCAGACGCACCTTCCCAAAGCTTTCTTCCTGCAGAACCGGAAGCATATGCCGGGCAGTCTGTTTCTGCAGAAGCTCTTTTAACTGTCTGGTCGTCTTCCGCTTCGGAACACCGGCAAGAAGCATGCTATCGCTTCCGGAGGCTGTAGTATTTCCCGGGGACCTGAGATTTTCCTGAATCTTTATCCCGTCCGTTGCTTCACCGATTTCTTTCTGGAAGCCTTCCAGCCCACGCTGTTTCAGGAACTCCGACAAACTCATATGCTCTTCTTCCACCCGGTCCGGATTTTCCAGATAATATAAAAGCACCGCCGTACAATGCTTGCACAGACCCTCATAGGAATAAAATGCAGGACAATCGCACCATGCCTCCTGCACGCTGTCTTCTTCCTCATCCAGCAGGATCCTCACGTCATAAAGATTTCTCCCGCTCCCTTTGACGTCCGCCTGAATCTGCCTGCCTTTTTTCGTAGTTTTTATCTGAAAGCGCCTGATCTTGCCCTGCCGCCAGATATCTACCCCTCTGGAATAGGAATACCCTGCCAGCTTTCGAATCTGTTCCCGTGTGATCATGCTGTAAGCCTCCGCTCCCGCTGTCTGCGGTCCGTTCCTGCTGCCCCTGCCTATGGCTGCGATGCAGCCTGACTGCATTGTGATCTCGCCAACCTCATCTTTTTATTATAGCAAGGAACTTTCTCTCCTACAACACACGCGGCGGGATTTCCGGAAAATTTGGTATTACAGTTCACTCGTCCCTTACTGTGGGCTGATTTCATGCTCGCATGAAAATCAGCCTGAAGTAAGGGACGAAGGGAGCGCCATTCCATGAGCAAAAAGAATCCGCTGCACAGCAGCGGAAAGCATCGAAGAGGCAATTCATGACAATAGAATGTTCGCGGAGCGTACATTCTATTGTATTGCGAATAGCGTGGTGAACTGTTTTCACTCATCCCTTACGATTTTATGAACTGCTCTGCGCTTCTGCTTCCAGCAAAAAACCAAAATAAACTGCCTGCCGTCTGAAAAAGGAGGCGTCTTCCAATATTTCATGCTCCTGATGACGTCCCTGCGGCACGATCAGGGAATCCAATTCTGTTCCGAGATAACTGCTCAGCGCATAAAAATTGTCCAGCGATGGCAATGCCTTGCCCTGAAACCAGTTATAGATAGACTGCATCGCCGCCAGTCCCAAAAATTGTTTGATTTCTTTTGCCTCGATATTTTTCTTAATGCAGGCTTCTTTTAACCTCTGTCCTGTCCGTAACACGTCGATAAGCGGATATCCTGTCATTTCTGTACCTCCATGCTGTCTCTCCATCTTCTCTGTTTTGCCTTCTGGTCTAAGTTTTCTTACGGTCAGCGCAGTAAATGCGCAGACCTGCGGAACAGTTACTTGTTATTTTCTATTTATTCTACCTCATTGCGTGTCCCATTGTACGGACTCGCACCAAAAGATTCGTTACAGCTTACTGGAAAAGACCCACCGCACAGCCATGCGGAATTCCCGCGCCCGGACAGCGCTGACCGTTCTCATGGATTTCAACCCGTCCGGCAACTCCGGCAGGTCTGTATCATCAATCAAAATTTAAACTATCTTTCTATCTTTTCTACCAGACTAAATTTTGTTTGCTTGGGGCACAACTACCGGGGAGGGTAGTGTGTCTTGGGTCCGTTTTGGGAATTTCGTGCGGAGGGTCTGAGCAATCCGTTTTGTTATACGTATCATTCTGTCCTATTGAGGAGGATTCCAAAGTTTTGCATCCACCTCCAAACAGGCTCGGCGGATTCAGGTCTCCTGCTGCTACACTTCGATCCAGGTCGCAGCATTTGACAGCGCAAGCTTCGTGTCCAGCTCCAGAAGTAATTCTTCCCTGCTCTCCTGAATCCTTTCTGTCAGACTGCGGAGCTTCGACAGCTCCTGTGCAGAAAGGATAGGCTGCGGCGGCTTGAGCTGTCCAGCGTCGGCACGGCTGCCTTTCTCCTGCCCGGCGCTGCCTCTTCCTGCAGACGGATTCTGTAAAATCACTACATTTCCTTTCAGCGCCGGGCGGCGTCCAGACGGATTCTGTCCGTGCTTGGAAAACACCTTTTGTTTTTTCAAAATGCTTTCCAGATGATTCGTCAACAGCTGTTCAAATGCAGTGTCGGCTGTCTCTTTATCGTTCAGGCGGCTGCGCAGAGCGACTGCCTCCGAGACGGTCATATAGCCGCGTGAGGTATCCAGCCATGTCTCTCCGTTCGATCTGGCGACCGCGCTGCAGATCGAATCATACCGGAGGATCAGGGCCTGGATCTGCTGCAGGGCAGCATCGAGGTGCGCACCGCAATGCGCACTTGTCCCGTCAGATACCGCACCATGCCCTATGTTGCCAGACACAGCTGACTGCGCCTGCTTTCTGCCTGTCTGAGACGCGTCGAACCGCGCGCTTCTCCGTTCTGCAAAAGCGCCGTCCGTGCCTGCCTCCCTTCCCAGCTGTCCGATCTTCTTCGTGATCCGCTTCTTTAAAAGTTCGCGCTCCTTCAGCGCCTCTGTCACCGTCATCCTGCTCTTCATCGTCATCGCCCCTGTCTGCATTGTGAACTCCCCATCGCCTTATGCCAGTGGGATTGCGGCAGCCTGTTTTTTACTCTGTTATCATTTTATTCCAGATTTTTACCTCTGTCATCCAGTTACAAACTGATTGACAAACAGATGTTCTGTGCGTTAAAATATTTGTTTTTACAATACCTTCCGCTGATTTGCTGCTCAGGTTTCCTACGAAAAGGAATACGCGAGCTGCGATACATTTTCCGGGTCGATTCTTGTCAAAAATTTCGCATTCCTATATACTGATATAGAATGATGCAGGATTGTGAGAGTGCGCAGCACAGAACAATCTACAGGCCTCAAGGTCAGGGGCTTTTGCCATATTGCCCACGGACCCATCCGGCATCATAGATATAAAAAACCACTCCGCAAGGATTGCCCTGCATGGGATTGTCACTGCTGCAGGACAGAATGAGAGGCATTATGATACAGCTTCAGACAAAATTCAGTCGGCAGGTCGATGAACATAACGTTCTCCCGGAATATCCGCGGCCGTCGCTGGTTCGTACTTCTTATTTGAATTTAAACGGGCGTTGGGAATGCGCCTTTTCCAAAACACCGGAAATCCCGCTTTCCTTCGATTTGAGCATTCTGGTTCCGTTTTCCCCGGAATGTCAGCTTTCGGGCGTTTCCAGACAGCTAAAGCCCGGCGAATATCTCTGGTACCGCCGCACCATCACCCTCGCAAAACCGCAACAGGATAAGCGCATCCTGCTCCATTTCGGCGCTGCAGACCAGACGGCGGAGGTCTTTGTCAATCGGATTTCTGCAGTGCGTCACTGCGGCGGCTATCTGCCTTTTTCTGCAGATATCACGGATTATCTCCAGGAGGGCGATAACGAACTGATCGTCCGGATTCAGGATGAAAGCAACACGTCCTGGCATGCGCGCGGCAAGCAGTCCTTAAAGCCCGGCGGCATGTTTTATACGGCGCAGAGTGGCCTGTGGCAGACGGTCTGGATGGAAATTGTTCCAGTCAATTATATCGAACAGATTTTTTATCACACCGACTATGACCAGGGACTCGTCCACTTAAAAGTGCTGACACAGCATTCCGCCCCGGTCGAATGCGTGATCTCCGGCAAGGACATGGAGCCGATCTGCATAAACGGTATGACCAACTCCGAGCTGATCGTTTCTCTGCCCGATTTCCATCCCTGGACACCGGAAGACCCGTTTTTATATCTCGTCAGCCTAAAAAGCGGCGTCGATCGCGTATCCAGCTATTTTGCGATGCGAAAATGCGATATCCAGACCGCGCCGGACGGCACACAACGCTTTTTCTTAAACAATAAACCGTATTTTCAGGCGGGCGTACTGGATCAGGGCTACTGGCCGGAAAGTCTCTACACCGCACCGACGGACGAAGCGTTGACCGCCGATATTTTGCGGATGAAGAAGCTCGGCTTCAACATGCTGCGCAAGCACGCAAAAATCGAGCCCGAGCGTTTTTACTACCACTGCGACCAGCTGGGCATGCTCGTCTGGCAGGACATGGTAAACGGCGGTTCCGCCTATAAGCACTGGTTCGTCACCTATCTGGCGACTTTGATGAACTGGAATCATATTTCTTTTTCCGACGATGAAAAGCACGCCGGTCTGCTCTCCCGGCTCCATCCCGAGGGAAAAGACGAATTCCGGCGCGAAATCACAGAAACCATCGCCTTTTTGTACAACCATCCCAGCATCGTCGTCTGGGTTCCATTTAATGAAGGCTGGGGGCAGTTCGACGCGCTCGCGGTATGCGAACAAATCCGCACCCTCGATTCCTCCCGACTGGTCGATCACGCAAGCGGCTGGTTTGACCAGAAGGGCGGCGATATTTTGAGCCTGCATTATTATTTTCTGAAATTAAAGTTCAAACCGGAAAGCAAACGCGCGGCGGCGCTGACCGAATTCGGAGGATATTCCCTTTCGATCCCCGGACACAGCTGCTGTAAAAAAGTATACGGCTACAAAAAATTCAACTCCACCGGTGCGCTGACCTACGGCTATATCGACCTGATCCGACAGACGATTCTGCCCGCTGTCAAAAAAGGCATCGGAGCGACCGTGTATACACAGCTTTCCGACATTGAAGAGGAAACAAACGGAATTTATACTTACGACAGAGAAATCTGTAAAATTGACCCCGACACGCTCCGCAAATGGAACCGGGCGCTCAAAGAAGCTGGAGAATGTAAAACATATGCCGACCATACTACCGATCACTGATTTTCTTGACCCGCAGCTGGACATCTATGCCCGTCTTTCCGAAAATCAGCTGTTAAACCGCTGCGACCCGCAGAATGGAATTTTTATTGCTGAAAGCCCAAAGGTCATCGAACGCGCGCTGGACGCCGGCTGCATCCCGATCTCTTTTCTGACGGAGGACAGACATCTGGAAAATCAGGCGCTTCCGTTTCTGGAACGCTGCCCGGATATCCCGTTTTTTTCCGCCCCATTTGAGGTGCTCACACAGCTGACAGGCTTTGCCCTGACCCGCGGTATGCTCTGCGCTATGAAACGTCCGAAGCTTCCCTCTGTGGAAGAGCTTTGTCAGGCTTCCAGCCGTCTTGTTATTCTGGAAAATATTATGAACCCTACCAACATCGGCGCAATTTTCCGCTCCGCTGCCGCTCTCGGCATGGACGGCGTACTGCTGACCTCTGACTGCTCCAACCCGCTTTACCGGCGCGCGATCCGTGTCAGCATGGGAACCGTTTTCCAGATTCCGTGGACCTTCCTGGACAGCAGCTGGCCGCTTCCGGGGATTTCCGAATTAAAAAATCACGGCTTCCACACCGTTTCGATGGCGCTTCGCCGTGATTCTGTTTCGATTGATGATCCAAAGCTTTCTTCCAAACAAAAGCTCGCTGTCATCCTCGGCTCCGAAGGGGAAGGACTGTTGGATGAAACTATCAACAACTGCGATGACACCGTCTGTATCCCGATGTTCCACGGAGTGGATTCCTTAAATGTTGCCGCTGCAAGCGCAGTCGCATTCTGGGAGCTGGGGAAAAAATAAACCAGGTCTCAAGGCAGCCCGTCGCGCGCCTCAGTTCAGCAAGAGATAATCTGCTGTTCAAACCGTATCAAAATGGTTCAAAAACCCCGGAAAATCAAGGTTTAATAGTGATAAGGTACTATTTAGCTTTGCGAGGGGCAGAGAACGGTGTGACCTCAATGGTCACGCCGTTTTTCTGCGTCCAGGGGTAGATTTCGCAACAACAGGCTCGGATATCACAGGAATCTCTACATCATCCACGAAGTTGAAATAGATTTTTACCTTCTGTACCCGCTTGCCGCTGGATTTGTCCGGTGGAAACACCTCAATTTTCTTGATATACTCATTGACTATCGTAGGTGTCAATTTCTGCACATCCACATACTTCTGTGTCAGGGCTACAAAGGCATCCACATCTGCACTCATGGTTTCCTGCGTTTCCAGCCATTCTTCCGTCACTTCGATTTCGAGTTTTAACCGCTCCTGCACCCTGTCCCACTGAGCCTGTGATACAATAGCATCCTGCGTATCCGGCAGGATGAACATATCCTCCGGGGAATTGGGAATCCGCTGTTTCAGCTTATAGGATTTGGAATAGATCTTGAAATTACAGGTACAGCCTGTGTATTCCATCCGTTCCAGAATACCAGCAACGGATTGTCCAGCCCAATGATACGGTCTTTCCGGCATCGGTTTTCCTTTGCGCTGGGCATACAGGGCTTTTGTCGTCAGGACTTTTTGATCTTCCAAAATTCTGGCTATGGCATCCGGTCCTTTTCCTGAAACAGTCAGGTCAAAGATATATTTGACGATAGGAGCTGCATCTTCGTCCAAAATCCAATGATCTTTGTCCGCAGGGTCACAACGGTAGCCGTAGGGCGGCTTGCCCATGTGCTTGCCGCTGATTCCTCTTTGGTGGAGACTAACACGGACTTTCTTGCTGGTATCACGGGGATACCATTCATTGAACAGATTTCGGATTGCAGCCATACCCTCGCTGTCGCCCCGTTCACTGTCCACCCCGTCATTGACGGCGATAAATCGCACATCATAGCTGGGGAAGATAATGTCTGTGTACTGTCCAACAGTCAGGTAATCACGCCCGAAGCGGCTCAGGTCTTTGACCAGCCAGCAGCCGACAAGTCCCTGCTTTACAGGGTCGAAGCCCTCCTGTACGCCGGGACGATTGAAGTTCGTCCCGGTATAGCCGTCATCCACCAGAATTTTCAGGTTGGTGTACCCATGTTCTTTTGCGTATCTGGTTAAAAACTCTCTCTGAAAACTTGTAAAAATGCAAGTCCGGGACGGCAGTGTTCACACAAAATTGGTTGATATTGTTCCGTAAATAGAATATAATTGAAGCTACTATGAATCAGGAGGGACGATACAGAAATGAAATACCTGTCTACATTTGAAGTTGCCGAGAAATGGGGGATCTCTCCCCGGAGAGTTGGTATCCTCTGCAACAATGACCGCATACCGGGCGCACAGCGGGCAGGAAGCCGCTGGATCATCCCGGCAGACGCTGAGAAACCGACCGATGCCCGCATCAAAAGCGGAAAATATATCAAGCAGAAAGCTGACAGACAGAAGGAAGCATAATGGCAGATACTTATTTACCTGCCGATGTCCGAAAAAGAATCATTGATGTAATGAGAGAACGTAAGTTGACACAGCGAGAGCTGGCACTTCGGATTGACGTGAACGAAAGTACAATCAGCCGCTTCCTCAGCGGAAAGACTGAGAAGCTGAGCGAAGAAAGCGTTATCCGTATCGCCAGAGTGTTCAATGTCTCCACGGATTTTATCTTGGGTACTACCGTAATCCCGGACAAAAAGAACTACGATATTTCAGAACTAGGGTTATCTGTTGAAGCTGCAAAGAATCTTTATACCGGAAAGGTCAACAATGATGTAGTCAACCGTCTGCTGGAAAATCCCCGCTTTGCCATGGTTACTTATATGATTGCACAGCATTTGGATGATACCCTTGCAGGTGGATATGCCGCACAAAACCAGATGTTTGCTACCGTTGGCTCTCTGCTGCTGGGACAGAATCAAACTCCCGAAGCAGTACAGGCCGCAAGAACCGCCAATGCTATGAAAGTTCCCACTTATCAGGCAGACCAGACCACGATTCAAAACACTTTTATGACAGTGGTTAAGGAAATCAAAAAGGAAGCAGGCAGCGATTTAGCCGCAGCAAGGGCAATATAGCTGATTCCAGAGTGCAGAATCCGGAGCAGATTTACATTGCAAAGGAAACCCACGAAGAAATCCATACGGCTCTGCAAATGATTGAGGCACGAGAGAAAGCCTACCTCTGGTATCGCTTTGGCTTTGCAGATGATATACTCCATCCCCTGAATGAAACTGCGGACCACTTCCACCTGTCAGAGAGCAGAGCGAAGTCCACGGAAAAGCTGGCTTTGGATAACTTCTGGCTGGAGCTGCCGTGGTGGTATTGATTGAGTATAAATGAGATATTTTACAACACGAGGTTATTTTGATGAAATATAAAATTGCAATCTGCGACGATTCGGATGCAGACAGAGAATATGTTTTGAATATGGTGAACCGTTGGGCAGCGGGAGCTGGTCAGGTGGTACATACTGATACTTTCACGTCTGCTGAAAACTTCCTATTCCACTATGCTGAGGAAAGTGACTACGATATTCTGCTCCTGGATATTGAAATGGGTGATATGGACGGTGTGACGATGGCGAAGCAGCTTCGCAAGAACAACGATATTGTTCAGATCGTGTTCATCACGGGCTACTCCGACTATATCTCGGAGGGCTACGAGGTAGCTGCACTCCACTATCTGATGAAGCCTGTCAAGGAAGAAAAACTCTGTTCTGTCCTTGACCGTGCTGCTGAGAAACTGCAAAAAAATGAAACGGTATTGAATTTTGAGATCGGCGGAGAAATGCTGCGTTTGCCGATTTATCAAATTCGGTACGCTGATGTGTTTGGAAACTATGTTACAATACACGCCTTGTCTGATACGACGGTAAAAATGACCCTCGGAGAACTAGAAAAGCAGCTCGATGAACGTTTCTACCGTGTCGGGCGTTCTGCGATCATCAATCTGACGCAGATCAGCCGTGTAACCAAATCAGAAATTAAGCTCGTTGACGGAACTGCCATTCCTTTGCCCAGAGGAGCTTATGACGGTATCAATCGAGCGATTATTAACATGAGGTGAAGCAGATGGGATTATTTTCAAAGCGCATAGAAAAACAAATTGAATCCTATCAGCACGAGCTGATTGAAACGCATTATCGTGAAGTTGATAATATGTATCGACAGATTCGTGGTTGGCGGCACGATTACCGCAATCACATTCAGACGATGAAAGCCTACGCCGCCACAGAAAATTGGGAAGCTATCAAGAACTATCTTGACCTGCTGGACGAAGATTTGACTACCGTGGATACGGTTATCAAGACAGGTAATCCCATGACGGATGCGATTCTGAACTCAAAAATCTCTTTGGCAAAGTCCAAGGGTATTGCGGTGGTTGCGGATGCCCATATTCCCGTCAAGCTGAAATCCTCTGAGATTGATTTGTGCTGCATCATCGGCAATCTTTTTGACAATGCCATCGAAGCAAGTGTGAAGCTGCCGGAGGAACAACGGCTCATTCGTGTCTATATGGATATGAAGAGCACCCAACTCTATATTTCCTTCACCAACTTCACCGCAGATAAGAAGTTGAAAAAGGAAGGTAGACTTTTCCGCAGCACCAAGGGAGAAGGTCACGGCTTTGGCTTGGTGCGTATTGATGCCATTGTGGAACGGCTCGATGGCTATATCAGCCGCAATAGCGAGGACGGAGCGTTTACAACGGAAATACTGCTTCCGCAGGTATAAAATTGCAATTCATCACCTGGAAATGACGATTCGTCCCCAAAATCATCTGGGGACGAATTTTTGTGTTATCCTATGCTCAGAAAGGATGATGGTTTTATGGTTAAGGAAAAAATTCAAAAGGCCAAAAAGCCAAAATACAACACCCTCCAAAATGTAGGCTGGATGGTGAAAATAGCTTGGAAAAACGGCAAGCGTGTTCTATTATTTTGCGTCCTTACCGCTATTTTGGAAGTGCTGTTCAATTTAGTTCAGTTATACATTGCTCCGGAGGTGCTGGCACGAGTTGAGCAGAAAACTCCTTTGTGGGAACTCCTAACGACTATCGGAGTATTTACGGCGGCGCTTTTTATCGTGCACGGATTTAAAGAATATATAAGACAAAACACACTATTTCCACGAGTTGATGTGCGTTCTGCCGTCATTGCTAAAATTGCATGGAAGTGTAATGTTACTTCGTATCCAAATACATTGGATGCAAATTTCGTTAAGCTGCGTGAAAAGGCACATATGACGTGTGAGGGAAATAGTCAAGCCACCGAACACATCTGGCAGACAATCACTATGCTGCTCAAAAATGTTGGCGGGTTGATCGTTTATCTGACAATTCTTTCCCGTATAGATTTCTTGCTTCTTCTTGTTGTGATTGCTACTTGCGTTGCGGGATTCTTCGTTTCCAGATACACTAATAACTGGCGCTATGCCCATAGAGATGAAGAAGAAAACTATTTTCAAAAGAAATATTATCTGCGTACTAAGTCCGAATCTGTGGAGCTGGCGAAGGACATCCGAATCTTTGGCTTACAGAATTGGCTGAATGAGCTTCTGGATCAGATTCATAATCTTTACCTAGACTTTACTCTGCGCTGTGAGCGTGTCGAAGTTCTTGCTGATATTACAGAATCGGTACTCACGATGGCTCGTAACGGTATTGCTTATGTGTATCTCATCAACATGGCGCTGAATGAAGGGTTGAGCGTATCGGAATTTCTTCTGTATTTTACGGCTGTTACCACGTTCACCACTTGGGTTATGGGTATTATGCAGGAAATGAGCACCCTCCACAAGGAGAGTCTTGATATTTCCTGTGTTCGTGAATTTTTGGAATATCCTGAGCCGTTCAAATTTGAGGAAGGCAAAGAAATTCCTGCTGCGGATGGATACGAGTTGAAACTGGAAAATGTGTCTTACCGTTATCCCGGCGCAGACAAGGATACCATTCACGGATTAACTTTGACGGTACATCCCGGTGAAAGGTTGGCAATCGTTGGTCTGAACGGTGCAGGTAAGACTACCTTGGTCAAGCTTCTGTGCGGATTGTTAGACCCGACAGAAGGTCTTGTTCTGTTAAACGGAAAGGACGTTCGTGGCTTCAACCGCAGAAGCTACTATGATCTGTTTAGTGCGGTGTTCCAGGAGTTCTCCGTATTGGATGTCACGGTAGCCGAAGAAATTGCTCAAACCACAGAAGGTATCGATTATGACAAAATTGCGGATTGTGTGGAAAAGGCGGGCTTAACAACTACAATCGAGAAGCTGCCAAAAGGTATGCAGACTCATGTGGGACGTGAGGTGTACCTGGATGGCGTCTTGTTCTCCGGCGGTCAGACGCAGCGATTGATGTTGGCAAGAGCGCTCTACAAGGATGGACCGATTCTGCTTTTGGATGAACCTACAGCGGCGCTTGATCCCATAGCGGAAAACGATATTTATATGAAATACAGCGAGATGACGCAGGGAAAAACATCTATGTTCATTTCACACCGTTTGGCATCTACCCGCTTTTGTGACCGAATTATCTTTGTTGCGGACGGTGGCGTAAAAGAAGAAGGCACACACGAGAGTTTGCTTGCTTTGGGCGGCGAATATGCAAATCTATTTGAAGTACAGAGCCGCTATTACCAGGAAGGAAAGGAGTTCTGAATATGAAAGAAAAAGTAACAATACGCCATGCAGTTTCTTCTCATTTGCGTGGCATCAAGGAACTCCACAAGGTATCTCCTAAGTTCTTTCCACTTTTGACATTGCATTGCTTCTTCAGCGCTATTTTCCCTTATATCTCGGTTTTCTTTTCAGCACAGATATTGACAGAACTCGCAACCCTGCGCAGAGCAGACATCCTATGGAAATGGGTAATTGCAGGGGTCTTATGTGTTGGCGTTGTATCTATCTTGAAAGCCTTTCTGCAACGTCGTTATAACACTCTGCTTAATGATCTGTGGGGAAGAAAAGAAATTTTGTTTATTCACAAAATGTTTTCTCTCGACTTTTCAGAACTTGATAAACAGGAGAACCATGATCTTCGAGCACAGATCCAGCAAAACGAAAATTGGGCCGATTGGGGATTGATGATGGTTCAAGAAGTATATGAAAGTTTTATGATAAGTGTGATTGGTATTTTCAGCGGAATTGCATTGACAATCACCTTGTTTTCCTCACCTGTGCCGAATGATTCCGGTTGGCTTGCAACATTAAATAATCCTTTGTTTATACTTTTCTTTGCGGTTATTATGATTGGTGTCAGTATCCTTGCCGGTAAACTCAGCGCAATTGCAACAAAGTGTTGGAGCAACTACGCTGAAGAAGCTACCTTTGGAAATCGTTTGTTTAGGCATTTCGGATTCATTGGAATGGATAAGGAACGTAGCGTAGACATCCGAATGAACAATCAGCAAAACCTTGTTCGTGCATATTGGAGTACCAATTCTACTTTTGGTGTGAATGGTCCTATCGGCAGACAAGCACAAGGAAAAATGGGGATATATGCCAGCTTGGGTGTGTGTATTACTACTCTCATCACCGGCTCTATCTATGTGTTTACTTGTCTAAAAGCTTGGGGCGGTGCATTTGATGTCGGAAGCATTACGCAGTATGTGGGCGCAGCTACCGCAATGGTTGCCAATGTGTTTTCTTTAACAGGTTTGCTTGGAACATTGGAGACAAACACCGGTTACTTGGATAAGACCTTTGAGTTTCTTGACATTCCGAACGCTATGTACCAAGGTAGCCTCACTACCGAAAAAAGATCTGATCGTAGATACGAAGTGGAATTTAAAGATGTGTCCTTCAAGTATCCCGGCAGCGATATTTGGGCGCTTCGCCACGTGAATATGAAGTTCAAGGTTGGCAAGCGACTTGCTGTCGTGGGCGAAAATGGCAGCGGCAAAACCACATTTATTAAATTGCTGTGCCGCCTGTACGATCCACAAGAGGGGCAAATTCTACTTAACGGCATCGACATTCGCAAGTATCGCTATGACGATTACATAAACATCTTCTCCGTGGTGTTCCAAGACTTTCAGCTTATAAGTCAGCCTTTGGGAAACAATGTTGCGGGAAGTATGAACTATGACCGGGAGCGAGTACGCAAGGCGCTGTTGGATGCAGGCTTCGGTGACAGACTTGCTACGATGGAAAAGGGACTTGATACAACACTCTATAAGGGAGTATATGAAGATGGAGTTGACGTTTCGGGCGGTGAAGCACAGAAAATCGCCATTGCCCGTGCGCTTTATAAGGATGCACCGTTTATTATCCTCGACGAGCCGACCGCAGCACTTGACCCGATTGCGGAAGCGGAGATCTATTCAAAGTTCGATGAGATCGCAGGTGATAAAACGGCTATCTATATCTCTCACCGTCTGTCCTCTTGCAAATTCTGCGATGAAATCGCTGTATTCCACGAGGGTGCTGTGATCCAGCAAGGCACACACGCCGAACTGGTAGCAGACGAAAACGGCAAGTATTATGAACTTTGGAATGCGCAGGCACAATATTACACAGAATAACTACAAAGATGCCCCTGTCCAACAGATTCGTACCATCGGACAGGGGCTTTTGGTTCGTTTTGTTTAGTTGTCCATACAGAATTGGATATGTACTAGGAATTTGACTGAAGAAAATGTTTTGCCCGTGAATGTGAAGCCAACATAACAAAATAAAAACAGATGAGAAAGAGTGGCAGTAACCATACCCCAATCCATTGTCCGAGAATACCGAACACGGCTGGTGCCAACATAATCCCCAGATACGAAGCTGCCATCTGTATTCCCATAATGTTTTGAGAAATATTTTCTCCAAAATTCTCAGGGGTTAAATAGTTTAAGTTTGGAAATAACGGCCCGTTACCAAAGCCGATCAAGAAAAAGCCTATAACGGATGTTGTCAGGAAAGGCATAAAGAGCAAGAGAATTCCTGCACCAAGAACAATTTGCCCCAATCGAATGATTTTCCAGCTATGTAGCCGCACAGCTAATAAACCGGAACAAAATCGTCCAAGCGTAAGGCCAATATAATATAACATAACTACTTGAGCCGCGTTGGCAATCGGCATATTTTTATTTTCAACGAGAAATGTACTGCACCAATTACCACAGGTATATTCTATTCCGCAAGATGTTATAAACATACAGCAGATTTCTTTGACTCCTGGCATCCGGACCATTGTACGAAAAGAAAGACCGGATGCATGGCGTACAGAAGCAGAAGATACCGAAATCTTAGTTTTGCCCCAAAGGGTTATTGTGGCTATCAATAATAATAGAATTGCAAATTGAATACTGGCGGCAGTTTGGTACCCGGTGCGCCAGTTTCCTTGTGATCCAATAATTTTTGATAAGATATATGGGCTGGCCGATACACCTACACCGTAGAAACAGTGTAAAAAGCTCATGTGTATTGCGGAATAATGGAGGGCAACGTAATTGTTAAGTGCAATATCGATTGCTCCTGCGCCTAATCCAAGAGGTAAGGCGCAGACGCATAACAAGTAAAAGTTATTAGAAAAGGAAAATAGCAACAACGCAATTGCCGTTAATGCCGTGCTGAATATACAAATAAATCCAGTTCCAAATCGAGCAAGCAACCGTGAACTTAAAAGACTGGAAATAATAGTTCCGCAGGATATTATGATTGTTACAAAACTTCCATAGGAAATGGGCAAAGTTAGTTCAGAGTAAATAGCTGGCCAAGCTGTCCCAAATAGTGAATCAGGAATTCCTAAACTAATAAACGCAATGTAAATAACAAGTAATAAGAGCGTCGTCATTTCATATCTCCTTGTTGTTCAGAGTGATTTATACATTTTGTCTTTTTGTACGACTTTTAGCATCGCCGATTTTAAGAATAAATCCTACTGGACAATCAGATTATGGAATAATTTTTCTATTTATCGGCGGCAAGCCTGCAAAAACACCTTACCACACCAAAACCTCGCAGCCATCCTCTGTTACCGCAACGGTAACCTCCCACTGTGCGGACGGCTTGCCGTCATCTGTATAAATCGTCCAGCCATTATCGGCGTCCTGATAAATTTCAGCTGTTCCGGCGTTTACCATCGGCTCAATCGTAAACACCATTCCGGGTACCATCAGCATTTCTGTCCCCTTTGGCGTTACATAGCTGACAAAGGGATCTTCATGAAATTCCAGTCCAACGCCATGTCCGCCGATATCCACAACGATACTATAGCCGTTTTCCTTTGCATGACGGTTGACCGCATCCGCCATATCCCCCAGAAAAGTCCACGGTTTTACCGCCTTGATGCCCTCTTCCACGCACTCCTTTGCAACCCGCACGAGCTTTTCCTTATCCGGCGTCGTCTTTCCAATGATAAACATTCTCGAAGAATCGGAGAAATATCCTTTGTAAATCGTAGAAACATCGACGTTAATGATATCGCCCTCTTTTAAGATCACATCCTCACTTGGAATACCGTGGCAAACCTCGTCGTTGATGGAAGTGCAAACGCTCTTCGGGAAGCCCTCGTAGCCGAGTGGAGCCGGGATGCCGCCCAGTTCGCGGGTTTTGTCGTCAACCCATTTGTTGATCTGCTCTGTGCTGATTCCGGCACAGATATTCTCTGCCACATAATCCAGAACGGCGATATTCACTTTACCGCTTTCCCGGATGCCCTCGATCTGCTCCGGCGTCTTGATTATATCATGTCCGGGCACGATATGTCCTTCCAACTCAAAGCCATGAATCTTTTCATCAAACCGCATGTGGCAATTCTTGTACTTTTTACCGCTGCCGCACCAGCAGGGATCATTTCTTCCA